>Ga0207090_1042_pt1 | contig 33935 bp, 37 predicted proteins | sample Alteio_BWMinHeat_50_FD_153565 | JGI IMG/M metagenome (GOLD analysis project Ga0207090, IMG submission 153565) | Enriched cells from forest soil in Barre Woods Harvard Forest LTER site, Petersham, Massachusetts, United States -... | ecosystem: Environmental > Terrestrial > Soil > Temperate forest >...
ATCCTGGTGCAGCGGCTCCAGGTTCTGAACCTTGATGGGACCTTTGCAGATGGGCCGCTTGTATTTTGGCGTGTCCCCAGCGGCGGCAATCTTGTCCCGGTATTCTGGATAGTCGTCCAGGTCCTGAGGCGTAGCGCGGGGCACTTCTCCCAAGTCGAAGCCGGTCAACCGGTGCCGCATGTAGGTGGCGTAGCCGATCTTGGCCATCTCGCCGTCGTTGACGATATCGATCCCAGCCTGGGTCTGGTTGTTCAGGGCCTCGCCCACGCCGTGCCGCATAGTCTCGTCAAATTTCGCCGCATCCACTGCTTCGCAGCGGTCCTGGGCGAACAATAGATCGACCACATCCTGCGGGCGCGGCAGGCTGCCGACATGGGTCGTGAGAATGCGGTCCGTGCTGGTTTTCATTACTGGTATACCCCTTTGGAAGAATGGCAAGTCTTTGAGGATATCAGAAAGACGAATTTTACGGCCAGTTGCAGAACCATCTGCCATTTTGGAACGTCACCCGTTTCAATCTGAAACGCGTTCCAAAACGAACCGGGCATTTCTGCTGGAGAAATCAGAAAATAAGATACTTACCACCTAAATATGGTGGCGCTACGCTTGCACCCTTACTGGCTGTTAGAAATCCAGAAAAAAGGACAAAGAACAATGCGGGTGCAAAGTGTGTCTATACGGCAGCGGCCGAGGGTTTCCAAGAAGGTTCGCGATAGGATTGTGATCGAGCACCTTCCGCTCGTGAAAGCGATCGCCATTCGCGTGCACGGAAATCTTCCGGTGCATGTGGACGTGGACGACTTGATTCACGCCGGCGTGTTGGGCTTGTTCGATGCAGTCCAGAAGTTCGATGCTTCGAAGAACGTGGCCTTTCAAGGTTATGCGAAGCATCGCATCAAAGGCTCCATCCTGGATAGTCTGCGACAGCTCGACTGGGCCTCACGCGATATGCGGAAACGGCAAAAACAGATGGACGCGGCTGCACGCGACCTGGCCACGAAACTGGGCCGTACGCCCGCCGAGAGTGAAGTGGCCCAGGAGATGGGAGTGGGGATCGACCGCTGGCACCGCATGCTGAGCGAGATGCACACTGTAGGGCTGGTCTCGACCACAGTCCGTAACGAGGATGATGGCGACCGCGTCCAGGAGTTTGCCGACGCGGCCGAACTGCAGCCGGACCGTGTTTGTGAGCGGCGGCAGTTACAGACCACACTCGCCCGGGCCATGAAGCACTTGCCGGAGCGTTATCAAAAAGTCGTGTTCCTTTACTACACGAACGAAATGACCATGAAGGAAATCGGAACACTACTCGGCGTGAATGAAAGCCGGGTCTCACAGATCCACAAGACGGCTTTGCAGAAAATGGCAACCGCCTTGCAGTCGGCCGGCATCCACTCCGCGCGCGCGTTCTGAGAGATCTTACTCCGGCAGAGCGAAGAGATACGCCGTGAGGTTATCGAGATCTCTTTGCGAGAACTTGTATGGCGGCATGATGCTTCCGGGCGAGAGCTTGGGCGGGTCAACGAAGTGCTCCTCCACCCAACTGCGGCTGCGGCGCTTGTCGAGTCCGTTCAGGTTCGGCCCTAGCTCGGTTCCGACGCCATTCACCTTGTGACAATCGCTGCATCCGCCGGACTGGTACACCAGGGCGCCCTGCACGGCAAACTCCGGGGCGTTGTCCAGAGCAGTGGCATTATCCGGGTTGAGCTTCAGCAAAAATGCAGCCAGCGAGTTCAATTGCGCGTCGTTGAGCTGAATGGGCGGCATGGAGGTGCCGGGCCTTACTCCGGACGGGCTCTTGAAATGCTGGATCATCCAGGCCGCGTTGCGGTGAATTGCGGTCTGCGTCAAGTCGGGGCCGATCTTAGAGCCGGCTCCTCCCACCGAGTGGCAACTGATGCAGTTCTCCCGGCGGAAGTAAGCGACACCGGCCATTTCCTCCGGCGAGAGTTGCATCCAGTCGGTGGGGGCCGAGAAATCCACGGCAACTTCGCGCGCTTCTTTAGGCGTGGTGATCACGGCGGCGGCGGTCAATCCAGTCCATCCCAGCGCCGCCAGGGCGACGAACGACGCCGCGAAGGTGCGCCGCGTAACCCTCACCACCTGGCCGCGGTCAAAGAACGGGACCAGGATGAGAGCCAGCACCGCCAGGCCGGGTAAGACCACGCTTCCCACCACCTCGAGCGAACCCGAGAAGAGCTTAAGTGTTTGGAACAGGAACAGGAAGTACCATTCGGGCCGGGGGATATAAGCGGTGTCCGACGGGTCGGCCAGTTGCTCCAAAGGCACCCGCACCATGACCGCCATCGTAAACAGAATCGCGAAGGCCACGAAGATGGCGACGGTGTCTTTGAAGACCTGCTCCGGGTAGAACTTTTTCGCGGGAACCAGTTCATCGCCGGGCGCCGGCGCTACCCCATGCTTACGCACGAGGTAGATGTGGATCCCGATCAGCAGCATCGTGGCCGGCGGCAGCAGGAGCACGTGCAGGCCGTAAAACCGCGCGAAGGTGACCACCCCGATCGATCCCTCTCCGCCCAGCAGCCGCGTGAGATAAGGTCCGAGCAACGGAGCCGTGGCCGCAATTTTGGTCGTGACCACGGTTCCCCAATAGGCGCGGTTGTCCCAGGGAAGCAGGTATCCGGTGAGTCCGTAGGCTAACGTCAACAGCAACAGCACGACTCCCACCATCCAGGTGGTTTCGCGCGGCTTCTTGTACGCGCCATAGAGAAACACCTGAACCATGTGAAGCACTACCACCACAATCATCATGCTGGCGCCCCAGTGATGCAGGCCGCGCATCAAACGTCCAGCGGTCAGTTCCGTCAGGATGTAGCGCAGGCTGTTGTACGCTTCCCCCGGCGTCGGCGCATAGTTAAAGGCCAGCATGATGCCGGTGAACACCTGTACCAGAAACATGAACGCCGCTACGCTGCCAAGTACCTGATGCCATCCGCTGGAGGCCGGAATCTCCTCGTAAAGAAAATTGCGGAGCGCGGTGGGAAGCCCGGTCCGGTGGTCCACCCATTCGTTGAGGTTGCTCAGGTGCTTCTTCATGCGGTCTGTCCCGAAGAAGAGGCGAGCGGCCCCACCTGCAGTTGCTTGCCTTCGATCTTGGTCTGAAACCGGTCGAGCGGGCGCGGCGCGGGCCCATCCTGGACTTTACCGTCGATCGAGAAAATCGAGTTATGACACGGGCATATGAACTCGGTCTTGCCCTGGTCCCAATGGTAGGCGCATCCCAGGTGAGTGCACTGGGGAGCATACGCCACCACCTGATTGTTGGGAAACTTCACGACCCAGGCAGTGCTCTTCTCGCTAGTGACCTTCCAGCCGTCCACGCGGTTGCGGCGGAACGTCATCTCCACAGGACTGTTGGGCGCCAGTTGGGTGATGTCCCCGGCGTCGACCCACTCGCTCTGCTTGCGGAGCTTGGGAGGCACCAACAGGTAAATCAAAGCCGGTAGTCCCAGCGCCGCCGAGATGAGAGCGCCCAGAGCGTAAATACTGATAACGTAGAAACTTCGGCGCGTGGTGCCGGGTGTTTCCGGGGATTGTGCTACGGTCTGCACGTCATCCATATTAAGGAGTCCCTTTGGTTAAATTGTTATTATATTGTATAGGCTTTGCAAAAGTTGCGGGGGTTACTGCCTCAAGTGTAAAGAGCCGCTGATTTTCGAGCGCCGCCTACGGAACCGACTAACAGAGCCGCGACCGCAGGGAGCGGTTGGCCGGGCGGAAATACGTCTCTACCGCATCTCTTTGCTGGTCGGCGTGGCCGGCTCGGGCCCGTTGTTCTCGCGAATGACCATGCTTTGGTCCGAATAGAACGTACGGCTTCCGCTGTTGCCGAAGGCCACGGGGACGGCGTTGATCACGTATCCGCTGGGGCCGCCGGTCATGGTGAACTTGTACCCGCTTTTTTCGCCCTGGGCCAAGTCGTTGCCAATTAGATCCGCGGCTGCCGCCGTGGATGCCCCGGTTGCCGGCGGCCCAAGTTCCGCCAGCGTCGTGGCATAGTGGCCGTACTGCGAGTTGTACTGCACTTGCACTGTGTGAATGGTTTGAATCGCCTTCACGGCGGCCGTTTCGTGCGCAAAGCGAGTGGCGTTGTTCAGTTTCGGCAGCGCCACCGTAACGATGATCAGGATGATCGCAATTACGATCAGCAACTCTATCAGGGAGAAGCCCCGGCGTTTTCTCGAATTCGACATAACGGATACTTCCTATTTTACGACGTTTGAACCTCCAGAAGCGTGCAGGAACTCCTGCGATGCCACCAACGCGTGAATCCGCTGGAGACGTTCCCAAAAACCAGGCAACAGACTCAGGTGCAAAGCGTTAGGGCCATCGGACAGAGCCATTTCGGGATGGTCGTGCACCTCCACGAACACGCCGTCCACGCCGGCCGCCACGGCGGCCCGCGCCAGAGGCTCAATGAACTCGGGTCGTCCGCCGGATGCCGCCCCGGCGCCGCCCGGCAGTTGCACGCTATGGGTGGCATCGAAGATCACCGGCCAGCCCGCGTCCCGCATGATTTTCAGCCCGCGCATATCAACCACCAGGTTGTTGTATCCGAAAGACGAACCCCGCTCGGTGAGCACCACTTGGCGGTTCCCCGTGGAAGCTACTTTTTCGGCGGCGCGGTGGATATCGTGCGGCGCCATGAACTGGCCTTTCTTAATATTCACGATGCGTCCGGTCCGGCCGGCAGCCAGGAGCAAATCCGTCTGGCGGCAAAGAAACGCCGGAATTTGCAGGATGTCCGCGAACTCCGCCGCCGCCTCTGCCTGCGCCGGCTCGTGAATGTCCGTCAGAATGGAAAAACCCTCGGCTCTGACGCCCGCCAGAATACGCAACCCCTCGCGCAGACCCGGACCGCGGTAGGCCTCGCCGCTGGTGCGGTTGGCCTTATCGAACGAGGCCTTGAAGATGAACGCGCCCACCGCGTCGCGAATGCCGCAGGCCATCCGATGCACATGCTCTTCACTTTCAATTACGCACGGCCCCGCAATCAACACCAGGGGCGCGGCGCGTTGGGGCTGACCGAAAACGCTGTACTCAACGGACACGCGAATACTGGGGCTCCGCCTGTACCTCCGCACTCAAGCGCCGGCGGCGGTGCTCATAGGCGGCGCCAATGAATGCCCGGAACAGCGGATGCGGCTCCATGGGCTTGGATTTGAACTCGGGGTGGAACTGGCATCCGAGAAACCACGGATGGTCCGCGATTTCGCAGATCTCCACGTAAATTCCGTCCGGCGTCTGACCGGTGATCCGCAGGCCCGCCGCCTTCAACTGATCCTCGTATTCGCGGTTGAACTCGTAGCGATGGCGATGGCGCTCGCTAATCTCGCGCGCTCCGTACGCCTGATAAGCGAAACTGTCTTCAACCAGCCGGCAGAGCCAGCCGCCCAAACGCATAGTCCCGCCCAATTCATCCACGCCCTTCAACTCGCGCAGCTTGAAGATCACGCGATGCGCGGTGCCGGGATTGAATTCGGTGGAATCGGCGTCGGCCAAACCGCACACATTGCGCGCGTACTCAATCACCAGGGTCTGCATGCCCAGGCAGATGCCGAAGTAGGGCACCTTGCGTTCCCGCGCGTAGCGGATCGCGTTCAACATGCCATCGATGCCGCGCTTGCCGAATCCGCCCGGAACGAGGATGCCGTCGAAGCCTTCCAATTGCCGCTGCCAGTCCGGACCCATCACGCCCTCGGCCTCAATCCAGTGAATATTCACTTTCAGCTCGTGCGCCAGTCCGCCATGGAGCAATGCCTCTTTCAGGCTCTTGTAGGAATCTTCGTACTCCACGTACTTGCCCACCAGCCCGATAGTGACTTCATCCCGCGGATTCTGCATTCGCTCGAGCATGGCGCTCCAGCGGCTCAAATCCCGCGGGCCGGCCTCAATACGCAGTAACCGCAAAATGATTTCATCCACGCCTTCCCCGGCGAAAGTTACGGGCACCTCGTAAACGGACTTGACATCGCGCGCCGTGACTACGGCTTGCACATCCACGTCGCAGAACAACGCGATCTTTTCCTTCATGTCCTGCGGAATGAAACGCTCCGCGCGGCACAGCAGAATATCGGGCTGAATACCAATGGCGCGCAGTTCTTTTACGCTGTGCTGGGTCGGCTTCGTTTTCATCTCCTGGGCCGCTGCGATCCAGGGAACCAAGGTAACGTGAACGAAGATGCAATTGTCGCGCCCTTGCTCATGGCGCATCTGGCGAATCGCTTCCAGGAACGGCAGCGATTCGATATCGCCCACTGTGCCGCCGATTTCGACGATCACCACGTCTACATCCTGCTGCGCCACCCGCTTCATGGCCGCCTTGATTTCGTTGGTCACGTGAGGAATCACCTGCACCGTCTTGCCCAGGTAGTCGCCGCGGCGCTCGCGCGCGATGATTTGTTCGTAGATACGGCCGGAGGTCAGGTTATTCGTCTGCGTCAGCTTGGCGTGGGTAAACCGCTCATAATGCCCCAAATCGAGATCCGTCTCGGCGCCGTCGTCGGTGACGAACACCTCGCCGTGCTGGAAGGGGCTCATGGTTCCCGGATCGACATTAAGATAAGGATCGAATTTCTGACAGGTGACCTTCAAACCGCGGCTCTCGAGCAGGCAGCCGATGGACGCCGCCGCGATGCCTTTGCCCAGTGACGAGACCACCCCGCCCGTCACAAAAATGTACTTAGCCATTCTCTTGTACCCCCTGAATCATCGTGACTTCGAACAGCCGCGAGACTCTTTTCAGATCGTCCGGCGTGTCCACGCCCACCGACTCGTATTCGGTCTCCACCACCTGGATACGGTGGTTGTTCTCCAGGGCACGCAACTGTTCCAGGCGTTCAGCCAGCTCGAGCGGGCCTACGCGCATCGCCGAATATCCCAGCAGAAACTCCCGCCGATAGACATACAACCCGACGTGCTTGTAAACGCAAGGAAAGGCGCTAGCCTTTCCACTTGGCTTGAGGTGCACGTGCGGAATCGGACTCCGCGAAAAATAGAGCGCTCCTCCCGTATGATCGGTCACCACCTTGACCACATTGGGGTCGGTGATTTCGTGCGGATCCTCGATACGCTTCATCAGCGTGCACATCTCGATGTCCGGATCGTGAACCATGGGAAGAATCGCCGCGTCGATGGCGGCAGGATCGATCAAGGGCTCATCGCCTTGAATGTTCACAATAATCTCCGACTGGTCGGCGGAGGCTGCTTCCGCCACCCGGTCGGTTCCCGAGGGGTGGTCCGGACGGGTCATGCGCACCGGAGCTCCAAAATTCCGTGCGGCGTCATAGATGCGGGGATCATCGGTGGCAACGATAGTGCTGGTGAGGTAGCGCGCTAGCGAAGCTCGTTCGTATACGTGCTGGAGCATGCTTTTGCCGGCGATTTTGGCGAGAACTTTTCCGGGGAAACGAGAGGAATCGAACCGAGCAGGAATTACGCCCAAGATTTTACGGGGCACACGAGATCATAACACAAAAGCGCCGTCGTTTTTGCTAGACTCGGAAAAGAAAGGCTGGGAAGCCGCGATGCTGCCGTCCCACCGGAAGTTATCCCAAGCGAGCGCCATTCTGTTTCTGCTGGCCCCCTTTGTGTGGGCAGCGGACACTACTTCGGCCGATCCCAAGGTGTCCGTCGAGCCCCGTGCCAAGCCCACCGGAAACGCCATCGTCTCGCCCCGCTCCAACATCCGCGTGGAGAGCACTCTCGTGCTCATCCCGGTTACGGTGACCGATCCGTACAACCGCTTCGTGACGGGCCTCGAGAAGGAAAACTTCAAGTTGTTCGAGGACAAAAAGGAGCAGGATATCAGCCAGTTCTCGAGCGAAGACGCTCCCCTGTCAGTGGGAGTAGTTTTCGATTGCAGCGGCAGCATGGGCAGCAAGCTGGAAAAGTCCCGCCAGGCGGTAGCTCAGTTTTTCAAAACCGCCAACCCCGAAGACGAGTTTTTCCTGGTACAGTTCAACGATACGGCCGACCTGGTTCAACCCTTCACCAAGAACCTCGAAGAAATCCAGAACCGCTTAACCTTTACTCAGTCCAAAGGCCGGACGGCTCTGCTGGATGCCATTTACCTGGCGCTTCACGAGATGAAGAAGGCCAAAAACCCGCGTAAGGCGCTCCTGCTGATCTCCGATGGCGGCGATAACAGTAGCCGCTACACGGAGAACGAAATTAAGAACCTGGTGAAGGAAGCAGACGTCCAAATCTATGCGATCGGAATTTACGAGCCCACCGGGGCGCGCTCGCGAACACCGGAAGAACTTTCCGGTCCGGGCCTGCTGACTGAAATCGCCGAGCAGACCGGAGGCCGCCAGTACGCGGTCGAGAACCTGGCTGAGTTGGGGGACATCGCGGCTAAAATCGGAGTGGAACTGCGTAATCAATACATCATCGGCTATCACCCGCACAATGGAGAACGCGACGGCAAGTACCGGCGGGTGGAGGTTAAGCTCAACCAGCCGCGCGGATTGCCTCCTCTCCGAGCCTTCTGGAGACACGGTTATTATGTTCCGTCTGAATAAACGGCTTTATCCGATTCTTTTGGGTATTACGGTCGCGCTGACAGGCCTGGCGCTTCTCGGCCAGCAACCCAAGGCTGACGAGGGTGCCGCGGTCTTCCGTGCGGACACCAGGGTGGTTGACCTCTCGGCAACCGTCGTGGATAAGAGCGGGCATCTGGTCACCAATTTGACCAGAGAAGCCTTCACGGTTCTCGAAAATGGCGTGCCGCAAACTATTAACAGCTTCAAACACGAAGATGTTCCGGTTTCCATGGGCCTGATCATCGACAATAGCGGGAGCATGCGCGACAAACGGGCGAAGGTGGAAGCGGCCGCCCTGGCGTTGGTAAAGGATTCCAATAGAGAGGATGAAGTTTTCATCGTCAATTTTAACGATGAGGCCTTCAACGACCTGCCCCATGGCAAGGATTTCACCAGCGACATCAGAGAGATGCAAGAAGCGTTGACCCGCATCGATTCGCGCGGCGGTACCGCCATGCGCGATGCTATCCGCATGTCCATCGACCACGAGAAAGAAAAGGCGCATAAGGACAAGAAAGTCCTCGTGGTGGTTACCGATGGCAACGATAACAGCAGCCTGGTGAGCTTGGAGAACCTGGTGAAAGCCTCGCAGCAGAGTGGAGTCCTGATCTACTGCGTCGGCCTGCTGAGCGAGGAAGAACGCCGCGAAGCCAAACGCGCCGAACGGGCCCTTAATGCCTTGGCCGAAGCTACTGGCGGAGAGACCTTCTTTCCCAAGGACCTGGCCGAAGTGGATCGGATCGCGCACCAGGTTGCCCACGACATCCGCAATCAATACACGATTGTCTATTCTCCGGCGAATCAGGCCATGGATGGAACCTTCCGCCAGATCAAGGTCACTGTAAAGGCCCCAGGCAACCCGGCCGTGCGGACGCGCAGCGGCTACTATGCCACACCGGACCAGGCCAACCCGGCGCCGCGTACTTCTTCTTCGCTGAAGTGATGCTGCGGGTGGTCTGGCGGCTCACTCGTGGATACCGCCTTCGCCCCTGGCAAAGCCCCTATCTGCGGTGGCGCATCGAGACCTACTGGGGCATGCACGCCGACCGCATCACGTTCCGCGAGTTCTTCCGGTTCGTTTGGCTCCAGCGGCGCGATCTGCTGCGTTACCTGCGCTGGGCCACGAGACAGTCCCGCAGCCACGCGAAGGCATCATAGCTAAGACGGGGCGCCCCCGCCCGGCCTCCAAATCGCTGAGAGAAACGCGAGGGTGGCGACACTGTCATGGGGGAAGTTGCCGGTTAATATTAACTAACCCTATCGCTTAACCAAAGACAGTATGGACCGGCCCCGGATTCACGGACAGAATGAGAATTCCAAATCACTTGTGCCGGGGCTCTTGGATGCTGGTGTCGCCCGGACAGGCAATTTGGGTTAACAGAGATGGCGAAGGAGGCATTAGGAATCTTCCCGAGGTGGTTGTTTCCCGAAGTTGGACATGGCTCGACCCTTCTCAGTCTTTACGCCCGCTTTGAAGACCGAGCTGCGCGCTAAAAACATCCACGATCCCATCGATCGATTGCGGTATTTGCGTCAATCGGCCGCGCCGGCCAGCGCCGCGCGCCTCGCGGCGCCTGGCAAATGGATCGCATCGCTGGTGCTTGCCGGAATGGTAATTCCTCTTGCGTCCGATGCCATTGTCCGTACTTCGCGACCTCTCGCGCCTCCCCGGTCAACGGCCTCTCAGCCGGCTTCCCAGATTCCCAGCGTCTGGCCCATCGAGCAGACGAAAGACTACGACCTCTACAGCAACGGGTTGCGCATTGAGAACGAGTTCATGGTGGCCAATGAGCCGCGATCCTACCGACTGATCAACGCCCGGCAACCCCTGCCCCTCGGACCCCGGCGCGATCAGCCGGCCGGCATCGTTTTCCACACCACCGAAAGCGATCAGGCCCCGTTTGAAGCGGACCAGACTCATAACTTGAAGCGAATCGGCCGCGAGCTGCTCTTATACGTGCGACATAAGCGGGCCTATCATTTTCTGATCGATCGTTTTGGCCGTGTTCACCGCATCGTGGCCGAGTCGGATGCCGCCAACCATGCCGGCCATTCCGTCTGGGGGAACTCGCGCTGGTTGTATGTCGATTTAAACGCGAGCTTTCTGGGTGTCGCCTTTGAAGCCCAGATGCAATCCCCGCAACCGATCAATCAGCCCCAGATCCATGCCGCCAAGGTTTTGACGGATATGCTGCGCAGCAAATACAACCTGCCAGGCGAAAACTGCGTGACCCATGCGCAGGTCTCGGTAAATGCGGAGAACATGCATGTCGGCTGGCATACCGATTGGGGAAGCAAATTCCCTTTTCGAGAGTTGGGGCTTCCCAACAATTACGAACAACCGAATCCGGGTCTCTATCAACTCGGGTTCGTGTTTGACACGGTGTACCTGCAGTCCACCAGCCCCGATCTTTGGAGAGGGCTCGACCTGGCCGAAACGCGTGTGCGCGAAACCGCCGCCCGGCAGGGCGTCAGCGTATCCGCGTATCGAAAATCCTTACAGCAACGATACCGCGCAGTAGAATCGGCGCTCCGCGATGCGGAGCCCGTGGAGGAGAACTGAATATGAGTAAAACGGAAATCACCAAAAGCAACCCTATTGGCCTGGATATCGGCACCAGCCGCATCGTGGCCGCCCGCAAGCCGGAAAACGACGTCCAGTACGATATCGAGTTGAATGCATTCGTCGCCCTTCCCTATTCGAAGATGACGGAGAGCACGCTTTCGAGGGAAGGCGTCCCCCATACCGTGGCCGGAGCCGAGATCCTGGTCCACGGAAATGAATCGGAAAAGTTTGCCGGCCTGCTCAATACGGAGAGCCGGCGGACCATGACCCGAGGCTTTCTCAACCCCTCCGAACCCGACGGCATCGAGCTGATCCGGGAGATCATGTCCTCGGTCACCGGCCAGGTGGAAAAAGGTCAGAAGCTTTGCTTTACGGTGCCGGCCGCGCCCCTGGGAGCCGAGGAGGATCTGACGTACCACGAGGCCACGCTGCGGCAGGTTCTGGGCGAACTGGGGTTCGAGGCCACCAGCATCAACGAAGGATTGGCGGTGGTATATGGAGAACTGGAAAGCACCAACTATACCGGCATTGGAATCAGTTGCGGCGGCGGCCTGTGTAACGTGTGCCTCGCGTATCTCTCAGTCCCAATAGTCACTTTCAGTATCCCCAAAGCCGGCGATTTCATCGATTCCAGCGCGGCGTCCGTTACCGGAGAGCGGGCCAATCGCGTCCGCATCCAGAAGGAGCAGTCGTTCTATATCAACGGTCATTTCGACAACAAACTGCAACAGGCTTTGACCGTTTATTACGACGACATGATCCAAGCGCTCGTCACCGGCTTGCGCAGCGCGTTTCAAAACGCCCGAAGCCTTCCGAACCTTTCGCGGCCCATCCCGTTGGTCCTGAGCGGAGGCAGTGCCATGCCAAAAGGATTCCGCGACCGCTTCGAGAAGATTCTCCAAGCGAGCAATTTCCCCATCGAGCTCTCGGAGATCCGCATGGCCCGGGAGCCGCTTACCACTACAGCCAAGGGCGCATTGATGGCGGCGCTCTGCGAGGTCTAGGAGCCGCCGGCTAGGGGCCTATGCGGGGCTCTTGCGGTTGGCGATCCAGTTTGGTGTGGCGAATTTCCGTTTTCTCGGCCATAGAGAAAATTATTTCTTCTGCCGCTCTTCCAGCATCGCCTTCAACCTGCCGATCTCGCGCTTAAGCCGGCGCTCGCGGTTTACCAGCATCAGCACGTACACTACCAGCACCAGCCACGCCACAATCAGCCCATAGCTGAGGAACTCATAGTTGCGCTGCAGGCGGGCCATCTCGCGCGTGATGTCCTCGGGCGAGACTGCCTGTGCCAGCAGAAGAATCGGGGAGAATGCGTGCATGAAGTTCCTTTCAGAAGGCGTGAGCCATCCGCCGCAGTGAATCCAGTTCGCGCTGTGTCTCTTCCTGCCGGAGCCGGATCACGGTGAACACCGCGCCCAGCATGAACATCGCGAACAGGTTCCACATCATGATCATGCTCCAGTCATGCGGGAAACTGCCGGTGGACGAAAAGAAGACCGGCCCGGGATGCTGCGTGCGAAACAAACGAATCGACAGGATCACGATCGGCACGTCGATAAACGCGAAGATCGAGACCACCGCGGCCAGCCGCGCCCGCTGCGTCGGTTCTTCCACGGCGTGCCGGATCATTAGGTAAGAAGCGTAAAGCATCCAGCAGACCAGTGCCGAGGTCAGGCGGACATCCCAGGCCCACCAGACGCCCCAGATGATGCGGGCCCAAATGGAGCCGGTTATCAGATTCCCTGCGAGGAACGCCAGCCCCACTTCCGTCACCGACACCGCCAGGGCGTCATACTTGAAATCCTTCGTGACCAGAAACGAGACGCTCGCTACACACGCCACCGTCCCGCAGGTCAGCGCCGTGATCGCCAGGGGAACGTGAAAGAAGATGATCTTGAAGATGGCCCCTTGCGACTCCTCACCGGGCAGGCCGGAAATTACGTAAATATTGCGCGCCACAATCAGGATTGCGGCCGCGCCGAGAAGGTACAGTAATTTTTCCCGCATCGTTTATTCACCCCACCAGGACGTTTTCCACCAGGACCACCGAAACCGCCGTGTAAATCAAGTCGAAACCGATCAGCATCGGCAACCAACTCGCCGTGTCCGGTCCAATCGGCTTTCCCTTCATCAGCCCCAAGGTCAACTGAATGGCGGCCATCAGCGCCGGCACCAGGAACGGATAAATCAATATGGGCAGCATCACTTCGCGTAACCTTATATTGACGGTTAACGCGCTGAAAATCGTCCCCATAATTGTGAGCGCCCAGGTGCCCAACGCCAGTACGATCATCAATTGACCGAATTGCACCGTCCACCGGACATTATAGAAGATGCCGAAAACCACCAGGGAAAGCAACTCGATCGCCAGCAGCAGGACATAGTTCGCCAGCGCTTTTCCTATAAACAGCGCCGAGCCGGGTATGGGCGCGGCCACCAGGGCATCCAGGCAATCGTTGGGCAGCTCCCGCGCGAAACTGCGATTGAGGAGCAGCGTGCCGGCGAAGGCGAACACCAGCCACAGCAGCCCCGAGGCGATCTCGCGGTTGGTATCGGGGTCCAGGTCGAAGGCGAAGCTCAACAGCAGCAGGATCACCAGCGCGAACGCGGCCGACGCGTTGATTGCCTCTTTGGTGCGGATCTCCGCGCGCAAATCCTTCGCCGCAATTACCAGCACCTGCCGCGCGAAACGCATCAACCCTCGCCGTAGCGCGCGTAAACCAGCCCCGGATCGGAGGCCATTTCCGGCGTGCACGGGCCGTGAAATGCCACCTGTCCTCGGTTCAGCAGCGCAACGTGCGAAGCCAGCTCGAGAGCTTCCCGCAATTGATGGGTCGACATCACAATCGTTTTGCCCTGCGCCAGCCCTTCGCGCAGCAGCCTTTGCAAAACCGCGATCGCACGGTCGTCGAGGGCCGTAAAGGGCTCATCCAGCAGCAGAACCGAGGGATCGTGCAGGAAGGCGCGCGCCACCGCCAGCCGCTGCCGCATCCCGCGCGAGAATTCCCGCACCAACCCGTCGCGCACCCGCTCCAGGCCCGTGTGTTCCAGCCATTCCAGCGCCTTCTGCCGCGGCCTGTCGAGGCCGTATAATTTTGCGTACAGGGTAAGGTTTTCGATCGCCGAAAGCTCGTCGTAAACCGCGATGCCGTGTCCGAGGAAGCCGATGTTGCGCCGCGTGGCGGTTTCCCGGGGCGGCGTGCCCAGAATCCGGACCTGCCCCTTACCAGGCCGCGAGAAGCCGGCGACGATGCGCAGCAGCGTGGTTTTGCCGGCACCGTTGCGCCCGATCAGCGCCAGGCACGAGCCCGTCTCGGCCTCCAGGCAAATGTCGCGCAGGGCAGGGAAGTCTCCGTAATACTTCCACACGCCCTCAATGGCGACCGCGCTCATTCGTCTCCCTGACCGGCGCGCGATAGAGCAGCACGAACCCCAGCGCCAGTATCCCCAGCGCTAATGCCAGAATGAGCTTCACCTTCTCGTTGACGCGCGGCATGATCTGCTGGATCGGCGGACTGCCGTCCTGCGGGCCCGCCGAGTCCGTGCTGGCCTCTGCGTTCCGCGTCGATACCGCACCGGCAAGTTGCACTTCGTACGCCGCGCCCTTCAATCCATAGATGTGCGCCTGCGTGCGCGGCTCCTGCCCCAGGTCGCCCAGATTGTCGCCCTTGAGCGTCACTCCGTTAGGGACGATCAGGTATGTGTTGTCGTCATGGCTCACGACCTTGCCCGCATACGGCGCACCTTCCTTATACGGCACCGTATACGTCAAATCGACGCGCGTATCGCCCGGCCGCATGGCGAAATTGATCTTGTAGACGTCGCTTTCGCCGGTCTTCTGCGCCGTTTGTGGCAGCGGCTGCCCACCCGGCGGTGTCGCGCCTACTTGTACTTTGCCTTCCGCGGCGGCAGGCAGAAAAAAGCGAAGTGTGCCACCGGCCGGATCGTTCCATGCCGTTTTCCCGCCATTCGAGACGATGTAAGCCTCGTTGATTACCAGCTCCTGGCCGGTCGGCTCAAGGAGGATCATGTGCTTGGAAACCTTCGCCTCGCCCGCTTGTTTGGAAGCGTTATAGATATCCAGCGTAATGCCTTCGCTGGGCGTTCCCGGCATCAGCACTTTGTTGTAGGTGACGCCATCCAGCGTGGCCCGTACCAAGGTTGGCCCCTGCACGGCTTGGTTCAGGCTGAATTTCCCCTGCGCATCCGCTTTCACGTCTCCCGCCGGCTCCGGTCCCTTCGGCCCCATGCGCAAAAGCGATACCGTAATGCCCGCCTCCGGCTTACCCGTAGTCCCGTTCATCACCGTACCTGTAACGGCAGCTATCGCCGGAGCGCAGCACAGTACCAGCGCCCAAAAAGTTCTCATGACTTTGCCACCTTCATCGGCTTGCCGCACTCGCCGCAAAACTTCAGTTCTGTGGGGAAGCGTGTTCCACAACTCGGACAAACGAATCGCGACGCCGGCGCCGGCGGCGGAACCGCGCCGTTCATGCTGAGCTGCGCTTTCAGTTTGTCCACTTCCGACAGCACCACCGCCAGCTCCTTCTGCAAATCGCGCTTGGTGCTCTGATAATCTTCGTCGGAAAGCTTGCCCACGCGATACTCGAATTGCAGATCGCGGAGATTTTCGTAGATCGCCGCCTTCCGGTCGTCAAGGTGATGGAAAGGCGATTCCGGCTCAGGCTCAGGCAGATCTTTCGCCCTAACCCCAAGGATGAACGCGATCACCGCGATCGCGAGAATGCACGTTAAAACAATGATCACCGATCTAGCTTCTTCAGATCCTCTTCGATCTGCTCTTTGTATTTGTCCAGCGCCGGATCGTCGATTTCCATCGGTCCGAGTTCAGTCATCACTCTCGGTTTCCGGTACTTCTTCACGAACGCCCAGATCACCGCCAGCCCCACTCCGAGCGAAGCATACGGCACGATCCATCCGAACGCGCTAGGCGGCGCCAGGTAAATCTTTTGCCCGTAGTCCCGAATGAAGCCTTCCACAATCTGGGTGTCCGAATACCCCGCCGTCTGCATCTTCGCGATGCGCTCCTTCGCCGGTTTGGAGAACGAGCACTCCAGCATGTTGCAGGTTGATACCGAGTCCTTGCATCCGCACTGGCACTGCATCCGCGCGCCCACGCGCCGCACGTCCGCGGGCGGCTTCTCGGACACCGTTTGCCCTAGCGCCGCGGCCGCAAACAGAGCGACCAGCAGGCTACTTTTGAATCGTCGCATGTGTCTTGGTAATCCCCACCACTTCGGTGCGGGCATATTGCATCTTGATCTTGCTCGGCACCAGGCAGATCAGCGTGCCGCCGATCAGCACCAGACCGCCCATCCAGATCCACGAAACCAGCGGGAAAACATAGGCCTGAATGATACCGCGCTGGTTATCGTCCGACATACCGGCGAAGTTGAGATACAGGTCCTCGTTCGGCCGCTGACGGATGCCCACTTCCGACGTTCCTTCCTTGCTTGCCAGATAGAATCGTTTCTCCGGCTCCAGAACACCCAGGTCCTTTCCGTCCTTGGTCACCTGCATGGTGGCCCGATGCCATGCGTAATTCTCGTTCTGACCCTGCTGCAGGTCCATCATACGCAGGTGGTAATTGCCCACCACCATGGTGTCGCCTTTATTCAGTTCCTTGACTTCGTTCTGATTGAAGGCATGGCCGGTGAAACCGATGAACATCAGCACAATCCCCATGTGCACCAGGTATCCGCCGTAACGTCGCGTATTGCGGTGTGTCAGCTCGACCATCGCGCGCAGCAGGTTCATATCGTTCTTGGCCGCTATGGACCTTCCACCCTTGAAAAACTCCATGAGCAGGGTGAGCGCCACAAACAGACAGAAGCCGAAAGAGATCAGCGCGTAGAAGTGCCGCACGCCCGCGGCCACCAGCGCTCCGATCAGCACCAGCGCCGCTATGCCCGGCCATTGGAAATTGCGCCGTAAACTATCCACCGACGTCCGCCGCCACGCAAACAGTGGACCCACACCAGTGAGGAACAGCAGAAACAACCCAATCGGCACCATCAGGCGGTTGTACCAGTCGGCATCGAGCGAAATCTTGTCGCCCGTGGCGTACTCGGAAATTACCGGGAACAGCGTGCCCCACAAAACGGCGAAGCAGCTCGCCAGCAGGATCAGGTTGTTAAACAGGAAGCTCGATTCCCGAGAGACCACGCTCTCCAGTTGCGATTCGCTCTTCAGATACTCCAGCCGGTCCAGGATCAGATACACGGTGGCGGCAATCCCCAGCGCCATAAAGCTGACGAAATACTTCCCGATTTCCGATCGCGCGAAAGCGTGCACCGACTGCACCACGCCCGAGCGTGTAAGGAACGTGCCCAGGATGCACAGAAAGAAGGTGGTCGAAATCAGCACGATGTTCCATACCTTCATCATGCCTTTCTTTTCCTGCATCATCACCGAGTGCAGAAACGCCGTGCCGCTCAACCAGGGCAACACAGATGCGTTTTCCACCGGGTCCCAGCCCCAGTAGCCGCCCCAGCCCAGCACATGGTACGCCCACGCCATACCCAGCATCACTCCGGTGCTCTGGAAAAGCCACGTGACCAACGTCCAGCGCCGCGTCGTGTGGATCCACCCCTCCCCGGGTTGCCGCGTGATCAGCGAGGCGATGGCGAAAGCGAACGGCACTGTAAAGCCCACGTACCCCAGGTACAGCATGGGCGGGTGGATCGCCATGGCGGGATATTGCAGCAGCGGGCTCAGCCCGTTGCCATCCGGCACGGCGACGATCAGCTTATCCTGCGCCAGCACCTGGAACGCGTTGGCCACGAAATTATTCAGTACAAGGAAGAAGGTCTCGACCGTCATCAGTATGCCGATGACGTAGGGCATAAAGTCGCGATGCTTGCGCCGGTTGGTGAATGCCACCACCGCCGAATACGTCGACAGCAGCCAGCTCCACAGCAGCAGCGAGCCTTCCTGCCCGCCCCACCACGCCGTGAACTTGTAGAGCAAGGGCATGCTCTTGTTGCTGTGCTCGGCGACATAGGCAAACCGGAAATCCCCGGTCATAATGGCGTAAACCAAAATGCCCGCGGCCAGCGTGATCAGGGCCCAGACCGCATAGACCGCCCGCTCTCCGCTGACGATCAGAAAAGGTTTGCGCTTGAGCCGCCCTACCACAGAGGCTGTGGCGGCATAGATCGCCGCGCAGAAGGCCAACAGGATGGCCAGCGAACCCAGATTCTCCATATCCCCCCTCTAAAACTTGTTAGCTCCGTAACAGAGCCGCGACCGTAGGAAGCGGTTGCCCGCTAGATACTGCCCTTGCCGCTGTTGATATTAGGAGCCGCCTGGCCCGGTGCGAGATTCCCCACTTTAGCCTCGTATTTCGAAGCGCACTTGGCCTGGATTGCCTTCGTGCGGAAGACGCCGTCTTTATCCAGCTTGCCGTCAGCCAGAGCCTGCGCGCCGTCCTTGAAGGTATCTGGAAGGGGATCGCTGCCGGTGTAAGCGACCGGCAGCCGCACCTTGTCCTGCATCAGCACGAACTGAACCTCGGTGCCCACTCGCTTGATCGAACCGGCTTGCACGTCGCCTCCAACGCGGATCCGCTGTCCATAGGCCCGATCTCCCATCTGACCTAGTTCGGTGATGGTCTTATAATAGGTCTTGTTGTCGCTCATGCTGGCTGTCGCTAGCCAGACCAGGGTTCCGATTACAATGGCAATCAGGGCAATGAACTTGCCGTATTTCTTCATCGCAGTCCTCCCATCCCTCTGAAACTACAGTATAGCTCGAAACCATGGGGCTACCCACTGCTTGAAGGACGCCCCGTCCCCCCGATTTCTTCCCGCAAAGTTCGCAAGCCACTCCCTTGGCTTGCGATAAACCCTCCAAAAGAGTACGGGCACGCCCCTGCGATTGAGGCACAATAGAAGGGCACCGAACATTTTGAGAACAGGCGCGTTTCGGCCCACCGGGCAACCAGGGGTCTGCTCGCGGCTGCGCGCCGGTGAAATTCGATTTCGACGAGGCGTACGTGAAGCGTTTTTCCAGTGGCCTATTCTGTGTCTGCCTGCTCTTTTTCCGGCTCGAGCCGGCCCGCGCCCAGCAGGAGCCCTCTCCCGCTCAGGGTCCCGGCACGCCCCAGGTTCCGGCACCTCCGCCGTTGCCGCCCCAACCGCCGGACGTCAAGATGGCCGACGAGGGAAAAATCTCCATCGGCCCCTACGGCTGGTTCCCCACCGGACAGCCGACTTTCGATAAGGGAAAAGGCACTATCTCAACCACCGCCTCGCGCATCGAACTGCAAGGCAAGTCCAAGCTCGCGCGCGGCGTGATCGTGAGCCTCCCGGGAGGCGGGCACAACGCCATCCGCGTTTCCTATTTCGATACCAAAGCTTCCGGCAATATCACCGCGCCCAGCGATTTGAACCTCTGGAGCGCCGGCTACTCGCAAGGCGACTACCTCGCCACGCAGTACAACTTGAAGAGCGCGAAATTCTCTTACGAATATTTGACCTGGCCCTTCCCCGTGGCCAGCCGGCACTTCCGGTTGAAGACGCTGTGGCAGGCGCAGTTTGTCAAAGCCACATCCACGTTCAGCGCCCCCCTGAGCGCCGATCCTACCAACATCGGCACAGGTTCCAAAACCCTCATCCTGCCCTCTCTCGGCCTCGGCATCACCGAATACTTCTCCCCGAACTTCCGCGTGGATATCAACGCTTCCGGTTTCGAAATTCCGCATCACGCGGCCATTGCCGACGGAGAAGCCGCTCTCGCCTACAAGGTTTCGAGGATCGAGCTGCGGGGCGGGTTCAAGGGCTTCTACTTTAAGACAACGCCGAAAGGCGACTTCTACATGCGCGGCCGGCTGGTTGGAGGGTTCGTGGGGATCAGGCTGTATTTGGACTAGGGGAAGGGCAGTGGGTGATTCGGGGGTTGCGGATTTCGACAACTCGGTGGAAACCACCATCGAAAGATGGACGCGAGGAAACGGGTGGACTGTCCCCGAGTTTCTTCCCCGTCCGCCGTAGTCTTCGTCCACCGGTTGCCTCATCCGCACGTTCAGAAAATCTTCGATAACTTGGCCAGCGGAGAACGTAGAGCGGCCCTACGAAAAACGGCACCTAGGGCCGTGGTCGCTGGTCGGCTTGCTGAAACGACCCCAACCGAGTAAAAACAGGTTGCGAGCGCGGGCCATGTGATGAGCGCGACTCCAAGACCCTCGTTACCAGGAGAAAAGACAAAGTAATCGATGATTACTCTATTAGGATTCCGCGTTAGTTGATCCACGACACCGTGGCCAAGAATGCAAACCGGGAGGACCCATACCCACAATCCACCAGACTGATGCGAACGTGGAATGGCAGTCTGGACTATGTAACCCAGTTCAAACCCAACCAGACTGAAGACCACGTATCCGAGGAGCAGTTCGGCGCCGCTACTCTTGGTTATGGCTCGGAGCAACTCGTTAGAGACATCACCTGCTAACAGGCCGAACATCAAGCATATAAGCGGAACTCCGAACAGCTGCAGGACGCAGAGCCCCACTGAGAATCCAGAAGAATCAGCTTCACTGTCAAACATGAACAAAATACGGGAAAATACGGCGACAGACGGAACGTTTTCGAAATTCGTCATCCGCTGGCCCAACCTCTTGATTGATGGCTCGCCTGCCGCCTGTGGTCACCATCGACATCCCTTACCATATCACCGTCACCCAGGGCGGCACCGCCGCATCGCCACAGCCAACGCCCAAAATCTGGGAGCACGAGATGGATTCGGCCTTTCGCCTCGACGAGGACTCTCCAATTGGCCAAGCCCTCTTCCGCGCCACCGCACATGAACCGTCTCTAGCGCCGCATCGACGTGGCCGAGCGCTCCCACCAGTTCACCTTTGCCTCCAACCCGGCCCGGTTACCCTCTCACTGCCCGCACCTGCCGGCAGCAGATGCCATTCCGCATCACTCGGCCATTGCCGACGGAGAAGCCGCTCTCGTCTACAAGGTTTCGAGGATCGAGCTGCGGGGCGGGTTCAAGGGCTTCTACTTCAAAACAACTCCGAAAGGCGATTTCTACATGCGCGGCCGGCTGGTTGGGGGGGTCGTGGGGATCAGGCTGTATTTGGGACTAGAGTCGCCGAAATGAGGCTTCTGGCTACTTGCGCGAATCTTTCCCCACTATATGATTCACGTCCTGATTGTTCTCGTTGCAGATGTATTCCATGATCTCGGTGTTGGTCTGGAGAGGGAAGTGGCCGTACATGATGAACGGCTTTGTGTAAGCGCCCGGATCGTCGATGGTGACTTCACTTTCCAGGTGCCCCAAATCGGTGCGGCGGTAGCGCTCGGTGATGTGCAGTTTCTCGGTATGCGGGTGGCCGGCGAAATCAAACCAGAACTTGTCGTTGAAACCGATGGAATCGACCACAAGCGTGTCTCCGTCCCAATGCCCGATCGAGTCGCCATACCAAGTAGGGTCAGGATCTTTGGGGTGACTGCGGCCATCCAGGAAAATCTGGCGATAGCTATGGATGTTCCCCTCAAAAAGGAAAACGACGAGGGTGGGAGTTTGCACGATTTTCCAGGGATAGGGAGCCATGCGCGGGACGCCTGTGGGGAGGCAATTGGCCTCGGGATCGTCCTTGGAAAGGTGCTTTTTGGTGACGTCGGCGGCCCACGGCTGGATGGGCAAGGTCTCGCCGGGCTTGAGGGCGCTGGTGATGTCGTAGATGAAACGGCGATCGGGCCCCCAGACGCCGGAGAGATCGGGTTTGCCGTCTTTGGCGCGCGGCGTGGGTCCCTTGGGGGCGGGCTGATTCTCGACGCCGCCACCGGTCAGGACGGATTGCGTGTCTTGCGCCGCGGCGGGCGCCGGCGCCAGCAAACGCGCGGAAGCCACAAGGGCCGCAACCAAGACGAAACGAACCCGATACAGCGTCACGTTGTGTTCTCCTCTCACTGTCTGCAGGGGTCCCCGCCGCCCTGGAAAGATAATACAAGCTTTGAGGGGACGCTATCAAGTTGGTGGGAAATGGATTGTGCGGAACGAAGCCAATTGTGCGGCGCCCGGGCTGCAGATTTTGGCGGGTTGAGCCGGTTAGCCGCGATCCGATGTTCGTAGACATAGATGGGAGTACCCTCCTTTTCAAGGTAGCAACGGAGGCGTGTAATCCCGGGGGTTGATGTCTGGATCTGATTGATAAGACGGTGGCGAGGATTTTGAGATTGCCGTGACGGATGCGCCGGGGTCATACCTGAAGCGATCCGTGATAGGATGGCGGCCATGCGCTACCTGAGTGGTCTTCTCGCTATCCTTGCGACTGCGGCTGGGGTTGCCTTGCTGGTGGCTCAAACGGCTGCCCCGAATGCCGCCGGCATCTCGATGGGACACATTCACCTGGTAGTGCCCGATCCCGCGGCGATGCAAAAGGTGTGGGTGGACGTAATGGGCGGCACGCCCTCCACAGCCGGTCCTTTGACCCTGGTCAAATTGCGGAACGTGTTTATCATTATCACTGGTGGCGCCAACGCGGCCGGCCGGGAGGGCACGAACGGTTCGGTGGTGAATCACGTGGGATTCTCGGTGAAGAGCTACGCAGCGACGAAAGCAAAGGCTGAGGCCGCCGGACTGGCGGTGCGCGAGTTGACGCCGGGCCAGCAGGCGTTTGTGACGTTCCCCAACAATGTCACGGTGGAAATTCAGGAAGACACCGCCATCGACGGTGAGTCCGAATTCAGCCACTTCCACCTTTCCGTTCCCGATCCAAACGCGGCGCGGGAATGGTACATCAAGACCTTCGGCGGCGAAGAAGGACAGCGCCGCAAGGGGGTCAATGGCGCCAAAATTCCGGGCGGGTTCGTCGACTTTCTAGGGACCGGCGGCCGTGGCGGGCGGGGTCAGGCCAAGGGCGGCGACGGGGCTGGGGCAGCGCCTCCACCGGTGCTGGCTGGGTCGAAGGGACGAGTGCTGGATCACATCGGCTTCGAAGTGAAGGACCTCAAGGCGTTCACCGAGCGGCTGGCGTCGGACGGACAGAAGCTGGACGTGCCGCTCACAGACGCATCGGCCCGGATGGGGTTGAAGATCGCGTTCATTACGGATCCTAACGGAACCTATATTGAGCTGACTGAGGGGCTCAATACGAAGTAGGTTCGGGATGCCGCCGGTAGGTCCTTCGCCGAATCATCTTTCTTGCACGTAACGAGACAAATAATTCCGCTTCCTCTTTCATTGAGACAGAACAGCTTGCTGCGCCGCCTCCTGTCTATGGATACCGCCCAGACCATCGAGAAGGACATACGAGAAACACCGGGCTCGCGGGCTTCTGGAGCGCCATCGTTCAGAAAGCCGCGAATGCCGCTACACGAACGCCACTGCATGCTAGAGTCGGAATAGTTATGGAGATCCGCACTGCGTTCGTCGCCTCCTTACTGGCGCTGAGTGCCCACCCTGCGCTGGCATTTTCCTGTGCTGGCGAGGGAATCGGCGTTTGCCATCTGCCAACGGCCGACGCGATCTTCGTAGGCACGGTTCTATCGAAAGTATCCGCGAACATGCCCCCGGTGGGCGATCCGCCTGCTCCGGCCACCGCTGCGGGCGGGCGACAGACGAGAATGGTCGTCAGCTCGCGCCAACCGGCGCCGGGGCCCAACCTGACCGTGACGTTTCGCGTATCCGAAGCGCTGCGAGGATCTCTGGAAGGGGAGGTGGCCGTTAAGACGTACCCGATGAGCAGCATTGAATACCCTTTTCAAGTGGGCCACGAATACCTCGTCTTCGCCGATCAGTTCCAAGGCAGCCTGACTACCACCAGTTGCACGTCAACCCAGCCGGCTAAGACCGGGGCGGCGCTAATCCGCCAGCTTCGGGCCATCCGCGATGGCAACCGAGTCGCGGATCTGTTTGGTTTCGCCGGCACGCAATCGCCCGACAGCAGCATCCGTGGCTATGAGGACGTCCAGCCCGTTCCCTTTGCCACCGTCGTCGCCAAATCTCAAAACGCCGAATATCGGACTCAGACTGCTGCCGATGGCTCCTATGAATTCCGGGGATTGCCCGCGACCGGCTACACTCTGAATCTGGAGCCGCCGCCGATGCGCGTGAGTTTAGGCAACGCGCCGGGATATGTGGCGATGTCCGGCGCAACATGCCCGGTGAACTTCCGCATCTATTATGACGGCCGCATCGCGGGAACCGTGACGGATCGCAACGGACAACCGCTGTCCGGGTTCATTGTGGCAGTGTTGGAGGGCTCCGACAAGTCGGGCGCAGCGCCGATCGCGGGCGAAGTCAAGGATGGCCACTTTGAAGTCTTGAGACTGTGGCCCGGCCGCTACAGGCTGGTGTTTAATGCCAGCGTGAACGGGCGATTTCAGAGCACACCCAGGTATTTTTACCCAGGGACGGAAATCGAAGGGGAAGCAATGCTTATCCAGGTCGGGGAAAGCGCGCACGTCGACGGCTTGCATTTCAAGATTTTTTGATGAGTCCTACGCTCAACCGAAATAGATCGCCACTAGGCGACTTTGCGGGACTCTATCAGTTGCCGACGTCTGCCTATGTCCTTTCGTCAAGTGAATGAACTGCTTGGCGGCGCTTGCGCAGTATTGATATCTTGCGTCGGACTTATCGAGAGCGTAAAGTCGAACAATGCGAGGCATTGTTGGCTTCTATGTTTTCGCTGGTCTCTTGGTGTGCCTACCTACCTGGGGACAGAAGGCGGAATTTGACTTCTATCAGGAGTTCCGCAATGAGGTGATGCCTAAACATTACTTGGCGAATCCGCGCGCAACGTTGAGTGAAATCGTATCAGATTACTCGGTAGATTTGAAAGCAGCCGGCTTGGCTGCAGGTGAGATTGAGCGACGAGCGCGATTAATCCTTCGGGATCGAGCAACACTTGAGGCCGATTACTGGGACCGTTTTTATTTGAATCCGGAGTCGAAGGTCAATCGGGCTCCAAATGCATTTCTAGTCGAGAGGACCAAAGGTCGTCTGCCGGGCGTGGCGCTGGACTATGCGATGGGCGAGGGAAGGAATTCGATTTTCCTTGCACAGTTGGGATGGCAAGTGTGGGGATTCGACCCGTCCGCCGCAGGAGTGGCGTTAGCCGACAAGCGCGCTGCCGCGCTTGGACTGACGCTGCATACCGCCCCGGTTTCTGACGATAAGTTCGAGTTTGGTCGTGATCGCTTCGATTTGATCCTGTTCAGTTGGGCGATGCCTCTAATTCCAGCCGAGCGTGTCTTGGAGTCGCTCAAACACGGAGGTGTAGTCATCATGGAATGTGCAGCGGACTACGTTGGCCGTAACGGGATGCTGAAGATGTTCGATGCTCTAGACGTTAAATATTACGAGGTGGTCCACGAAAGAGCGGATTTCTACGATCGTCAGGAAGTCGACGTCGTTCGTATGGTGGCGGTCAAACCTTGACGAACCCACCTGAATCCTGACGCGACTTCAATAGATCTCTGCTAACGGCGAAGGGTAGAGCAATGGTTCAACTCCTGGATGGTCGACAACAGGAACTTGAAGGCTCCGGTAAACGCGCGCCGGTCCAAGTTCCTGCTTGCGCGTAATGCAGGACTTCGGCGCTTCCCGATCGGCTAAAATAACTGCATCATTTGAATCTACAGCTATTGAAGAGGGACCATGAAAATCCTGGCGATTGGTTTGATCGTGTTGGGTGCGGCGGTCTCCATCCCCTACGCACAGAGCCAGAGCAATGCACGCCCGGCTATCGCAAACGAAGAGGACTTCCGCCGCGCGATGAAGGAGCTTTCCAACTGGGGACGATGGGGCGCGGACGACGAGCTCGGCGCCGCCAATCTGATAACTCCCGCGAAGCGGAAACAAGCCCTCGCTTTGGCCAAGGAAGGGGTGACCATTTCACTCGCGCACGATGTCGCCCAGGAAAAGGCCGCGGATGCCCCCTTCATTCTGGAGAGGACTCTGAACGACGTCACGGCGACGGGCACTACGGATCGCTACCAATATACGGGCACGTATCATGGCGTGGTCCACAGCCATCTGGATTCTGTGGACTGTCACGTCATGTATCAAGGCAAGGGATATAACGGCCGGCCGATGGAAGACATCAAAGCCGCGGGCGGTTGCCCGAAAGGGAACATCACCGCTCTGAAAGACGGCGTGGTTACGCGTGCCATCCTGTTCGACGCGACGCGCCTGCCGGGGAAAGCCACGGCACAGGGATGGCTTGAACCGGGAACCGCTATCCATCGGGAAGACCTCGAAACCATGGAAAAGTTGGAGCACGTAAAAGTGGTTCCCGGCGATGTCATCCTTCTTTACACGGGCCGTTGGAAGCGGCGCGCCGAGAAGGGGCCGTGGGGGAGGGATGCCGGTTTCGCCGGTTATCACGCCGACGTCGCATACTTTCTGAAAGAACGAGGCGTATCCTTCATCGGATGCGACGGGCCGAATGACGTGATGCCCTCGGGGCTTCCGCCATCCGTCGGAATCCCGCTTCATCAACTGGCGCTGGCCGCGATGGGCGTCGACATTTTCGACAATCTCGATTTCGAAAGAGCCGTCGAGCATGCGAGGCAATTGAATCGCTACGAGTTTTTGTTCTCGGCTGCCCCGTTGCGGATCGCGATGGGAACGGGTTCGCCGCTTAATCCGCTGGCGATCTTCTGAACCGGGGTGTCGAGGTGCCAGGGATACGAAACTCAAGCCTGTATGAGGCCCTGGGCGGCAAGGCCGGCTGCCGGAGGTTGGCCGTGGAGTTCTATGCTCGTGTCGAGCGCGACCCATTTCTGCGTCCGCTATTTCCTGGAAAATCGTTCACCTGCGCGATCGAAGAATTTGCCGCTTTTCTGGCGCAGTTCCTTGGTGGCCCGAGCGAAGATTCGCAGCGGCGGTGGTGGTTGAGCCTCCGGGAATCGCACCTGCGCTTCCAAATCGGCGAAAGAGAAAGGAAGGCCTGGCTGGCCAACATGGCGTGGGCTTTCGACGACGTCCACGTGGAGGAGCCCCTGCGGAGGGAGCTTCTCCTTTTTTTTGAACAGTCATCGGCCCATGTCGTGAACCAGGGCGGAGCAGCCGTTATCGATCGGGAGAAAAGCGAGCCTTATCGCCGCGATATTCACGCGGAGCTCTCCGGCCGGTGGGAGACTCAGATGCGGCTGGATGAGGCCGTCGCCGCGATTCGCGCCGGCAACGCCGCTGGGGCCATCCGCTTGATCGAGACCTCAGCCTTGAAATCCTGCAGCCGGTCGGTTCATTGCGGATTGATCTCGTTGATGGTTCGACGCGCACCAGGCGGTCTGCTGGACTACGTGCGCGCCAGACTCGCCGGCGATCCGGCGCTCGCGCAGGAGCGCTACGCCGGGCGCACGCTGTTGCACGATGCCGCGGGGGCGGGAAATCTGGCGGTTGTGGAATTGCTGGTGAGCCTTGGCGCGGACCCCAACACTCAAGACGGAGGTGGGCACACGCCGCTCTACTCTGTTGGGAACGAATGTGCGGTTGCGGGGGGAGGAATGGTGGTTTTCGCCTTGGTGCGGGCCGGTGGGGCGGTGGATGCCCACGCCGGCGTAAAAAAATGCACACCCCTGCACATGGCCGCGCGACGGGACAACGAGGAGGTTGCACGAGCCTTGCTCGATTGCGGCGCCAACATCGAGGCACGCGACAGTGTAGGCGACACGCCGCTGCGGCGGGCGGTCAATTGCGACAAAATCCGAGTCGCCTCATTACTCCTTGCCAGAGGCGCGGATGTCCGTTGCGTAGGGAGCAAGGGCATTACGCCGCTCCACGCAGCGAGATCGGCGGGCATGAAACAGCTGCTCCAACGCTACGCCGGCGGCGATAAGGCGACAGATCCCGGCTAACGCTAACGTTTATTTAACATGCGGCCGGGCACCGTCGTTTTAGGTCACTCGTATCTCTCACAGCAGCAGTGATGTTACCAGGGCAATACTCCAATAAGCTTCAAGCCTAGCTCCGAAAGCACCGCGGGGACTCCCGGCTCAGGATCAACTTGTCCGGGCATGCCGCGCCAGTAATCGGGGGCTCGTTTTGTCAGCCACCAAGTCTTCATCGACTCCCGAAGTTGCGCGCTATCGTCGGGAGGCTGCATCGTAACGAAGGCCGCGACCCTGGGGCGATTTGACAAATTGCGCGCCGTGCCGTGCGGCAGCCTGGTCGACCACAAAATGACGTCGCCCGCCTTACCCTCGATTTGTGTCGTCTTCCAGCGATTCAACCCTGGATTGAAGAAATCAAAATCGTCGCTAGGCGCGAACAGTTTAAGCCACGCGTCCAGGTTTTGGTAAACCACAGGCAGGCACTGGAAGCCGCCCGCATCGCGGCCCACGTCGGTCAACAATACGACAGCCTGCAACGAAAAGGTTCCCGGCGCCCTCGGGTCGGTATCCCAGTGAATACTTCCGCGACTGATGGCCGGCCGGGCGGGATGGACTGGGGGACAAAAAATACACCGGTTGATATCGACCATGAGCCGCGGGGTTCCAAAGAACTCGGTGAAGACCTGGTAGAGATTCGGGGACTGCCGGATGTCCCACAGAGACTGGGCATGGTGCATAGGGACAACGCCATCGAGCTTCGGTGCGCCGCCATACCATGTCGCGCTGTCGGCAAGGTCGGCGCCAACGAACGCGGCAATGTCACGAACTGCATTGCCAGTGATGCTCGCAGGAACCGCATTACGGATCACCATGTAGCCTTCGGCACGGAATTGCTGCCGGTCATGGTCCTTGATCCATTGGCGGACTGGAAGGCCAGGCTTTTGTAGAAGATCGCCTCCCGGAATCGTCATCGGAATGCAAGTAGGGTTAGCGAGATCTGCGCAGAGTGCGTCCTTGGGGACCGCCGCTAACGTCGGGAACGTCTTCGCCGAGTGCAGTGGCTAAATCGATTTGATGGTCCTGTTCCTGGACGAGAATCTGGCGAATCTGTTCCGCCATCGCGTATTCTTCAAGCGCTTCACATTGCCGGACACGCTCCCGGTAATTGCGGATGGTTTCGTTTTCATTATCGAGATCGTAGCGGAGCATCTCTTTCGGATCTTTCGATGTGCGTACAGGTTTGGGGATCACGGCTGGCATTTTGCCGAGGTAGTCGATCTGCCGCGAGAGGATCAGTGCATGATCGAGCTCCTGCCGGGCGTGGATTTCGAGCTGGGCGGCGATGTCCATGTATTGGGCGCCGCTGAGCACCTGGGAATAGACTACGTAGGCGATGATCGCTTGATACTCGCGGGCAAGGTCTTCGTTCAACAGCTCCGCGAGGCGGTCGCGGGAAATCTCGTCTTCGTTTGCAGCGGATTCGGGCTTAGCCATTTGATTCCTCCTATGAATTGCCAGACCGATTATATTACGGCGCTTCGGGCGTGCTCCTTACGGAACAAGGATGCGACCGAGGGCGTCTCGCGCTGCTCTCCGACGATAGCCGCAGGCCGATCACTTGCCCGCTCTGCCCGGTAAGTGCGCGGCGTCCTTTTCGTTTTCGTAGCAGATGTGCTCGAACACATCGGTGTCGGGAAGAAGCTGTTCGACGAAGTTGATCGTAAACGGCTTGGTGAAGGTTTTCGGATCGGCAACCGTCACGGTAACCTCCATATGTCCGAAATCGCGCCGGCGGAAGCGCTCCTCGACGCGCATTTCGTCGCTGTGCCCGTGGCCGCGTGCGTCCAGCCAACTGAGTTCGTTGAATCCCAGGGTGTCGACCACCAGCGTGTCTCCGTCCCATTTGCCGACCGAATACCCCAGCCAGGTCGGCGACGGATCGGTAGGATGCTTACGTCCGTCGGTGAAGATCTGGCGGAAGATGGTCTCCACTTCATACAGCATCAGGATTTCGCTGGGCGTCTGAATGATCTTAAATGGCTCCGGCAGCAGATCTGCGTGGGGCACTCCATCCGGCAGACAGAGCAGGTTGGGACCGACGACTCCAGGCTGGCCGTGCTGGCGGAGAATTTCCCGGGCCGCCGGCGTAAGCGGCTCCTCGCCAGGCTTGAAATCGGACAGGATGTCCCTAAAATATTTTGAATTTGGCGATTCGCCCAATCCGTAGAGGCCCGGACCCCGAGGCTCTGCCTCGGCCTGCCAGATTCCCGAAAGGTCGGGTTTGCCGTTCACGCGGGGAACCGGCCCGGTCATATTCACCTTGCCATCGGGGGTTCGTGGAGCCCCGGGAGTTGGTTGGTTCAGCCACTGGGCTTGCGCGCACAAGCAAGCTCCAACAAACGAGATTCCAATCCAGACATGACGACGCATGCTCTTTATTAAACTACAAACGACCGGCCGGCACTACTTGGTAGTCATCTATTTGTGTGTGGCTCCTGGTGGCGGCCTCGGCAGAGCAGGCCGCCAGTGGATCAATCGGGATTCTCCGGATAAGGAAGTAGAAGCGTTTCGCCCTTCTTCGGAAACGCCCGCTGGACCATTTCATAAAACTGGTCCCAGGCGCCAATCCCGCATACGCGCTGAAAACCGATCAAGGCATAAAGATGTTGAGCCAAGGCCGGATGTCCTACATCTTCGGTCAGCCATTGATGATGCTTACTTTTTCTCCGGCCAGATTGAGTTTTCGGATTCCGCTCTTCTAGCTCCTTTAGGATGCCAGGGGCCAAACGTTCGTAGACCAGATCTTTCGTATAGTGGGCCACAGCTTGTGGACGATTAACCTTGATGCCCTTCCACTCCCACCCACGGAGCCTAAAGATCTGCTGGTAAAACTCGTCGGGAAAGCACTTCGCCCAAGCCGCCAACTCTCGGCGAAGATACCTATCGAGAATTGCTTGGAGAGCGAGTCTATCGCGAACCTCTTGGTACCCGGTGGCTTCGTCAACTAAAGCAACGATGCCAACCTTTGCTAGAGCGCGCGTCAGGATGTAGCACGCGTGGCCATAGCGCCGCTCCTCTTCCGTTTCCAGAAGCTTGGCGTCTTTCGCATCTAGGATCTCTTCGCAGAGTCTGACTAGCACCTCCGCCTCGTAGCCGTGAGTAAGAACCGGGCCTCCGCCATCGAACAAAAATGGGGTTTCGATGGCCAGGACTAAGTCATTGTCAGGGCTACCTTTTCTACGCAAAAGTGCCGAAATTCGGGCCGCTCCTTGGCCACGGCCTTTCATGCCGATTGCCGCCGTCAGGCCTCGTCCCGAAATCACCCGCGTGCCATCCTCAAGTACAAAGCAAGGGATCTCAAGGTCTGCGATTGTCAATATGCCTTTATGCGTCGCTTTACGAGGATTTCGCGGCCTTCCACCACCACGTGTCTGTCGCTTGGCCTGGATCTCTGCGTAATATTCCGGGCCGCGCTCAGCGGTCTTCTTTCCCCCGATCCTGCCTAGTTCGGCAGGGTTCTGTTTGGCGTGTTTGTCGGCCATGGCTAACGATACAATGTTTTGCTTGTAGTTTTCAAGAGCAACGTTGATTTATCTTGAAAACTACAAGGGAGTATTGGATAATAGCTTATGCAGCAAAAAGCCCCGATCAGTGTTGAAGCACCGACCGGGGCCGAAATCCGCACAGCCGAAGCCGAACGGACGTTCCAACCCCATTATCGGCCTTCCTCTGTGCGATCTCAAGGAGATTCCACAGATGACGTGCCCTACTTGCCAAACCGAATGTAAAGGCCATGGCTACGACCGCAAGGGAAACCAGCGGTACCAGTGCCGCCAATGCCGGAAGACCTATCAGGAGCCGCGCAATACGCCACTAGATGGCATGTACCTACCCATCGAGAAAGCCGAAATGATCCTTCGCATGTTGCTCGAAGGTAACAGCGTTTCGAGCGTCGCGCGGCTGGTTGATGTCCACATTGCCACGATCCTGAAGCTGTTGGTGAAGGCGGGCGAAAAATGTGAACGAATTATGTCGCAGAAAATCCGCAACGTGGCGGTCCGCGACGTGGAATGTGATGAGCTGTGGGCTTTCATCGGCAAGAAACAAAAGCGCGTGCGGCCCGAAGACGATCAGAATCTTGGCGACTGCTACACCTTCGTCGCAATCGAACGCCACACAAAGCTGGTTCTAAACATTGCAATGGGCAAGCGGGATCAGGCTACGACCGATGTTTTCATTGAAGGGCTTCGCCACGCCACCAAGGGCGAATTCCAGATAACCACCGATGGCTTCGCGCCCTACAGGACTGCGATCCCGAACACTCTAGAGGATCGCGCGGACTTCGCGATGTTGATAAAGGTCTACCGTGCGCCGTCCGACGGCGAAGCGCGTTACAGCCCCGCTGAAGTAGCTTCCGTAGAGGAGGTCCCAGTCATGGGCCGCCCCGATCCAAAGCGCATCTGCACCTCGATTGTGGAGCGGTCCAATCTCAGCACTCGCATGAGCGTTCGCCGGTTCACCCGGCTGACGAATGCCTTCTCGAAGAAATGGGAGAATCACTGGGCCGCCGTGGCAATATGGTTCGCTTTCTACAATTTTTGCCGCGTTCACAAATCCTTACGCGTAACCCCCGCGATGGCTGCCGGAATCAGCGGTCACGTTTGGAGCGTGCGCGAATTGTTGGAGGCTGCGTGACCAAAGATTAGCGACTGGATGTCAAGCCATCTATCGGTTGGGCAACGATGAGTCGCTGATAGTCTTTGATACACTTAGAACCGACCAAATGAAACCATTTGTTTCCGTCATAACTAATGTCTATGTCTGCATGCGGAAGCTCAAAAACACTTGCTCCGCCATCTTCCTCGAACCATCCGCCAATGGCCTCCTGCAATGCCGTTATTTTTACATAGCGTGGAGCGCCGTTTTTGCTTTCTGTCGTCCGGTTTTCGGAACCGAAATCGTCTTCAAGTTTGTAGACAATGCGTTTTTTGTGGCGGCTGATTCTAAGGGAAGCTACGGCCTTGCCACTGAGACTGGGGTCGACCCGATTGGAGCCAGTACTTTCGGGACGTGTAAGTTGTTGGATATCGGAAACGGGAAATACTTTGCTTTCGCGGGGCGTGCCGGGGGGGATTTCTACAACATTCGAAACCTCGCGCGACAGTTTTCTGATGGAACCGTCAGCGAGGCCGCCGTACGATTCACGGGCCGCATTGCTCCGCTCATGGCCGCATACATGAGGGCCGTCAAGGCCATGGACCCAGTTTTCACTGCGGTCGCATTCTTGGGAATGGAGAAGCAGGAACCCCTTTCCGTTGCGGTCTTTTATGGTTTCGACGGGCGACAGTTTTTCGCTGAACCAGCACAGTGCCCGCCGACTTGCGGAGGAAGATTCAATTTTGTCGCTCTTAGCCTGATGGGAGATTTGATCGACTGGACCACGCGAAACCCGGCTATACTCACCAGGCCCCCCGCAGAACAAGTCGAGTGCCTTGTACGTGCTGCCATACCGATGGGCCGGGGAGAGATCGGAGGCGAGATATCCGTAGCGAAGATTGACGCCGGTGGCCTTACATGGATAAAGAGAGGTGCTTGCGAGAAGGGCCCCGTAGAGCAACGTACGACATTGAAGCCCGATCCGCCGCTGTGCGTATTTAGCAGGCAGCCAGCAGAAGGAAAAAAGAAGTGAAGCGGTTAAGGGAGTACGGTCGCGCATCGGATAGTCCTTTCAGACGACGCAAGCAAGAATATCAGAGAATTCTAATCGTGGCCACCGGGCGGAACATCAAGGAAGAGCACGCTCCCATGCAGTCTGGTACCGGAAGCGCCGCAAACTTCTCTTAACTTTTTCGAAAGCAACCATGTGTCCCACAATTTTAGCCACACAGAAATGTCGGACTACCCACTACTTTAAGAAAACTCGACGCCGGAGATCGCAAGTATAATAGGATGCGTCGCCGCGAGGGCTTTTGTGCTCGTCCCGGCCTT
>Ga0207090_1031_pt1 | contig 33929 bp, 28 predicted proteins | sample Alteio_BWMinHeat_50_FD_153565 | JGI IMG/M metagenome (GOLD analysis project Ga0207090, IMG submission 153565) | Enriched cells from forest soil in Barre Woods Harvard Forest LTER site, Petersham, Massachusetts, United States -... | ecosystem: Environmental > Terrestrial > Soil > Temperate forest >...
GTAGAACTGAAATTCCTTCCCGGCGCATCTCCGTGATGATCCGAAACACTTCACTCACTACCATCGGCGCCAAACCTTGGGACGGTTCATCGAGCATCAGAAGCTGAGGATTCACGAGAAGGGCGCGCGCGATCGCGAGCATTTCCTGTTCGCCACCCGAGAGCTGACGGCCTCGGTTCATTTTCCGTTCGGCAAGCCTCGGGAATAGCTCGTAGATTCGAGCGATCGTCCAAGAACCGCTTCGCTCTATCGGGACGCGAAGATTTTCATCGACCGTCAAATTCGCAAAGACGCGCCTGCCTTCCGGCACATAGCCCACTCCCAGAGCGGCAATCTGAAATGGCGGCATCTGCGTCGTATTGGTTCCGAAGATGGTGATTTTCCCCTCTCGCGCCGGCGTGAGTCCCATGAGGCTTCGGAGGGTTGTCGACTTTCCGGCGCCATTGCGACCGAGAAGTGTCGTGATCTTTCCTTCGGCGACTTCGAGGTTGACGCCGTGGAGAATGTGGCTCTTGCCGTAAAAGGTGTGAATATTGATAGCTTCAAGTGCTGCGCTCATGCCGCTTTCCCCAGATAGGCGGCCTGTACAGCCTCATTCGCCGCGATTTCCTGCGACGTGCCTTCTGCCAACAACTTGCCCTGGTCGAGAACCGTAATGCGGTCCGCCAAATGAAACACCACGCGCATGTCGTGTTCGATGAGAACGATGGTAAAATTGTTTTCACGATGCAGACGGCGGACAAGCTGGGTAATCTCGTAGGTTTCCTGGTCGCCCATTCCCGCCGTGGGCTCATCAAATAGGAACAGTCGAGGTCGCAGCGCCAGCGCCATGGCAATTTCAGCGGAGCGTTGATCGCCATGAGCCAGCTCGCCAACCAGTCGATCGGCCTTCGCGGTCAGTCCGACAAGGGTCAGCGTCTCGTCGATCCTGCGCTTCACTTCCGCTGATTCCAATCGGCTGATCCATGGCCGCAGGCGATAGCCGGCCTCAACCTCAACGGCAATCCGCACGTTTTCATGGAGCGTGAGCTCTGGAAAGATCTCTGTAATCTGAAAGGTACGCGCCATGCCGATCTTTACGCGCTCGTGAGCCGGAAGTGAGGTCACATCGCGTCCGTCGAACACGACGCTGCCGCTCGTCGGGCGAAGAAAGCCGCTGATCATGTTGAAAAATGTAGTTTTGCCCGCGCCATTCGGTCCGATTATTGCGCGCAGCTCGCCCGGTTTCACGACGAACGATACGTCGCGCACGGCGACTAGATTGCCAAACGTCTTCGTGGCGTTCCTGACTTCCAGGAGATTCATGCTTCTCTCTTTGGTCGGATGACACCGAGTAGGCCACGAGGAAAGAACAGTACGACGACGACAAACAGCAATCCGACAAACGACATCCAATTAACGGTGACGCTCGAAAGGTAGTCCTGAAGAATCACGAAAACAGCGGCACCCAGTAGTGGCCCCCAAAAACTTCGCATGCCGCCCATCACCGCCATCATAACAAAGTCGCCGGATTGGCTGAAATGCAGCCCCTTCGGATCGGCGAAATTGTTGACGAGCGCATAGAGCGCTCCGGCAAATCCCATGAAAAAGCAGGATAGCGTGAACGCGATCCAGATGTGACGCTCCACCGGAATTCCGAGGAATCGAGCCCGCCGTTCGTTTTCGCGGATCGCAAGCATGGTGCGGCCGAACGGCGAACGCAAAATAAAACCCATGATCGCTACGATGATGGCAAAGCAAAATAGGACGAAATAGTAGAAATTGTTGGTGTTCGAGAGAATATCGATCGAGAACAGCCGAAAGTCGAGCGGCTGGCGGGAAAAGCCACGCAGACCGTCATCACCCCCAGTCAGCGAGCTCCACTGGAAAGCGACGTAGTAAAACACTTGCCCGAAGGCGATTGTCACCATGGCGAAATAGACGCCGCGCCGGCGCACGATCAGCGTTCCGAGAAGGGCGCCGGCTAGTCCGCCCAAGAGCATACCCAGTAACAGTGAAATCGGTGTACTTGGCGCCACGAACTTCAATGTTAGGCCTGCCCCATAGGCGCCAAGACCGAAATAGGCGGCATGGCCAAAGGACAGCACCCCGGTAAATCCCAAAAGAAAGTTCACCGACATGGCCGCAAGTCCGAGTACGAGAACGCGCGTTCCCAACGCGGTGTAGCCACCCAATGGCGGCATCCAGTAGGGAACCAGTAGCAATATCGCCCAGATGCAAGCGAGCGTGATCAGTTTGCGCGCGTTGCCCTGGTTGCTCATGTCATCATGCCTTCTTCGCCCAACAGTCCGCGCGGTCGGATGAGCAGCACCACTGCCATCAGCACATACATGATGGCTTCGCTGGCCGCCGGCAAAAATACTGCTGTGACGCCGGACGCCACGCCGATTAGTAGGCCGCCTAGTAGAGTGCCGGTGAGGCTGCCGACACCGCCGACGATGATGGCGATGAAGCTCGGCATCAGGAGCCCCGCACCCATAGTTGGCTCAAGACCAAGCTGACCGGCCGCGAGCACGCCGCTAAGCCCGGCTAGGTAGATGCCGGCTGCGAAATTAAGCGAGCGCAGCATGCCCACGTTGACGCCCAGCGCCGATACCGTTTCGAGGTCGAGCGTACCAGCCCGAATACGGATGCCAAGGCGCGTGAAGCGCAACAGGACGAAGAGCAGCGTTACCGACACCGCAACCGTTGCAACCATGAACAGGCGATAGCCTGTGATGAAGAAGAATTCGTTGCTCAACGGCTGTGCGAGAAAGGCCGGAACGGTCACCGGCTTGCCCTGCGCACCCCAAATGAAACGGGTGCCATCCTCTAAGATGAATGCAAGACCGAAGGTGAGCAGAAGGCTGTAGAGTGGATCACGTCCGTAAAGCGGTCGGATCAAACTCCGTTCTATGACGAGACCGATGGCCGCCGTGAGCGGCGGCGCTATCAACAACGCGCCCCAGAAACCCACATAAGGCGTGATCGTGTAGGCGATGTAGCCGCCGACCACGAGAAACCCACCATGCGCGAAATTGATCACGTTGCTCAAGTTGAGAATAAGCGACAGGCCAAGCGCCATCAGCACATAAAACGCGCCAATGATCAGCCCGTTCGTGACGTTGAACAGCAGGAGTTGCAACATGGATCAATACTCGGGCAGGTGTACCGGAGTTAGAATGCCGCAGACCCGGGAAGCGCATGCTTCCCGGGTGCGGTGAGAGGGCGGACTTTAAGTTAGGCGGGCCACTGCAGGCTGCAGCCGGTGTCATTTTCGGCCGGCGAGACCTTGTCGCCGGCGATGACCTGATCAACGCGGAACAGATCCTCAGGATCACCAGCGGGCTTGGCCAACGCTTCGCCAACGAAGGACGAGGTCATCAGTTGGTGGTCGCCCGCGCGGTAGTAGCACTTATTGGGCTGCAGCTTGACGTCGGTTGGCAGCTCGAAATTGCCCAGCGCTTTTGCCAGTTTCACCGCATCAAGCGACTTTTCCTGGTTGGCGACGAGCGCGTAGGTCTGCACTGAGGTGAAGCCGAACCAAGTGCGCGCGGTCGGCACCTTACCGTTGCTGCGCTTGCGAATATCGGCGACAAAATTGTCGACGCCAGCCACGCCGGGCTGCTTCCAGTACCACTCGAACATCCAGATGCCGACGCGCGCCTCGGGCGGCATTGCTTCGAGCGATTCTAGTTCCTGTTGCAGTCCGGCAACGTGAATCTGCTTATCGATGCCGAACTGAGCGATCTGCTTCAGGCAATTGACCATGTCGGAGCCCTGCGGCAGCACAAGCAGCACGTCCGGGTTAGCGGCGCGCGCCTTGATCAGATAGGCGGAGAAGTCGGTTGTGCCGAGCGGCGTGAGCTCGTTGCCCGTCATGGTGCCACCGAGCTTCTGCAGGTTGGTTACTCCCGCCTGCTGCAAGGTGTGGCCGAAGGCGTAGTCGGGTGTGATGAAGTGCCACTTCTTGCCATATTTGTTGAACAGGATTTCGGTAACGGCGTTGGCTTCCATACGCGTCGTGTTGCAGACGCGGAAGACGTTCCACTTACAGTCTTTACCGGTAATTCCGTCAGTGTGGCCGCCGGAGACGACGTGCAGCACTTTCTTTTCGGCTGTAACTTGAGCCATGGCTTGGGCAATACCGGAATTAACATCACCGATAATAAAGCTCACCTCATCGCGTTCGATCAGCTTGCGCGTCTTTTGAACGCCTGTGCCGACATCGTTTGCGGAGTCTTCGACCAGCAATTCCAACGGACGTCCAAGTACACCGCCTTTGGCATTAATCTGCTCAACGGCGAACTTGGCGCCGATGACTTCATTCTGCGCCACTGCGGCATAGACGCCGGTGAGCGGATCGACCATTCCCATCTTTATCGGAGTATCACCGAGTGCCTTGATGATGAACGGAGACGTGACTTGCATTGCGCCGATCGCACCGGCGCCTTTGATAACCGTGCGGCGGTTGAATTTACTCAATGAAGTGCTTTTTGACATTGCCGATCCTCCCATTTTTTTCGATCGCCCATCGTGATTTTGGCTTAATCCTACTGTCCCTACAAGATTACAATGGTTGCAACGTGTCTACTAGTCCAATGGATCCACGTTGAACCCCCGTTCCCGCTGGGCGGTTTTGCGCAGATGTTGGCGGCATACACCGCATCGCCCGCGATATAGAGTCGCGGGCGCTCGACTTAGGCCCATTTTTCGCCGTGACGCATGCCGTTACAGCCACTGACCAAAACGACGAATATAAAGACGTTTCACAATTTGCGTTAGCACGCAGTAGCTGAGCAGGATTCCGGCAAGCCACGGGAAATACGACAGCGGCAGGGGGACCATCCCCAAATGCTCGCCGAGCGACGAGAATGGCAGATAGATGCCGAACGCCATGATGCTGGCTGTTAGCAAAATGACAGGCGTGGCTGCGCGGCTCTGGATAAAAGGGATATGTTGCGTGCGGATCATGTGCACGATCAGGGTCTGCGTCAGCAGGCCGACCACGAACCAGCCCGACTGAAACAGTGACTGCTTTTCGATCGTGTTTGCGCCGAACACGTGCCACATGAGCAAAAAGGTCACGACATCAAAAATAGAACTGATGGGGCCAATGAACACCATGAAACGCGCAATGCCGCCAGCGTCCCACTTCCGGGGCTGCTTTAAGTAGTCTTGATCCACATCGTCCCATGGGATCGACACCTGCGAAACGTCGTAAAGTAGATTCTGAACCAGCAACTGAATCGGCAACATCGGCAGGAACGGCAGGAAAATGCTGGCGATCAGCACACTGAATACGTTGCCGAAATTGGAGCTCGCCGTCATTTTTATATATTTTATGATATTGGCGAACGTCTTGCGCCCTTCAATAACAGCCTCTTCTAGGACCAGCAGGCTTTTTTCGAGAAGAATGATATCTGCCGACTCCTTGGCGATATCGACGGCGGTATCCACTGAAATACCCACGTCCGCATCCTTGAGCGCCGCCGCGTCGTTGATGCCATCGCCCAGATAGCCAACCGTATGGCCTTTGCTTTTCAGCGCGCGGATCACGCGCGATTTTTGCAAAGGCGACATTTTCGCGAAGATGGTGGTGTACTCGGCCGCTTCGGCTAGCTGGATATCGGACAATGCCTCCACGTCCTTGCCCAGCATGGAGTTCTCGATTGCGAGTCCAACTTCCTTACAGATTTTTCGCGTAACAACTTCGTTGTCGCCAGTAATGATCTTGATGGCAACGCCGTATTCTCGGAGCGCCGCGATGGCTTGTCTTGCAGATTCCTTAGGTGGATCGAGAAAAGCCACATAGCCTGCCAGCACCAAGTCTTTTTCATCTGCGACATTGTAAGTTCGATCTTCTGCAGGCAGCCATTTGTAGGCGACCGCGAGCGCACGCAACCCTTCTTGATTGAGTTTTCGAGTGACGCGACGCACCTCTCTGCGTTTTTCCGGCGTAAATTCCACAACGGACCCGGGTGTCACTGCGCTATCGTTGGCCGATACGCAGAGTGGCAAAATCTCCTCGATCGCACCTTTGCAAACCAAAAGATTCTTGCCGTCGCCATTGCGGACCACCACAGACATGCGGCGGCGCAGGAAGTCGAATGGGATTTCATCGACTTTTCGAAAGTGCTGCGATTTCTCGACGACCTCGTGTTGCTCCGCGTATTCAAGGACTGCAACGTCGAGGAGATTTTTCAGACCCGTCTGGTGGAAGCTATTGATCCAAGCAAACTCCAGCACCTGGACATCTTCCTTGCCATGAACGTCGAGGTGACGCTCCAGGATGACTTTATTCTGCGTGAGTGTGCCGGTCTTGTCGGTGCAGAGGATATCCATCGCGCCAAAGTTCTGGATAGCGTTAAGCCGCTTAACGATGGCCTTGCGTCGCGCCATCACTACGGCGCCTTTGGCAAGATTCGTGGTCACAATCATCGGCAGCATTTCCGGCGTCAGTCCTACCGCCACCGACACAGCAAACAAGAGCGACTCCAGCCAGTCGCCTTTGGAAATGCCGTTGATGAGGAATACCAGTGGTGTCATCACCATAAGGAAACGCACCAGCATCCAACTGACGTGGCTGATACCCTTGTCGAAACTGGTCAGCGGCCGCGCACCTGCAATGTCTTTCGCGACCGCGCCGAAATAGGTGGAATTACCGGTAGCGCCCACCACGGCGATTGCCGTTCCGCTCACCACGTTCGTACCCATGAAGCAGGCGGTCTGCTGCTCCAGAGGATTGCGTGAATCGCCCGCGTCGGGCTTTGCCGGTGGCTGAGGATACTTTTCGACGGGAATGGATTCGCCCGTCAGCATCGCTTGGCTGACAAAGAGGTCTTTTGCGGTCAACAACCGCACGTCGGCAGGGATCATGTCGCCGGCTGAGAGATAGACGATATCTCCCGGCACCAACGTGGATATAGGTATCTCCTGCGGCCGCTGCATTCCGGAGCGCAGCACGGCGGCGGTGGAACTCACCATAGCCTTTAATTCTTCTGCCGCTTTGTTGGACCGAAATTCCTGCCAGAAGCGCAGCAGCGTGCTGAGCAGCACCATGGTGGTCAGGACGATGATCGTCCTGAACGTGCGATCTTCTGGCGCTGCAAAAATAACGTCTGTAAACAACGAGACAATACTGACCGTAAATAGTACGCCATTAAACGGCGTCACGAATGCGTGGAATAGTTGTTGGTACCAGGTCGGAGGTTTCTCGTGCGTGATTTCGTTGGGACCGAACTGCTCCAGCCGTTGCTCGACCTGTTCCGGTGTCAGCCCACTTCGCGCGGCCTTGAGGTAAGTGAGCGCTTCCTCGGGTGCGCAATCGCATAGGTCCAGCAACGGAGAGCGTTGCTTGCTTATGTTTCCACTGGTCCTATTCAACCGATTTCCGACTTCTTCATTCATCGCGCACGACCTTCACGAAGGATACGTTTCCGGGGTTTAATGGGCTTGAGCGCCCATGATCGCGAGTTCGCTAACAGGATTATGACAGCCGACGATAGCCGGATGCCATCGCGCCGTCGACGTCAGACCGTTTTGATGTCCTTGATCCGGTAGAAATTGCGTTGGCCGCATTTTTGGCAGGTTACGGCAAATTCGTCGGCAACGCGTTCGGCCGTCTCAATGCGAATGGGAGATTCACATCTCCTACAAATCATCACTGTGTTGCTGCTTTGCGGTGCCATGCGTAACCTTCGAAAGTCGAAAAAGCAATCGTCAGAAATACGAGGAATGGCTTGGAAGCTAATAAAATTCCCATATTTTTATAATTTGCCGATTACGACGATGCAGTGCCCCTCTCGAGAAGCCACGTCTATGGGAGGGCACTACGGATATTCGTTGGGTGCCGTAATTGGTCCAAACGGGAAGATGATAAGATCGCACCACGCTAGAGTAGCTTGCGCAATCGCATCTCGTATTTTGGTCACACCCGCTTAAGCAAGCTGCCGCTGATATTTACCCAGGCACCTGATACTATCTGGCGCGCCGTCCCATGATTTGGACATTATCAAGATGAGGTTGAAGTCCTACTTTCCGGCACATAATAGTTCAATGGTTCTTCCAATTGTCACCATTGCGCTAGCTATCGGAATTTTTGTCGTAGATACGACGACCGATTTAGAGATAGCTGCGGCGGTTTTATACGTTGCGGTTGTGCTGATGTCAGTCCGCTTTCTTGAGAAGCGCGGTGTCATCCTTGTATCTTTAGGGTGTATGTTATTAACAATTTTGAGTGGTCTTCTGACACCCGCAGAGATCAACCAGACAGGGTTGATTAATACCGGAATTAGTTTTTTGGTGCTGGGGCTTACGGCTTATCTTTCTTTGAAAATTGAATCAGCAAGGAATATGGCTAAAGCACTCGTCGAAGCCAATCAGCTTCGTGATGCATTGATCGGTTCTGTCTCCCACGAACTGCGAACGCCACTTGCCTCCATTTTGGGTGGAGCGTCGATACTCAGCGAAATGCCTACTGTTGTAAAAGACCAGCATCTTACGTCGTTAGTTAAGGGCATCCGTGATGAAGCCATGCGGCTTAATAGTGACATTCAGAATTTACTTGATGCTGCGCGGATCACGAGCCAAGGTTTGCAATCCCGCCGTGATTGGACTGACCCGACCGACATTATTGCTGCCGCGGTCCAACGTATTAGCCCCCGATATCCCAATCATGGAATTGTTTTGGACCTCAGCAGAAATCTACCCCTCGTCCATGTTGACCCTGTGCTAGTGGAGCAGGCTTTCGGCCAAATTGTCGCTAATGCAGCAAAGTATTCGCCTCCCGCTTCGACGATTCAAATAGTCGCAAAAGTTGAAAACCGGCAGTTGGTTATATCGATAACCGATGAAGGCGTCGGTCTCACCTTCGATGAAAAAGGCAGGTTTGCGGAACGTTTCTTTCGTGGCCAGCGTCATATTGGAAAAATCGCGGGATCGGGATTGGGCATGTGGATCGCAAATACTTTCATAATGAGTAGCGGGGGAAAACTTGAAGCTCTAAGCCCAGGCGAGGGTAAAGGGACAACTATACAAATTGTATTTCCGATATCCCCCCACATCGATGACGAAGAGACAGTCACCCAAGAGGAGTGAACATTATCGGCGACTGCGCGATGTCCGCTTCTGGCACGCTGGCAAGCAGTTAACGCGCCGGAGCCTGACCCGTCGTGGGCGAGGCGGTGGGAGCGGTAGTCGGCTGAGTTAAGATCGCCGGTGGCGTGTTTGCCGGGCTGCCGGTTTCAAACTTTCCGGAAGAAAAGGTGACCCACCCCGATATCATCAGTGCCGCCATAATTCCGCCCGCCAACATTAATCCGCTGCTGCGCGAGTTACTGGCCGTCCAATCCTCCATGCGAGGCCCATCATCGAAAGCAGAAGCAGGGTTACCACGAGGAGGTAGCGGCTCGGACGGGTCAATTCGCGGACGACTGGGATCGATAAAAGCCATTGTCTCCTCCATTAGTTTTCCGTGGGCTAACGCTCGGCTCCCCTTAAAGGTCCACGATGCCGAGACGTATGCGCGATGTCGGCCATTGGCACAAAGCGGACATCAACCAACCGCTGTTATCCCGAATAAGTGCCCGTGCGCGAGCGTTGACCGCGAGAAATCGCGGCTCAAGCGATCGTCACCCCGCCATCGGCGACGATCACCTGGCCGGTGATGTAGCTCGCCGCCGGCGACGCCAGGAACGCCGCCACGGGCCCGATTTCGTGCGGTTGGCCGATGCGGCGCAGCGGGGTTTCCTCGTTGCGCTTGGCCAGGCGCGCCGGATTTTCCCACAGCGCGCGGGCAAAATCGGTCTGGATCAGACCAGGCGCGATGCAATTGACCCGCACATTGCGCGGACCCCATTCGACCGCGAGATTGCGTGCTAGCGAGAAGTCGGCGGCCTTCGATATCCCGTAACCGCCAAGATTGGGGCTGGCCCGCAGCCCGGCGATCGAGGACACGATGATGACGGCGCCGTCGCCGCGTTCGGCCATGCCGGGAATCACCATATTGCACAGCCACAGATTGCTTTTGACGTTGGCGCCCATGATCTTGTCGAACACCTCGTCGGTGAGATTGGCGAGCGGGCCAAAAGCTGGGTTGACCGCGGCATTGCAAACCAGGATGTCGATGCGGCCCCAGTGTCTAATCGTCGCGGCGACAAGATTTTCAACCTCAGGCTTGCGCGAGACGTTGCAGGGAACGACGAGGGCTTCGGCCCCAAGTTGGCGAATGCCGCTCGCGACCGCCTCGCAGGATTCAGGCTTGCGACTGGAAATGACGACCTTGGCGCCGAGATCGGCCAGCGACTCCGCGATCGCGCGCCCGATTCCACGGCTTGAGCCGGTGACGATTGCGACCTTGTCGTCAAGACGAAACGGCGTCTTTGCGGTCATCTGTACTCCATCGGGTTCTGCGCCATGTTGGTTGGGTGCTTGGCAAGCTCGAATCGTGCGATGGTTTCGCGATGCACCTCATCCGGGCCATCGGCCAGCCGGATGGCGCGTGCGCGGGCCCAGGCAAAGGCGAGATGGAAGTCCTGGCTGACGCCGCCGCCGCCGCAAACCTGGATGGCGCGGTCGATAACTTTGAGCGCCATATTCGGCGCCACCACTTTGATCATGGCAATTTCCGCGCGCGCGGCCTTGTTGCCGATCTCATCCATCTTGCGCGCCGCGTACAGCGTCAGCAGGCGGGCCTGATCGATTTCCATGCGCGACTCTGCGATCCAGTGGCGCGTCACGCCTTGCTCGGCGATGGTCTTGCCGAATGGGGTGCGTGATTGCGCGCGGCGGCACATGGTTTCCAGCGCGCGTTCGGCCATGCCAATCATCCGCATGCAATGATGAATGCGACCGGGCCCGAGCCGGCCTTGCGCGATTTCGAAACCGCGGCCCTCGCCCAGTAGGATATTGCTTGCGGGCACCCGCACGTTCTCGAACAAGATCTCGGCGTGACCGTGCGGTGCATCGTCGTAGCCGAATACGCTAAGATGTCTGAGCACGCGAACGCCCGGCGTATCCAACGGCACCAGGATCATTGACTGGCGGCGGTAAGCTTGCGCGTCCTTGTCGGTCAGACCCATGACGATGGCGATCTTGCAGCGCGGGTCCATCGCGCCTGAGGTCCACCATTTTCGGCCGTTGATGACGTAGTCGCCGCCGTCGCGGCGGATTTCGGTGCGAATATTGGTGGCGTCTGAGGACGCAACTTCGGGCTCGGTCATGGCGAAGCAGGAGCGGATGGTCCCCTGCAGCAGCGGATCCAACCAGCGCACCTTCTGCTCCGGCGTTCCGTAGCGAATGATCGTTTCCATGTTGCCGGTATCCGGCGCGGAGCAATTGAATGCTTCCGGGCCGATCGGCGAACGTCCCATGATCTCGCACAGTGGCGCATATTCCAGATTGGTCAGCGCGTCGGGATATTCGTGTTTCGGCAGAAACAAGTTCCACAGGCCGGCTACCTTGGCCTTGGCTTTGAGCTCATCAATCACCGGCGGAATTGCCCAACGGCTCGGCCCAGCGTCGAGCTGCTGGGCGTAGACCGCCTCGGCCGCGTATACTTGAGCGTCCATGAAGGCGGTGACGCGCCGGCGAATTTCTTCCGTGCGATCGGACATCGGAAACAACATCACAACACCTCTAGGCGCCAGCACTGCGGGCGAATGTTCATCACGCCGCGACCAACCCGCCACCTTCGGCCAATAGGCCAAGGTGATGGTCGGCATCGCCGAACATGGCGTCGATCGTGGTGATGCGTTTGAAATAGTGGCCAATGCTGGCCTCCATGGTCATGCCGATACCGCCATGGATCTGGATGGCCTGTTGGCCGATGAAGCGTCCGGAACGCCCGATTTGCACTTTGGTCGCCGAGATAGCCTGGCGCCGCTCGCGGATATCGTCCTCTTCCGCCATCATGGTCGCTAGCATCGCCATGCTGCGCGCCTGTTCGAGCGCGATCAGCATGTCGGCGGCGCGATGCTGCAAGACTTGGAAGCCGCCAATCGCGACGCCGAATTGTTTGCGCGTCTTCATATAGTCAATGGTGAGTTCGTGCATCGACGCTAGGACGCCGACCGCTTCAGCTGCCAGCGCCGCCATCGCCATGTCGGCAACTTGTTCGATCAGCGGGAATGCCGCGCCGAGTTCGCCAATGACGGCGTCGTCATCGAGCCGCACACCAGTCAATGTCAATTCGGCGGCGCGCATGCCGTCGACCGTCGTATAGCCGCGCGTCGAGAGGCCTTTGGCGGAAGCGTCTATCAAGAATATCCCAATGCCATCGCGATCGCGCTGGTCGCCGCTGAGCCGAGCCGAGACGACAAATTTGGCTGCGCTGTCACCATGCAGCACCAGGCTCTTGGCGCCGTCGATGACGTAGCCAGAACCGTCGCGACGCGCGCTCGTCGCGATATCGGCAAGATCGTAGCGCGACTGCCGCTCGGCATGAGCGAAAGCCAGAATGAGATTTCCTCCTGCAATCTTTGGCAGCAGATCGACGCGCATCGCATCGCTGCCGCCGAGCCGCAGCAATCCGCCGGCGAGCACGACGGTGGCGAGATAAGGTTCAAGCGCCAACGCGCGGCCGAGCGTTTCCATCACAATCATGGTCTCGACTGGGCCGCCGCCCGAGCCACCGTGTTTCTCGTCGAACGGCAATCCGAGCAGGCCGAGTTCGGCATAGCGCCGCCACATGTCGCGGCCCCAGCCGCCGGGCTCCTGGCCATAGCGCTTGCGCGCGTCGAAAGCGTAGTGATCCGCGAACAGACGTTCGACGCTGTCCCGCAACAGCCGCTGCTCGTCGGTCAGCGCAAAGTCCATGTCAGAATCCCAGAATCGCTTTGGCGATGATGTTTTTCTGGATTTCGTTCGAGCCGCCGTAGATCGAAGTCTTGCGCATGTTAAAATATTGCGGCGACAGCGGACCGGCCCAATCGGGCCCGACCGGCGGCTCGTTCCAGCGTTCGCTGCCGTCATGCGGTACCTGATCGGGCAGGGCGTAGGGCCCGACAACCTCAAGCAGCAACTCGCTGATGGTCTGTTGAATTTCAGAGCCCTTAATCTTGAGAATGGAGGAGGCGGGGTCCGGCTTGTTGCCGTTACTTGTGCGTTCGGCGGCGACCACGCGCAACTGCGTCATTTCCAGCGCCTTGAGCTCGACCTCGACGGCGGCGATCTTGGCGCGAAACCGCTCGTCGGCGATCAGCGGCTTGCCGGCGGACTGCTCGAGCGCGGCGAGCTGCTTCAGGCGACGGATGCGCGCCTTGGAAATTCCGATGCGAGCAATGCCAGTGCGCTCGTTGCCGAGCAGGAATTTGGCATAGTCCCAGCCTTTGTTTTCTTCGCCGACCAGGTTTTCGGCCGGCACTTTTACATCGTCAAAAAACACTTCGTTGACTTCGTGGCCGCCATCGATGGTCTGGATTGGCCGCACAGTGACGCCCGGCGTCTTCATGTCGATCAGCAGAAACGAAATGCCTTCCTGCTTCTTGGCGGTCGGGTCAGTGCGCACCAGGCAGAAAATCCAATCGGCATATTGCGCCAGCGTGGTCCAGGTCTTCTGGCCATTGACGATGTATTGGCTGCCATCGCGCTTGGCCGTAGTTTTCAGCGAAGCTAGATCGGAGCCGGCGCCGGGCTCGGAGAAGCCCTGGCACCACCAGTCGTCGAGATTGGCAATGCGCGGCAGGAAGCGTCTTTTCTGCGTCTCGTTGCCGAAGGCGATAATGACCGGCCCCACCATACTGACGCCGAACGGCAGCGGTTCGGGCGCCGGCGCCTGCTGCATCTCATCGCGGAACAGATAAATCTGAACCGGGCTCCAGTCGGTGCCGCCCCATTCCTTGGGCCAGTGCGGGACCGCCCAGCCTTCGGCATTCAGGATACGTTGCCAGGTCACGAGGTCGTCTTTCACCAGACGGCGGCCTTCGATCATCTTGGAACGGATCGCTTCCGGCAGCGCACTGCGCATGAAAGCGCGCACCTCATCGCGGAAGGCGATTTCATCCGGCGTGAAGCGAAGATCCATCGCGCAGGTCCTAGTTGATCTCGAACAGGCCGGCGGCGCCCATGCCGCCGCCAATGCACATGGTGATGACGGCGCGTTTGGCGCCTCGCCGCGCGCCTTCGATCAGCGCGTGGCCGGTCATGCGTGCGCCGCTCATACCGAACGGATGGCCGATGGCGATGGCGCCGCCGCTGACATTGAGCCTGTCCTGCGGAATGCCGAGCCGGTCACGGCAATACAGCACCTGGCTCGCGAAGGCCTCGTTGAGCTCCCACAGATCGATGTCATCCATCTTCAGGCCGTGGCGGCCGAGCAGTTTCGGCACGGCAAACACCGGCCCAATGCCCATTTCATCAGGCTCGCAGCCCGCGACCGCGAAGCCCCGGAACGTGCCGAGAACCTTAAGGCCCCGGCGTTCGGCGAGCTTGGCGTCCATGACCACGCAGGCGGATGCGCCGTCCGACAACTGGCTAGCATTGCCGGCGGAAATAAAACGTCCTTCGCGCACCGGCTTGAGAGCGGCCAGCCCTTCAAGCGTGGTGTCGGGACGGTTGCCTTCGTCGCTGGTGAGCACGACCTGCTCGAAGCTCTCGGTATCGGTTTTCTTGTCGACAACTTTTTTCGTCGTCGGCAAAGCGACGATTTCGCTGTCGAAACGCTTTGCCTGCTGCGCGGTTGCGGTGCGGCGCTGGCTTTCCAGTGCGAACGCGTCCTGCGCCTCACGGCTGATATTGTAGCGCGCCGCCACATTATCGGCGGTATCAATCATCGGCATGTAGATGTCTGGCTTATGTTGCAATAGCCATTCGTCCTGCACCGACACCTGCTTGCCGTCCTGGATGAGACTAATGCTCTCCAGCCCGCCGGCAACGATGACCGAGGCCTCGCCGGTCATGATGCGCTGGGCCGCCAGCGCAATCGTCTGCAAGCCCGAACTGCAGAAACGGTTCACCGTCATACCCGATACTGTGACCGGGAGGCCGGCGCGCAGCGCAGCTTGCCGTGCGATGTTCTGGCCGGTCGCCCGCTCAGGCATACCACAGCCGAGAATCACGTCGTCGATCTCGGCCGGGTCGACACCGGCGCGCTCGATCGCGTGGTGGACGACGTGGCCGCCGAGATCGGCGCCATGGGTCATGTTGAAGGCGCCGCGAAAAGCCTTTCCGACCGGGGTGCGCGCGGTGGAAACAATAACGGCATCAGACATTGGCGGCCTCGTGTGATTGAAATTTTTGCTTTTCCTCTTCAACCAGTTCTTTCTTCGACAGCTTGCCGATGGAGGTGCGCGGCAGCGTGTCGCGGAGTTCCAGTGCCACTGGCATTTCATGGCGGCCAATCTTGTCGGCGAGAAACTCGCGTAGCGTTTCAAGCGAAAGCAGTGCCGCGCCGCGCTTGATGGTGACAAAGGCCTTGATCGCTTCGCCGCGATAGCTGTCGGGAATGCCGATGACGATTGCTTCCTGGATGTCGGGATGCTCGTAAATTGCTTCCTCGACTACGCGCGGATAGATGTTGAAGCCGCCGGAAATCACCATGTCCTTCTTGCGGTCGACCACCCAGACATAGCCATCGTCGTCCATGTAGCCGATGTCGCCGGAAAGAAATCGTCCGTCGATGAAAGTCTCGCTGGATTCCGTCGGCCGGTTCCAGTAGCCGCCGGCGACGTTGGGGCCTTTGATGCGGATTTCGCCGGTCTCGCCCAAAGCCAGCACGCGATGCGGATCGTCGAGCGCGACGATGTCGATGTAGACGCTGGGCAGCGGCAGCCCGCAGGATCCCGGCTTGCCGCGCATCACCACCGGTTGGGTGGACGCCGCCGGCGAGGTCTCGGTCATGCCGATGCCGCTGCGGAGGCGTTTTCCCGTGAGCGCCTCGAATCGCTGTTCGACTTCGATGGGGAGCGCCGCGCCGCCCGAGCTGCAGCTTACCAGCGAGGAGAGATCGCGCTTCTCGACGCCGGAATTGCACAGCGCGATCCACATCGTCGGCACGCCGTTCATGTGAGTTGCGCGCTTGACCTCGATGTCATGGAACGTAGTCTCGACATCAAATTTTGGACGCAGCAGCACCTCGTTGCCGTTCGACAGATTGCGGAGCATCACGGTCGACAGCGCGAAAATGTGAAACAGCGGCAGCGCGCAAATGACGCGCGCATTGCTGGGCTTGATTGGCGACTGCGGATTGAACCATGAATCGTAGATCGCGCAGGAGGCCGTCAGATTGGCGTGCGTCAGCATCGCGCCTTTCGGAATGCCGGTGGTGCCGCCGGTATATTGCAATAACGCGATGTCGTCCTTGCTGATCTCCGGCCAGCGGGCGGGGAGGTCCTGTTGCATCAGCGTGGCCAGGCTGATGCAGCTGTCGTCTTCGACAATCGGCAAAGGCGCGACCGGCCCCGGGCCCCAGTGAGCATCGTCGGCGACAATCAGCAGGTCGATGTGGCCGACTGCCTTGAGCTTTTGCGCCATCGGCAGCAAGCCCGGCAGGTTGATGGTCAGCACCACCCGCGCGCCGCTGTCTTTGATTTTATGGATCAACTCGCGTTCGGCATCGAGTGGGCTCAATTGCACGACGCGCGCGCCAGCGCGCGTCACGCCAAACAGCGCGATTGGATGGTCGGGCGTGTTCGGCAGGTAAAAGCCCACGGCGGTGCCGCGGCCGATGCCGTGGCGCAATAGCCCGGCGGTGATGTGCTGCGATGCCGTTACCAATTCTTTATAGAGCAGTCGCCGGTCGCGAAATTCAATCGCCGGCTTGTCGGGAAATCGCGCCGCGCTCCTTTCGATCAACGCCGGTAGCGTCGTCGTCACAATCGGCGTGTCCCAACTGATCCCGGGCGGATAAGACTTTTCCCAAATATAGGGGCGCGTGGTCATGCCGAGGCTTTCGCTCCAAGCGAACCGAAGGTTTCGCCCGCGGCGGCAAGTTTTGCCAGCAGTGCCGCGGGTTCATGGCGCTTGTCGTTGCTATGGCGGGCAAGCGCAGTGAGTTGGTCGCGGATGAAGGCTAGACCAACGCTGTCGGCGTAGAACATTGGCCCGCCGCGCCAGATCGGAAAGCCGTAGCCGTAGACCCAAATGACATCGATGTCGCCGGGCCGCTGCGCGATCTTTTCGTCGAGGATGCGGGCGCCTTCATTGATCATGGGAAAGATCAGCCGCTCGACGATTTCTTTTTTGTCAATGGAGCGGCGTGTCACGCCCAGTCGGCGCGACGCCGCGACGATTAAGTTTTCCACGTCGGTGTCAGGAATCGGCGTGCGTGCGCCGGCCTCGTAGCGATAAAATCCCTTGCCGGTCTTTTGCCCATAGTTGCCGGCCTCGCATAGCGCATCGGCGATCTCGGCGCGCAAGCCTTGCGACTTGCGATTGCGCCAGCCGACGTCGAGGCCGGCGAGATCAGCCATGGCGAACGGCCCCATCGGAAAGCCGAAATCGGCGAGCGCGCCATCGACCTCATGCGGCAGCGCGCCTTCGAGCAGCAGGCGCTCGGCCTCGATCGAGCGGGCGCCCAGCATCCGATTGCCGACAAAGCCGTGGCGATTGCCAACCACGACCGGCACCTTGCCGAGCTTGCGGCCAAGCGCCACTGCGGCTGCCACCACCTCCGGCGTCGTGGCCTTGCCCCGCACGATTTCCAGGAGCCGCATCACATTGGCCGGACTAAAGAAGTGAGTGCCGAGGACAGCGGCTGGTCTTTGCGTGACGGCGCCGATGGCATCGATGTCGAGATAGGATGTATTGCTCGCGAGGATCGCGGATTTTCTGGCCAATCGGTCGAGATCGGCGAACACCTTCTTCTTGATATCCATTTCTTCGAACACCGCTTCGATGACAATGTCGGCGTCCGCCACTGCCGCAAAATCAGTGGAGCCCTGCATCAGCTTATTGCGGCGCTCCATCTCAGCGGCGCTCAAGCTGCCGCGCTTAACCGAGGTGCTGTAATTCTTGGCGATAATATCGAGCCCGCGGGTCAACGCATCCTTAGAGGCCTCGACGATTGTGACCGGTATGCCGGCATTGGCGAAACACATGGCGATGCCGCCGCCCATGGTGCCGGCGCCGATCACCGCAGCACGCTTGATATCGTAGGCTTTGGCGTCTTTCGGCAGGTCGGCGATTTTGGCCGCTGCGCGCTCGGCAAAGAAAATGTGCCGCTGCGCTTTGGACTGTTCGCCGTCCCTCAGCTCGATAAATTTTGTGCGTTCGATTTCCAAGCCCTGATCGATCGGCAGATCGATGGCCGCACGCAGCGCCTCGATGGCGGCTGCCGGCGCGTGCAGGCCGCGCGAGCGTTTGCCATGCGCGGCAACGAGTTCGTCGAATTTGGCCCGGTTGGCGCGCATATCCGCAAGCTTATCGTCGAGGTCGCGGGCACGGCGCGGCGGCGTCTTGTCGGCAATAAGCTTGCGCGCAAATTCGATTGCCGCGGTGGTCACGTCACCATCCAAGATGGCATCGATAAGCCCGGACTCCAGAGCTGCCTTAGCGCCAATGGGATCGCCGCTCAGAATCATTGGCAGCGCCTTGGCCATGCCGATCAGCCGCGGAAGCCGCTGCGTGCCACCGGCACCCGGAATGAGGCCGAGCTTGATTTCCGGAAGGCCCAGCCGGGCGCCGGGTGCTGCAACGCGAAAATGGCAGCCCAGCGCGATCTCAAGTCCGCCGCCGAGCGCCGTCCCGTGCAGGGCGGCGACTACGGGCTTGGGCATCGCGTCGAGCGCGGTAACCACATCGGTCGTGCTCGGCGGCTTTGCCGGTTTGCCGAATTCGGTGATGTCGGCGCCTGCGATGAAAGTGCGGCCAGCGCATGCCAGCACCACCGCGTGAATCTCGGCGTTGTCGCGGGCCAGCGCCAGCGCTTCGACCAGTGCGGTCCGCACCGCGTTATTGAGGGCATTGACCGGCGGATTGTCGATCACAATAACGGCAATGTCGTTCTCGCGCCTGACGTCTACCAATCCCGGCATTGAGGCCTTCCTTCGGGCGGGCAGTGCTAAGCGCGCAGCACCAATTCGCGGATCATCGCGAAACCTTATTCCGCAGTGCGAAACAACGTTCTGCACGGATTGACCAGAATGCTAGGAAGTGGTGCGATTGCTGTCAAACGCGTCCGTCCTCGAAAGCCGTGGTTGTGCGATGGCTGCTTACCAAAGCTGGAAAGCAAGTGGCGGTCGGCTCAATGACGCGGTCCCGCATGATGCACGAAAGTTCGTGGTCGCACTCGCCCGCGGCCTTGAAGTGCTGCGCACCTTCACGCCGGGTGAGGGGCTGCTCGGCAATCAGGAAATTTCCACACGCACCGGCCTGCCGAAGGCGACGGTCACGCGGCTGACCTATACGCTGACCCAGCTCGGCTATCTGACCCATCTGGAGCGGCTGGAGAAATATCAGCTGGCGCCGGGCGCTTTGGCGATCGGCTATTCGACGCTGGCGAATATGCGCATCCGCCAGGTCGCGCGTCCACATATGCAGGCGCTGGCGAATTATTCCGGGGCGTCGGTCGCGCTCGGCAGTCGCGACCGGCTGAACCTGCTCTATGTCGAGCACTGCCGGGCAAAATCCGCGGTGATGTTGCGTCTCGACCTCGGCTCACGAATCCCGATCGCGACCACGGCCATGGGCCGCGCAATGCTGGCCGCGCTGCCAGAGAAGGAGCGCGATTGGCTGCTGCGCCATATCGCCCGCCGCGAGAGCAAGCGCTGGCCGAAGGTACGCGTCGGCATCGAGCGCGCGCAGAAAGATCTTGCCAGCCGCGGATTTACGATCTCGGTCGGCGAGTGGCAGACCGATGTGACCGCGGTCGGCGTGCCGCTCGTTCCGGCCGATGGGTCTGGCATCTTCGCGTTCAATTGTGGCGCGCCGGCGTTTCATTTCAGCCGCGAGCGTCTTGAAAGCGACATCGGCCCACGGCTGGTGAATATGGTGCGCAATATCGAAGCCGAACTGAATGGCCGCTAGCGCAGATGCATACGACCATGCCACTCGCCAGTTCTGAAGTGCCGGCTGCGTGCGGCGCATTGGGCGAACCGCTGCTCGCCGTGCGCAATGTCGGTATCAGCTTCGGCGGCATTGTTGCGCTCGACGACGTCTCGTTCGATTTGTCGGAGGGCCATATTCTGGGTCTGATCGGCCCCAATGGGGCAGGCAAGACCACTTTGTTTAACTGCGTCTCGCGGCTTTACACGCCGGACCGAGGGACGATCCTGTTCGAGGGTCAGAACATTCTCGCAAAATCCGCCAACCGGATCGCGGGCATTGGGATTGCTCGCACCTTCCAGAACCTCGCGCTGTTTCGTACCATGAGTGTATTCGACAATGTGCGCGTTGGCGGCCATTCGCAAAACCGCAGTGACTTTTTCAGTGACACTGTGCGGCTTCCTTGGGTTCGCCACGAGGAAAGCGCGCTGGCTGCTGAGGCCTGGGAGATCATCGATTATTTGCAATTGCGCGATGTGGCCCATCGTTGTGTCGCCGATCTGCCGTTCGGGACGCAAAAACGCGTCGAGCTTGCACGCGCCTTGGCCGCCCGGCCAAAACTGATGCTACTCGACGAACCCGCCGGCGGCCTCAACCGCCGCGAAGTCGAAGAACTGGGAATTCTGTTTCGACGCGTTCGCGACGATCGCCGCGTCACGCTGCTACTGGTCGAGCATCATATGGGTCTGGTGATGTCGATTTCCGACCGCGTGGTCGCGCTGGATTTTGGCCGCAAGATCGCGGAAGGCCCGCCCGCCGAAGTGCAAAAGAATCCCGATGTCATTCGGGCCTATCTCGGACCGTCAGTACAATGACCAGCCCCTTGCTCAGCGTACGCGGGTTGAATGCCTTCTACGGTGATACCCAGGTGCTGCATGGCCTTAATTTTGAGGTCGCCGAAGGCGGCATCACAGCCTTGCTCGGCGCCAATGGTGCAGGCAAAACCTCAACGCTGCGGGCTTTGTCGGGCATGATCCGCGCGACCGGCGACATTGTCTTTAGCGGGCTGTCGATCGGCGGCCGCATTACTGAGGAGATCGCGCGGCTTGGCATTGCCCACGTTCCCGAAGGGCGTGGCACCTTTACCCGCATGACGGTCGACGAAAATTTGCAGCTCGGCGCCATGACGCGGAGCGATCGCGCGGGCATCGCCGCCGACAAGGAGCGGGTCTACGGTTATTTACCAAAACTTGGCAACCGCCGCGGCCAGCAGGCCGGCACACTCTCGGGCGGCGAGCAGCAGATGCTGGCGATCGCGCGCGCATTGATGCTGCGGCCGCGGCTGATGCTGCTCGATGAACCTTCTTTCGGCCTGGCACCAATTGTTATCGCGGAGGTTTTCGCCACCTTGCGTAAACTCAATGCGGACGAAGGCACGAGCATGCTGCTGGTCGAGCAGAATGCGACGGCGGCGATCGACCTGGCTGATCAGGCTTATCTGATTGAGACCGGTAATCTGGTCATGGGCGGGGCGGCGGTCGATGTCGGCCGCGACGAAAATGTCCGCCGCGCCTATCTCGGCTACTGAAGCGAGCAACGGCATGGAACTGTTTCTACATCAAGTGCTGGCCGGGCTCGCGACCGGGGGAATTTACGCCTGCATGGCGCTCGCCATCGTAATGATCTACCAGGCGATCGACAGCCTCAATTTCGCGCAAGGCGAAATGGCGATGTTCTCGACCTTCATCGCCTGGCAATTGATTCAATGGGGCCTGCCGTACTGGGTGGCATTTTTTGCCACCATCGGCATTTCTTTTGCCGCCGGTGTTGCGATCGAGCGCATCGTGTTCAAGCCACTGCGTGACGCGCCATTGCTCAGCCACATCGTGGTATTTATCGCGCTGTTTGCGATCCTCAACAGCCTGGCAGGCTTCATCTGGGATTTCAGCATCAAGAGCTTCCCCAGCCCGTTCGGTTCGCGGCCGCTGTTTGGCGGCTTGGTGAGCATGCATGACGCCGGCATGGTGTTCGTGACGGTGATCCTGATGCTGCTGCTGTTCGTCTTCTTTCGTTATACGCGTATCGGCCTGGCGATGCGGGCGACGGCGGCCAATCCTGATTCGGCGCGGCTGGTCGGCATCCGCGTCGGCTGGATGGTGGCGTTGGGCTGGGGCATGGCGGCGGCGATCGGCGCCGTCGCCGGCATGCTGATCGCGCCGATTGTGTTCCTCGAACCCAATATGATGCTCTCGATTTTGCTTTACGGTTTCGCCGCGGCGGTGGTGGGGGGTCTCAACAGCCCGCTCGGCGCGGTGGTGGGCGGCTTTACCGTCGGGGTCATCGAAAACCTGGCCGGCACGTTCATTCCCTATATCGGCCGCGAGCTTAAATTGACGATTGCGCTTGCGCTCATTGTCGCGGTCTTGACACTCAAGCCGAGCGGCTTGTTCGGCAAGACCATCGTTCACAGGGTTTGATGGCGATGAACCCGCACAGCGCCAGCGATACTCCAGCAGACAACCAGCGGCTCTATCTCACGCTTGCTGTGGTCGTGGTTGCCGTCATTCTGCCCTTTGTGGTGAAAAATTTTCTCATCTTTCAGCTCACACTTGCCATGGTCTACGCCATCGCCATCCTGGGGCTTAATCTGCTCACTGGGTTCAACGGCCAATTCTCGCTCGGCCATTCGGCGTTTTTTGCAATCGGCGCCTACACGGCGGCCATTCTGATGGATCATTGGGACGTGGCCTATTACTGGACACTGCCGGCGGCCGGCATTGCCTGCATGATATCGGGATTTCTGTTCGGGTTGCCGGCGCTGCGGCTTGAGGGCATCTATCTCGCGCTCGCGACATTCTCGCTGGCGGTGGCAGCGCCGCAAATTCTCAAATCGAGCCCGCTTGAGCCCTGGACCGGCGGGGTGCAGGGCATCACCATTATCAAGCCGGATGCGCCGTTCGGCTTACCGTTGAATTCCGATCAGTGGCTTTATTTCTTTACCCTCGCGTTGCTGCTGGCGCTGTTTGCCGGTGCCGCCAATCTCGTCAATAGCCGTACCGGGCGTGCCATCATGGCGATCCGCGACAATTCGATCGCCGCGCGCTCGATGGGTATCGACGTGTCGCTCTACAAGGCGCTTACCTTTGGCGTCAGCGCATTCTATACCGGCGTAGCCGGTGCGCTCGGCGCCATTGTCATTCAGTTCGTCGCGCCCGACAGCTTCACCTTTGTTCTCGCTATCGGGCTCTTTGTTGGTCTCGTGGTCGGCGGCGTCGGCTCGATCGCGGGCACGTTGTTCGGCGGTTTGTTCGTGCTGTTCGTGCCGAATATCGCCGAGCACATTTCGAAAGGGCTGGCCGGCGCGGTTTACGGAATCATTCTAATTCTCGTGATCTACCTGATGCCGTCCGGCGCTGCCGGATTGGCGCGCTTGATTGGAACCAAACTCGCGCGGCGACATAGCTAGCGCGGGAAACACAAGGGAGGAGCAGATGAAAAATCGCATGACACTTTTGACGGCGACCGTAGTCGGGTTCGCGCTTGCCGCGACCCCGGCGCTGGCGCAAAAGAAATACGATGCCGGCGCGAGCGATACCGAGATCAAGATCGGCAATATCAATCCCTACAGCGGGCCGGCATCGGCCTATGGGCTGATCGGCAAGACGATCGGCGCCTATTTCAACAAGATCAACGCCGAGGGCGGCATCAACGGCCGTAAGATCAATTACATTTCTTATGACGATGCCTATAGCCCGCCGAAGGCTGTGGAGCAGGCACGCAAGCTGGTCGAGAGCGATGAAGTGCTGCTGGTTTTCCAGAGCCTCGGCACGCCGTCGAACTCGGCGATCCACAAATACATGAATGCCAAAAAGGTCCCACAGCTATTCGTGGCCACCGGCGCGACCAAGTGGGGCGATCCGAAGAATTTCCCCTGGACCATGGGCTGGCAGCCCAACTACCAGAGCGAAGCGCGCATCTACGCGAAATATCTGCTCGAAAAATATCCCAACGCGAAAATCGGGATCCTTTATCAAAACGACGACTACGGTAAGGATTACGTGAAGGGGCTGAAGGACGGCCTTGGGGCCAAGGCCGCGACCATGATCATCTCCGAGCAACCCTACGAAACCTCCGACCCGACGGTCGATTCCCAAGTCATCAATTTGAAAGCGTCTGGCGCCGATGTATTCTTTAACGTGACGACGCCGAAATTTGCCGCGCAGGCGATCCGCAAAGCGGCCGAAATCGGCTGGAAGCCGCTGCATCTGCTCAACAATGTGTCCAACTCGGTCGGATCGGTGCTCAAGCCTGCCGGTCTCGAGAATGCCAACGGCGTCGTCTCGACGGCCTATTACAAGGATCCGACCGACCCGACCTGGAAAGACGACGCTGCCTTCAAGCGGTGGGCGGATTTCATGGCTAAATATTTCTCTGACGGCGATAAGTCGTCGAGCTTCACAGTCTACGGATTCGCCGTGGCGCAGACGATGGTGCAGGTGCTCAAACAGTGCGGCGATGATCTGACGCGCGAAAACGTCATGAAGCAGGCAGCCAATCTCAAAAACGTCGACATCGACATGCTGCTGCCCGGGATCAAGGTCAACACCAGCGCCACAGACTTTTTCCCGATCAAGCAGATGCAGTTGATGCGTTTTAACGGCGAGCGCTGGCAACTGTTCGGCCCGGTCTTGAATGGAGGCGTCGGCAGCTGATCGAAAAAATTTACCCGCCCGGATGCTCCGGGCGGGTTTTTGCATTGCGCCGCGCTATTCCTTGACCGCACCGGTCATGGCCGAGACATAGTGCTCGACGAAGAACGCATACAAGATCACCAGCGGCAGCGATCCCACCAGCGCGCCGGCCATCAGCGAGCCCCAGCGGTAGATGTCGCCGTCGACGAATTCGTTGACGATGGCGACCGGCACGGTCTTGTTCTGCACCGAGGTGAGGAAGGTGAGGGCATAAATAAACTCATTCCAGCATAGCGTGAAACAGAAAATGAATGCCGATATCAGGCCCGGTATTGAGAGCGGCAATACGATCTTGGTCAAAATTTGCCAGCGGCTGGCGCCATCGATCAGCGCGCATTCCTCGAGCTCGAATGGAATGGTCTTAAAATAGCCCATCAGCAGCCAGGTCGAGAACGGGATTAGGATGGTCGGGTAGGTGAGGATTAGCGCGAACGGCGTGTCGAACAGTCCATACTGGAACACGACAGTCGCCAGCGGAATGAACAGGATCGAGGGCGGCACCAGATAGGCCAGGAAAATCAAACCGCCGATCCAGTGCGCGCCACGATAGCGCAGCCGCACGATCGCATAAGCCGCAAGCACGCTGGCGAAGATCGACAATACGGTCGAGGCGATCGCCACATACATCGTGTTCCACAGCCACTGTGGATAGTAGCTTTCGAACAACAGCTTTTTGACGTGCTTGAGCGTTGGCGTCGTGGTCCAGAACGGATTGTAGGTATTGAGATCGAGCAACTGCTCGTCCGGTTTGATTGCGGTGAGCGCCATCCAGTAGAACGGAAACAACAGGATGATGACGATGATCGAGAGCGGCAGATAGAGCGTGACAATTCGCCGCGGCAGCGACTCCAGATAGCTCATGCCCTCGCTGTGATCGGCCGATGCCGATGAACCGGAGAGCACCGCCTTCAGGCTAACCGGCTTGATGACGGCGGGGTGGTCAGTCATTGGCTTCGCCCTGCTGCCACTTCCGTCGCTGCAATCCGAACCATGAAATCATGATGGCGGCGAGCAGGAACGGGATCATTGCGTTCGAAATGGCGGAGCCTTCGCCGAGCACGCCACCGATAATGGCGCGCTGATATGACAGGGTCGCCATCAAATGCGTAGCGTTGACCGGGCCGCCGCGCGTCATCGCCCAGATCAACTGGAAATCGGTAAACGTGAACAGTACCGAGAACGTCATCACCACCGCGATAATTGGGGTGAGCAGCGGATAGGTAATGTGGCGGAACATCTGCCAGCGCGTCGCGCCGTCGATGGTCGCAGCCTCATAGAGTGACGGCGATACAGTTTGCAGCCCGGCCAGCAGTGTGATGGCGACGAAGGGAATGCCGCGCCAGATATTGACGAAAATAACACTGAACCGGGCCCAATAGACATCGCCGAGAAAGTTGATGTTCTGGCTGATCACGCCCATCTGCTTCAGTGACCACGAGATGATCGAGAACTGCGCGTCGAAGATCCACCAGAACGCCAGCGCCGACAGCACGGTCGGCACGATGAACGGAATCAGCACCAGCGCACGCAGCATTGCCTTGAGCGGCATGTTTTCATTCAGCAGCAGCGCCAGATAAAGGCCGATCGCGAATTTGAATATGCTGGCGACGAATGTGTACAGCAGCGTATTGAAGACCGACAGCCAGAAGATCGAGTCGTCCCACAGCCATTCATAATTCTCCAGCCCAACGAAATCGCCGACACGGCCAATGCGTGCGTCGGTGAACGAAATCCATATGCCCAGACCGAGCGGATAGGCGAGGAACAGGATCAGGAACGCCATCGCCGGCAGCATGAACCAGAAGCCAAGCCAGTCACGGTTGACCTTCAGCCGGTCCCACGTGGTGACATCACGCGGCGCGCGCTTTGTCTGGCCTCGGTCGATAGCGATCGTCATTGCGATCCTGGTCCGCCTGTATAACGCAAATGTAAGAGTATCCGGCGGGCAGGTTTGCACTGCCCGCCGGCATGTCTCGTCAGCGATAGATACGCTTGAGCTGCCGCTCCGTGATGGCAATCGCGCCCTTGGCATCTTCGCGGCCGGTGCAGAAGTTCGCAAACATATCGACCACCAGGAAGTCGGCAATGGCGGTCGCCGCCTTTTCGCCCGGGGTGCCGATGCCGGATGCCGGCAAGGCGCGCTTGCTGGCTTGGCTGAAGACATAGTTCTTTGGGTCGGCGGTCCACACTGGGCTCGCATCGTAGGCGTTGAGCGTGTGGGTCAGGTAGCCGCGCGCGCCCGACAGCCACTTATCGAAGTTTTGCTTCTCCAGCATGAAGGCGATGAAGGCCTTTGCGGCGTTCGGATATTTGGTGAACTTGAATGCCAGGATCGGTACGCAGAGCTGAAGTTCGGTCGGCTTGCCGATCGGCCCGATCGGCCACAGCGCATGATAGGTGTCGTCGGCCAATTCTTTTTTGGTCGGATCGTCCTTCGCTGCGACATAAATCGAGATGCCGTTGCCGGTGCAGTAAAGCTCGCCAGCCAGGAACGCCTTGTTGTTGGAACTGTCGTTCCAGGACGCGACACCGGGAATGAACGTGTCGGACAGCGCCTTGCAGTATTCTAGTGCCTTCACCGTCTCCGGCGAATTGATGATGACCTTGTCGTTCTTGTCGACGGTGTAGGCGCCGTGGCCCCATAGGACCCAATGCAGCCAGGAATTGGCGTCGCCCGAAGCGTGGCCGAGCGCGAAGCCGGCCGGCGTGCCGTTCGCCTTGAGCGCCTTGCACATTTCCAGGAAGCCTGGGAAATCCTTCGGGAATTCCTTGAAGCCGGCCTTATCCAGGGCCGACTTGCGATAGGTCAAGTAGCCACCGACGGTCGCGACCGGAATGCCGAGCCAGTTGTTGCCCTGCTTAACGGTGGCGGCGGCAGCGTCGGTCCATCCGCCGTATTTCTTGCCGAGATAATCGGCGACGTCGTTCATCAGCAGGACCTTGGTCGGGAATAGCTGCGGCAGCGTGTGCAGGCCCCAGGCCAAATCGAGGCCAGAGCCGGTGTTGGCGGCGACAGATGCTTTCGGCTGCACGTCTTCGAACGACTCGCTGAACACGTTCATGTCGGTGCTGGTCGCCGCCTTGAATGCCGCGACCATTTCATTGAATGCCGCGTCCTCGGCGGGCACAAAACGCTTCCACCGCATCACTGTGAGCTTTGCGTCCTTTTCCGCTTTCCACGGAGCCGTTTGCGCCCAGGCCTTGGCAAAGTCGAATAAGGCTGGGCCGGTGAGCGCGCCGGCCGCAGCAAACGCGGTGCCGCCCTGAAGCACAGTGCGGCGGGTAAAGTCATTCATAGCCAATCCTCCCGTTAATTTTGGTTTTTCAGATTTTAGTCTCTCAGTCGTTCAGTCGCTTGCCCGTCGTCTCGTCGAACAGGTGGACGAGCGTCGGATCTGGTTTAAGCCGGATCTTGTCGCCCGGATTGAACTGGTGGCGTTCGCGGAACACCGCGACGATCTCCTCGCCGCCAATCCTGGCGAACACTTGGGTCTCCGAGCCGGTCGGCTCCACTACCACGATTTCGGCTTCGGCGCCGTCATCCGCGATGGTGAAGTGTTCGGGGCGGATGCCGTAGACGGCGGGCCGGCCATCGGAATTGGCCGGCGCCGCCTTGAGCGGCAGCTTCACGCCGTTGGGACCCTCAAAGCCGACGCTGCCGTTCGCTTTCACTTTGCCTTTAAGGAAATTCATGGCCGGCGAGCCGATAAAGCCGGCGACGAATTGGTTGGCGGGTTTGTCATAGAGATCAAGCGGTGTGCCGATCTGCTCTACGATCCCGTCATGCATTACCACGATCTTGTCGGCCATGGTCATGGCCTCGATCTGGTCGTGGGTCACGTAAACTGTCGTGGTCTTGAGCCGCTGGTGCAGCTCCTTGATCTCGGTGCGCATCGCGACGCGTAGCTTAGCGTCCAGGTTCGAGAGCGGCTCATCGAACAGGAACACTTGCGGATCGCGCACGATGGCGCGGCCCATGGCGACGCGCTGGCGTTGCCCGCCGGAGAGCTGACGTGGGAACCGCTCGAGATAGGGGCCAAGGCTGAGAATGTCGGCCGCGCGCTGCACCCGGGCGTCGATCTCTTCTTTCGGCGCGCCGCGCAGCTTGAGCGAGAACCCCATATTGGCGCCGACGGTCATGTGCGGATAAAGCGCGTAGTTTTGGAACACCATGGCGATGTCCCGCTCTTTCGGCGGCAAGTTGTTCACCACGCGATTGCCGATGCTGATTTCGCCGGAGGTGATATTCTCAAGCCCCGCGATCATCCTCAGCAAAGTGGACTTGCCGCAGCCGGATGGGCCGACCAGCACGACGAACTCGCCGTCGCGGATTGCGACATCGACGCCGTGAATGACCGCCGTCGCGCCAAAAGATTTACGCACGTCGCGGATTGCGACCGAAGCCATAGTCTTCCTCCCACAAGAGCGCCTATTGGGCACCACCACGTGCGGGTCTATCGCCCGCTAGACGCGTCTTAAGCTCGTTTTCTGGTTCCCACCGGCGAATAGTGTTGCCGTGGGGGGCATTAAATCAAGTGCAATCGTTGCCGGGACGCCTGGACTTTTGGCCCGCTAAAGCGCGTGCCCGGCCATCCGCAGCGCCTTTCCCGGCGGTTTTAGCACCGTCCACCTCGAGGACGCCTCAGCTTTTGACCGCACCGGCCGTCAGGCCGGACACCATGTAGCGTTTGAAGGTGTAGTAGATCGCCGCGGGCGGCAGGGCGTAGATAAGTCCTGTCGTCATCAGCAGCTCCCACGGTGAATCGTCCGCCGCCAGGAAGTTGCCGAGGCCGACCGGCAAGGTCACCGCGGTATCCTTCGAAAGCAGCAGGAAGGCATAGAGATATTCGTTCCACGCCAGCAGCAGCGCATAGGTTCCGACCGCGACCAGCGCCGGAGCCATCAATGGGATGTAGACGAGCCAGAACAATTGCATCGGAGAGGCGCCGTCCATGATCGCCGCCTCGTCGAGCTCGACCGGCAGCTGGTCGGACGATTGTTTCAAAACCCAGATCGAGTAGGGCGCGGCAATGGTTACCATCGCTAGGATCAGTGCCCACTGGCTATTGAGTAACCCGTACGATCCCATGGTGCGATACATCGGTACCGCGAGGAACGCCGCTGGAATAAAATAGGTGAACAGCGCAAGGTTCATCACCAGGCGTCCGCCTTTCACTTTCAAGCGGCTGATGGCGAAAGCAGCGCAGGTCGCAACCAATAAAGTGAGAACACCGGTCGCTACCGCGATCAGCAGCGAATTCCAAAGCTGCTGCCAGAAATGGCTGAGGTAGTAATGCTCCTGTTTAAGCACCACTGCGAAATTATGCAACGTCGGATGGTCCGGCCACAGCTTGCCGGCGAACGCCGATTCCTTAGGTGAGATCGCGAACAAGAATAGATGATAGAGCGGCAGCAGCGTCCAGATCAGCACGGGAATGCCGATCAACATTAGCTTTGCTTCGGTGCCAACAGCGCGGAGAGACGGTAGTTTCATTTCGCCAACCGCCTCATCATGAAATACACCAGCGGAAGCACGAACGGCAGCGCGCATACAATCGCTGCCATCGACAGGTCGACCTGATCGAGTCGCAAATAACGGATGCCGAGGGTTGCCAGAACATGTGTCAGGTCGGCTGGTCCGCCGCCGGTCAACAGATAAACGCTGTTGAAATCACCTAGCGTCCAGATCATCGAAAGTATTGTGCTCGTGAGATAAAGCGTGCGTAGCGACGGCCAGGTCACGTACCTGAATTTTTGCATATTGGTTGCGCCGTCCACGGACGCCGATTCATAGAGCTCGCCGGGGATCGCCAACCGCCCGGCAATCAGGATCAAGGTCCAGAACGGCAACGATTTCCAAATATGAACGACGATCGCCATCGACAGCGCGATGGTGGGATCGTTCAGCCAGTTCGGACCGTCTTCTCCGGTCAGCCGGAAAATCAGCGAATTGATCACGCCCCATTCCGGGTTGAGCATGAATCGCAGCGACAGAATGGTCGGGATCGACGGCACCGCCCAAGGCAGAATGAAAATCACCGACAGCCATTTGATCCAGCTGCGCGCCTGCACAAAGAAGCCCGACAGCATCAGCGCGATGGCCATCTTGATGTTGATGCCGACGACCAGAAACACCAAGGTGTTGATCGCCGATCGCACGAAAATCGGATCCTCGACCAACTGCTCGTAACTATGCGGGTGGCGCGCGATCCAAAATCCGTAACCGACCGGGTAGACCACAAACAGCAGAAAGATCAGGACATAGGGCACAATCAGGATCAGGCCCCACGTCTGCCACGGCGTCAGCCGGTTCCACGCCGGCCTGACTTGGACTGTGCCGCCTTGTTCCGGAAGTGCCAACGTCGATGACATCGCTCGCCAGTCCCGATTGAAGCCGGCTGCTACCAGCGCAGCCGGCTCCGGTTCTCGATTCAGCCCGCAACTTGCTTGATGCGAGCAATCATTTCGTCCACGGCCTTGTCGACCGGGATCTTCTCGTTGACAACGCGGTTCATCGCCTTGGCCCAGACATTCTCGTTGTTGAGAATGGTGAACTTGTAGTTCTTGGTGAACTCAAAAGTCACGGTACCGGCCTTAAACTGATCGTGCACCGACTTGCGATGACGGTCAGCCAGCCAGAAATTGCTGTCCTGCGCCTTCTTGGTCACAGGGTACCAGCGCCCGAGCGCGCCCTCGACATAGGGTGTGAGGTTTTCTTCCTCCAGCATGAATTTCACGAATTCCTTGGCTCGCGCCTTGTTTTTGGAATCCGCGAAAATGACGCCAACTTTGACGGCAGCGCGATAGGCCATCGGCTTGCCGTCGGGCTTATTCGGGAAGCCGGCTGTTGCGATGTTCTCGTAGTAATTCTTTTTTGCCTGTGCCCGTATATCGGGCGCGAGCGCCTCATTGTTTACGTCGTCAAGCCACTTCGTCGCGATCGAGATGGTCGCGTTGTGGGTCATCAACGTCGTCTTGTTATGGAAGGCGATATTATTGTCGGGGTCCTTCCAGTTCGTCGATGACGGCGGCGTGCAGCCGCGGATATAGACGTCGGTATAATCTTTGAGCGCGCCGATTAGCCCTTGCTTCACCTTGGGATCGTCAACCAGAAGCTTGCCGCTGTCGTCGACAAGCTTGACGTTATAGGCGTCCATAAAGGTGAGGAACGAGAAGAATGAGTCGCTCGAATCCACGCCCATCGGCTGGCCAATGCCGAAGATGCGCTGGCCCGTCTTCTTGCGGCTCGCGCTCTGGGCCTTGTCGCACCAGAAGTTCCAGTATTCCTTCCATGTCGTCGGAATGTCGCTTTCCTTAATATCGGCATCCTTGAGCATGTCGATCCAATATTGGACATGCATGGTCTGCCGTTTCATCGGGAAGGCGTAATAGGCCTTCTTCTTGGTCTTGTCGTTATAGAGGAACGCCGTCTCGACCGTGTTGGGTGCGAATTGTCCCTTGATCGGGTTAATGATGTCAGAAATGTCCTCGAGTTTGCCCTCGAAGGCCCACTTGCCGGCGACCTGGAAATCGTAGACGTCGCCATAAGCCACGTCTGGAGGGGAGCCGGAATCCATCGCGGCCACGCTCTTTGGGATCATGTCCTGTGGCGAATACTGCGAGAGGTCGATCTTGACCTTGGTCTTATCCTCGAATTTTTTCACCGCCGCGAACAGCGCGTCGTCCTCAGCTTTATAGAACCCCTTGTTCCAGAAGATCGTGAGTTTCTCCTGGGCGGTGGCTGCCCCTGAGAACATGATGCCGCAGGCGGCGGCCGTCAAAATTGCGAGTCCTCGTAATGTTGCTCTGGTCACATTGTCCTCCTCTGATTGTCACGGCGCGCCCGTTACGTCCCGGGCAGGCCTTTGTTGTTACGGCGATCCGTATTGGCGCGGGCCATTATAGCGCAAGCAAATTGCACGGCCGCCAGTATTTATCATATCATCATATGACTCAAGCGGTCGGCCCACTCATTTGCCCGGGGCCAGCCGTGCCACAATTGCTGCTGTGGAGGGCACCTCGGGCCGGATCCGCGTCACATCGTCATGCCGCCATCGATCTGAAGCGTCTGTCCGGTGTAGTAGCTCGATTCATCCGAGGCCAGAAATACAGCGCCCGCCGCTATTTCGCCGGCTGTGGCAAGGCGCCCAATTGGCTGCCGGTCGATAAAATCATTACGGACCTCCTTGAGCGACTTGGAAAAGCGCTTGGCGTTCGTCGCTATGCGATCATTCAGGGAAGGCGTCTGCACTGTGCCAGGACAGATGGCATTGACCCGGATGCCCCGGCGGATGAAGTCGGCGGCCGTGGCCTTGGTCAGACCGATTACCGCCGCCTTAGTCGCGCCGTAAGCATAGCGGTTCGGTAAGCCACGCAACGAAGACGCCACCGACGCTATATTGATGATCGACCCGCCGCCGTTTTTCAGCATCGCCGGCACAAAGGCGCGCAGTATGCGGTGTATCGACTTCACGTTGAGGTCGAAGGAGAAGTCCCAATCCTGCTCCGAGCAGTCGAGTACGCTGCCCTGATGCACATAGCCAGCGCAGTTGACCAGAATATCTGGCGCACCGAATTTCTTGATCACCTGTTTGGCCAGCGCATCGACTTTCGCCGTCGTGCGTACGTCGAGCGCAAACACGCTCGCCTTTTTCAGGCTCTTGAGTTTAGCCGCATCGAGATCGGTCGCGATCACCTTGGCGCCTTCGGCGATAAAAGCTTCTGCGATCGCGCGCCCGATGCCTTGGCCCGCCGCCGTCACCAGCGCAAGTTTGCCTTTCAATCGTCCACTCACAGCAAGACCTCTTCAATGTTCAATGGTTGTCTCGGGGCAGGCTTTTCTGCGCGATGCGTTGATATTTCACCGCCGGCTTGAGCACCATGCCGTCGGCCAGCTGATCGACCATCGAGCGCTGGATTTCCTGCCAGGGAGTTTGGCTCTCGGCGTAGTGAAAGCCGCCGCGCTTTTGCAGCGCCGCGCGCCGGCGCGCATATTCGACCTTGGCGATCAGAATATTGGCAGTGCCTTTATTAAGATCGACCCGCACGCGGTCGCCGGTTTTTAGGATCGCGAGACCGCCGTTGGCGGCTGCTTCCGGCGACGCGTTGAGGATCGACGGCGAGCCCGACGTACCGGATTGCCGCCCGTCGCCGATGCAAGCCAGCGAGGTGATGCCTTTTTTGATGAGCGCCGCCGGCAAGATCGACTACCAGGAATTCATCGATGTCGTGACCTCGTCGGCGCCATCAGTCGGCCATTGCAACACTATGGGCACGGCC
>Ga0207090_1043_pt1 | contig 33841 bp, 27 predicted proteins | sample Alteio_BWMinHeat_50_FD_153565 | JGI IMG/M metagenome (GOLD analysis project Ga0207090, IMG submission 153565) | Enriched cells from forest soil in Barre Woods Harvard Forest LTER site, Petersham, Massachusetts, United States -... | ecosystem: Environmental > Terrestrial > Soil > Temperate forest >...
GCAGTCCCTTTGATGGGCGCGATCGGGGTGGTCGGTAAAGTCGCGCCAACAATTCCGGAGTATCTCGCTGGTCACGGCGTAGAATGGTCCTCTGCCTCCCCCCTTGGCCTGCATTTCCCAGACAGTATGTTTGGGAGAAGGAATTAGATTGATCCTGCTGGTTGAAGACAATCCGGCGGACGAACGCCTGATTTCCGCATCTTTGGCGAAGTGCGGAATTATGAAGAAAGTGGTGGTCCTTCGTGAGGGGGCCCAGGTTTTGCACTTTCTTGATGATTCCGTTCCAGAGATTCTGCTCGTCACTCTCGATTCCGCAGAGGTTGATGCATTCGATATCCTTCGCCTTGTGCGTTCCGGCGCGCGAACTGCATATTTACCCACTATTGTTTTGACTTCACTAACGGGAGAACGAACCGCCGTCGGCAATGCTGAGCGCGCGATCGAGGCGATGAGGTCCGGAGCCGACGATTGCGTATTCAAGAGCGATTTAACCCGTTTGACTTCGGCTATCGAAGAAGCGATAGCGCGCGCCGCCGGGCGCAGGGAGGAAGCCCATCTCGGGAGCCAGGGACTACGGGGAATGGAAGAAGCGCTCCGGTTGCAGGTTGTAGTAATGGAGGCGGCCGCCCACCCAACCGTCATCACGGGATTGGATGGGACGATCGAATGGGTCAATTCGGCCTTCACGGCTTTGACGCAGTACTCCCGCGAAGAAGCCATTGGCAGGAATATCCGCCTGCTCAAATCGGGTGTCCATGACGGCGGATTCTTCAAGGACCTCTGGGACACGATTCTTCGAGGGGAAGTCTGGAAAGGAGAGATCGTCAACCGGCGGAAGGACGGCAGCCTCTATCGCGAGGACCAGATGATTACGCCCGTGCGTGACGGGCGCGGTGACATTCGGCACCTGGTGGCTGTGAAGCAGGACATCAGCAGCCGTGTCCAGGCCGAGGCGCAGGCGAGGCTTTCGCACAGTATTCTTTCCAGGATCGGAAACGTCGTCTACGTTGTGGACAGCGAAGGACAGGTTCGCTACGTGAGTCCGTCTGTCGAAGGCCTTCTGGGATATCGTTCGGAAGAGCTTTATGGCGAAGGCTGGTGGAACCGGACATTCCTTGACGCTGATCACCGCGATACTGCACGATCCTCAGCCATTCAGGTGGCGCGAGGCGAGACAAAGCCACGTTCGAAAGCGTTCGAGCGAGGAGTGAAGGCGCAGGACGGCTCGCTCAGGTTGATGCTGTGGACAGAATCGACGGCGCCGGACAACTTGATGGTGCGTGTCGGTTCAGACATCACCGAACTCCGGCAGCTCGAAGATCAATTTCGGCAGGCCCAGAAGATGGAAGCTATCGGGCAACTTGCGGGCGGAGTTGCCCATGACTTCAATAATCTCTTAACGGTCATCAACGGTTATAGCGCATTACTCCTGGAGGGTCTCGCCCCAGGTGACTCGTCCCTGGAGCCGTTGGCAGCGATTCAAAAAGCGGGCGTCAGAGCTGCGGCGATCACCAGACAACTGCTGGCTTTCGGCCGCCCGCAAGCAATCCAACCCCGGATCGTCGAGTTGAACGCCATCGCGAAGGATCTGGAGAAAATGCTTCGCCGTCTGATCGGTGAGGACATCATTCTGACTGCCGTGCTGGATCCATCTCTGGGTAGAGTGAGGGCGGATCCCGGACAAATTGAACAGGTGCTGATAAACCTGGCCGTGAATGCCAGGGACGCGATGCCGCTGGGAGGGAAACTCAGCATTGAAACCGTCAATGTCCGGCTGGATGAATCCACAGCCGATACTCATCTGGACATACCGGTTGACATGCCGGCGGGGAAATACTCCGTCATGTCTGTCAGCGACACGGGTTGCGGGATGGATGAAGCGACGAAAGCCCGCATCTTTGAACCGTTCTTTACAACCAAGGAACCCGGGAAGGGAACTGGATTGGGACTTGCCGTGGTGCATGGCATTGTAAAGCAGAATGGGGCTCACATTCAGGTCTGCTCTGAAGTCGGCAGCGGAACAACATTCAAGATCTACCTGCCGCATGCCGGGGAGCCGGCGGTAGCCGCGGAACCAGTTTCTTCGCAGGCTATGCCAGGCGGCAACGAAACCCTGTTGATGGCGGAAGACGAGGACGGAGTCCGGGTCATTGTGCGGTATGTTCTGACTTCGTGTGGGTACAACGTGCTGGAGGCGCGCGATGGCGTTGAAGCAATGAAGGTCGCAGAAGCTCACGAAGGACCCATTCATCTTCTGGTTTCTGATGTCGTTATGCCAAATTTGAGTGGCCGGGAATTGTCCGAACGCCTCACCAGAGTGCGGCCGGGTCTGAAAGTCTTGTTTCTATCGGGCTACACGGATGACGCGGTCGTTCGTCACGGCGTTCTGGAATCCCGTGTCGCTTTTCTTCAAAAGCCTTTTACGGCTGCGGGGCTTGCTCAGAAGGTAAGAGAAGTGCTCGATCGACGCAATTAATCTGATGCGCCGGCAGGTCCGCCGGAGGGCGTAACCAATTCCAGCTGATACTCCAGAAAATCCATTTTCGAACCGTCGTTTGTCGTGATCGTGTAAACCGTAAAGATCGGGTCATCGTCGCGCCGTATGGACACAATAATTCCTTCGATCCCTATATAGTCGGTCATCATCGATTTTGCGACACGTACCGTGTCGCCGATTTTAAAACTCACGATAATGTAATGAAAAACGGTTCAGCACCTTTGATGCAAAACCCACCGGCGGACGAGTGGTGGCCAATTCTCTGTGGCGCTTCTCAACCGCTGTCGTCATCATTGGTAACTGCCGCCTCGCAGTTACTCAATGCGTCTCCTGCATGAAGGCGTCCTTCAGATTCGCGCCGCAGTGTAACGATAATAGCCAACCCAAGTAAAGGCTGTAGTTACCGGTTTTATGTTTTCTGCCGGAGAGTCTTCGAAAACCCAAGTCTGCATGATCCGCGTAATCGGCGGCCAGACTCTTCGGGCTGGCATTCCACCTGCCACCATGGTAGGCGAGGTGTTGAAGCAAAATGAGACGGCACAACAACTTGGCAATGCGAGGCGGACGCCAGGAACGTTGTTTTTTGACGGAACGTCAATTTCTCAGGTTTAGCGGTCATCAGCGGGAGGACACAATGACAAGAACTCAGGCCATTTATGGGCGGTTTGAAGTCTTCGAGGAGCAGCTTGCACACTGCTACTTCGTGTTGCATGAAAGATTCATTGCCGATCCTCCGTTGGCGAAGTTCTGGGCGGATTCGGCAATGGAGGAACTGGAACATTTCTCCATACTGCGATTTTGTCATAAAACTTTCGCCGAGGCCTTCCGCATGCTCGGCCGAACCGAGCGAGGCAGACTCGGAAGGAGCGCGTCATGAAGTGCACTGAACTGCTCATCCAGGACCACAAAGTCATCCTTCGATGCCTCAGCGTGATTGAACAAGTCGCCGCCCGCGTGGAAAACGGTGGGCAACTTGAGGAAGCGGACGTCGCGGCGCTGCTTCGTTTTCTGCGGTCATTTGCAGATGAGCATCATCAGGTGAAGGAAGAAAGCGCTTTGTTCCCGGAGTTGGTTCGCGCATCCAGCGCGCAGGACGGCCAGCTCCATCAGATGCTCTTTGAACACGATCAGGAGCGTTCTCTAGTCGAAGGCCTCGAGGCCTCCCTTTACGCGAAAAAAGGAGCCGAGTTTTCCTACTTCGCCAATCGGCTGACGGACCTCATCCGGAATCACATTTATAAGGAAGACAACATTCTGTTCGACATCGTCGAACGGACCCTTTCACCCGAACAGGATGAAAAGGTCGTTGCCGAATTCAATACATTTCAAGTCAACCCGTCACTCCTCGCCGATCTTCGGCGCCTGGAATGGAAGTACCTCAGCAAAGCGGCGTGACCTATGCCCACGAATTGTGTCCTCTATTGTGCTTCTTGTGATCAGTTCCCATTCCCTGACAGTTTGTCAAAGCGCGGGAGCACTGGATGCGGGGTTTTTTGTCGATTCGGCACCAACCATTCGGCGGGTCAAGCACGCGGCGCGTAACGACCGCTTCAAACTCAAAGCATACCAAGCCGTAAGCTATACGTATGGCGCGGTTTGTGACAAAAAGTATCATCTACTACTCATCGTTTGACAGAATGGCATATCAATTGCCATATCCATACTTGAGAGAAGAGATGAACGAGAATATTCAACAACAGATCATGGAGGCCAAGCAGTGCATGGGTTGCATGCATGAAGGGCTGATCGTCACATCTTCCGACGGAACGATCAGCGAGACCAGTCCGGCAGCAGAGAGGATTCTCGAGTCGCCATCGCTTGGTTTGAAGGGCCGTCAGATTCGCGACTTTTGTTTGGTGCGTGAGACCTATGACGAGGTGATCCGCCAGACGGAAGCCGGCCAGCGCAGCGTGAACAAGTCCGTGATCGTTCTTGCGGGCGGGAGCAAAAGAAAAATCGTCAACATGTCTGTCCAGCGGGTCAGCGACGACCAGGACATCCGCTATGTTCACGTGTTCCAGGACTGCGCCGACCTTCGAACGATGGAAGAGCGGCTTGTGCAATCCGAACGGCTTGCGACGATTGGCCGTTTCGCCTCCCAGATTGCTCACGAAATCCGGAATCCGCTGAGTTCGATTTCGTTGAATGTCGAATTGCTTGAGGATGAGGTCAAGGAATCGAATGAGGAGGCTCGCGGCCTGATCCGATCGGTGCTCAAGGAACTCGATCGGTTGAACGATATTGTGAGCGAGTACCTGCAGTTCTCAAGATTTCCGAAACCGCATCTCAAGCGTGGACGCGCAGACGGCGTTGTTCGCGAACTTGTCGAGAACTTCAAGCCTCCTGCCAATGTGAAAGTCGAACTCAGTGTCATGCCATCGAGTCCCGAAGTCTGGCTCGATGACCGTCTGTTGCGTCAGGTGCTTGAGAATCTTGCGCGCAACGGCGTAGAAGCCATCGAAGGCGAAGGGACATTGCGTATTGAAACGGACGTGGTCGAACGATTTTTTATCATTCGCGTCAAGGACACCGGCCATGGCATCGCGCCTGAAATCCAGTCAAGACTTTTCGAACCTTTCTTTACCACAAAAGCACATGGAACGGGACTTGGCCTGGCCACGTCCCAGCAAGTCATTTTTGAACACAACGGACACCTTGTCGTCGAAAGCCAGGCCGGCAAAGGGTCCACATTCTCGATCCTATTACCTTTATGAGCATTCGAAAAACACCCACGATCCTTGTTGTCGAAGACGACGTCGAAAACCGGACTGCCATGGTGAAGGTGCTCGAAGCGGCCGAGTACCAGGTGCTCCAGACCGATAACGGCCAGCAGGCGCTCGACGTTATTAATGAAGAAAACATCGACATCCTGGTCACCGACCTGCGCCTGCCCGTTCTCGATGGCGTGGAACTTTTGAAACGCGCCAAGGCCATCGAGCAGGAGATCGAAGTCATTATGATTACCGGCCATGGCACCGTGGAAATTGCAGTCGAAGCCATCAAGGAGGGCGCATACGATTTCATCACCAAGCCCGTGAAGAAGGCTCAGCTTCTGCGCGCCGTCGAAAAAGCTGCTGAGAAGCAGTATCTGTCGCGCGAAAACCGCGATTTGCGGCTGCAACTGAATCCGAACGGCGCCAGACGCCTCATCTATGCAAGTGCCGAAATGAGGAATATCGCGCGCATAGTCGAGCAGGTCGCGTCCAGCACTGCAACGATTCTCATTACCGGAGAGAGTGGAACGGGAAAGGAAGTCATCGCCGATGCGATTCATAATGCTTCGCCACGCCGCCTCAAGCCCCTGATAAAAGTGAGCTGCGCTGCCTTGCCGGATACGCTTCTGGAGTCCGAACTCTTCGGATATGAGAAGGGCGCCTTCACCGGCGCGAATGCCCGTAAGGAGGGACGCTTTGAGCTTGCCAACGGCGGCTCGCTATTTCTCGATGAGATCGGAGACATCAGTCCGTCCATTCAGGTGAAGCTGCTCCGTGTGCTGCAGGATGGCAAGTTTGAACGGCTCGGCGGAACCCGCACCATCGATGCGGACGTGCGAATTCTCGCGGCGACAAACAAGGACCTTCACAAGGAAGTCGAGGAGAAGCGGTTTCGCGAAGATCTTTTCTATCGCTTGAACGTTATCAACGTTCGCATCCCCTCCCTTCGTGAACGCAAGGAAGACGTACAGCTCCTGGCGATGCACTTCCTGAAGGTGTATGCGGATAAGAACAACAAACCGATCGACGGTTTCAGCGAGGAAGCGATGCTTGCGCTCACTAGTTATGACTGGCCGGGCAACGTGCGCGAGTTGGAGAATGCGGTCGAGCGTGCGGTCGTCTTCACCAACGGCAAACAAATCCCGCTGTCGGTCTTGCCCCAGGCCGTGTCTGCCTTTGCCGAATCGCAGCATTCACTTACGTTTAAGATCGGGACGCCGCTCCGGGAACTCGAGCGGAAAGCGATCGACATCACGCTTCATCACACGCGCGGAGACAAGAATATGGCTGCCCGCCTGCTTGGCATTGCGACGCGCACCATCTATCGGCATCTCGAGCGCCAGGAGGGCGGAGAACACGATAGCGATGCCGATGAGACCGATGCCGGCACGGAAACCGAAACCGATCCCGTCAGAATCCAATAGCTCCTGTGTGCAATCGGTTACTGCACCACATCCGGTTTTTCCCGATCAGGCAAAAAAGTAGGGAGACGAGAGGACCTGCTGAATATCGAGGTCTCCGGTTTGGGGCGGATCCGGCAGAGAGATACCGGGGTGGGCTTTTCGTTGTTGGTCCAGAAAATTCTGCAGGACGGGTTCGGAATAGATCCGGACGAATTCTTCCCGCAGGACGCGATTCAACAGCTCAACGTCGCAGGCGTGGACGCCGTAGCTGTCGTGCACCATTGCGAAGTGACGGATACCTTCGGCATGCAGACGATTGATCGTCCGCATCATGTGGGCGGCATCCATCGAGTGAACCAGGTGTGCGACGATGCCGTCCACCTGCTTCCTCACGTCGATCTTCTGTTTGTCATCGTAGTAGTAGACCAGAATCATGCGATCCGCCGTAGCGAGACGCACCACTTTCGGTTTGCGGTTTTCATGAAGTACAACAAAACCGGCGGGGGTGATCCACATCATGCTTCGATTCTGCTTCGCGATAATGCCGGCCACTTCGCGAAGCCATTCCATGATGCGGCCCGCCTCAACCCCGACTTCGGGAATGCACTCCACCAGTAACTTCGCCAGATACATGGCGCATTTCTCTGAATCTTTCAAAGCCTGGATTGCCCCCTTTTCGCACAATGCCTTGTAGATCGTGCGGAGGGTAACGCCGTAGGGAGTCGTCATCGTTGCATTCTTTGCGAGTTCGCGATCCATGACGGCCAGTAATTGCCGGGCGATTTCGGCGTTAAGTCCGTTACCCGCTGCATCGACGTGCATGCGACGGCAGACCAAGTCCGACACCCACTGGTAGATATCCTCCGGGTCGTTACTTGAGACTTCGCCCTTCCCTTGAGGTTTCGCGCTACCGCGCTCACGCTCCGCGCGGGCTTGCGCTTCGCGGAACGGCATCAGATTCGTCGCGCGTCCGCCAATCGGATCCAGCCCCATCGCGCTGAGATGCTGGTAGCCGTTGCATGAGCCGTCCATACTGATCGGCAAATGCGAGATCATGCCGGGACCCTCTTCTTTGTAGCCTTTCCATTCGAGACATGCGGCCAGGAACAGCCACGGCTGGTCCGCCTCCGTCCAAAAACGATGCAGGCGTAAGGGATTGGCCGCGAAGTCCAGGATCTCCTTTTCGTTTTCCTGAACCCAGGCGCGACGCTTCTTAAAGGACACTTTCTTCTTCTTCCAATAACAGTTGGCGAGGTGGATCGCCAGCCAGTACACGCCGCGGTTGTTGCCCAGCGGCTTGCCGTCGGCAAACTCGAGCAGCGCCCGTCCGATGTGGTCGGACTGCGGATTCATCAGTGCCGGCACGGGGTAGACGCGTCCGCGATGATCCACCTGGCAGGGAAAATAGAATCTCTCTTCGAGAGATAGCCGCACCGCCTGACCAAAGCGGAACGCCATTGTTTTCTCGAGACCCTTCCGTTGGTCCTCACTTGAGGCTTCGCCCTGTCGGGCTCGCGCTTCGCGACGCTCCAGTCCGAAAAAAGGGAGCCCTGCCGCCCACGCGTCCCGCTGGAACCGGTAGACCGCCTGATTAATCCTGTACGGTGTGTTCTGCAGCGCGTTCACGGCCGCATACACCGCCGACAGGTCTGCTTTTTCAAGACGTTGTTGCGCCCTTCTGCCTGTCTGACGCTTGAAAAACTTCATCGGAGTCGCCAGATAGCCGCCTTCCGAAAGCGACGTCCACGCGCGAGGCTCAACGATCATCGGCACATAGATCGGATTGAACAAGTCCAACGCCTCGGGCGTCTGTTCGCCGATCCAGGTTTCGGCAGTCTCCGTCAGCCCGATCCGTTGCATCGTCTTGAAGCCTTTGCCGGAACCTTCATGGTGCTGCTTCGATTCGAAGATCGGCTTACCGTCGAAAACGGCACAGCGAAGGGCCAGCGAGATCAGTTTTTCACCGAGATGATAGGCGCGAAAGTGATTTGCCCAGTCGTCTTCATCGTCGACTACTGCGGCCAAATCTGCCGCCCGTTTTGCCGCGCTGCGGGTGCGGTTGCGCGGGAGCAATATCTGGGCGACGTCCACCTCCCGATGATTCGCCAGATCGGCGAGCCTTTCGATCCGGCAACGCTGGCCGATCTCGTAGGCGACTGAAGTGATGCCGGGTGGAAGGCAAGTCTCAAACTCCGATCGACTGATCATGTTGAATAAGGTGCCGATAGTGATTAGCGCCATCTGTTCATGGCCGAGGGACAAAAGCTGCAGTCCCCAGGCGGGAAGTTTGGCCTTCTTAGACGTCTTCAGGCTGTCCTGTTCGGCACGGATCGCGTCCGCCAGCGACCTCCACGAGATTCTGATGAGATTCCGGTACGGCTTGGTGTCGGTCGCCTCCCGGTATTCCGTGTTCTGGCACCATCGAATGCAGCCGTCGCGCACGGAATCCGACTCGATCTGACGCTGACGCTCAATATGGTTCATATCATGCATTATCAGTCGGTTGCGGTGTGCTGTTCCAGAATATTTGCACTTTTGGAGAGAGAGCGCAATTTTTTAGACCAATTTATCTTCTATTTCACGTCGCCGGAGTGTCTATTCGGCGGCAAAACCGTTAACGTTCCCAATTCGACGCGAAGCGCAAGCGCGATAGCGCGCAGCTTCAAGAAAGGATGGTTCCAATGTCTTCTCCTGCTCCCAATACGACGGCCGCGCCTGCGTCCACTGCGACGACTGCGCCGGCCGCTACTACAACCAAGAAGCCCGCATCGCTTAAAGCGGTGACCGGCTTCGGTAAGCTCGATCCCAACGCGCTGGCCAATATGGCGCACCATGTCGCTAAAGGAATTAGCGGCAATCCGACGTATTTTCCAAACCCGCCGATCAACCCGGCGGCACTGGATGCGTCGGCGAACACGCTGACCGAAGCGGTCATTGCCGCGATGGATGGCGGTAAGACTGCGAAAGCAGTGGTTAAGAAGCAACGCAAGCTGATCATTCAAGACCTGAATCTGCTTGCGGTGTTTGTCCAGAACGTGACCAACGACGATCCGGTGATCTTCTCGGCGAGCGGTTTTACCGCGAAGCCAACCGGAAAGTCCGCTCCTCAGCCGGTTGCCGTGCCGTTATTCCGTTCCATCGATTACGGTGCAAATTCCGGCCAGATCGCTCTCTACGTCAAAAAGGTAGCCGGCGCAAAGTCGTATTTCATCCGTTACGCGGTAATGAACGGAACGACGCCCGGTCCGTGGACAACAGTCCCGGTAGCCACCATTCAGAAAGCGATCACGATCCCGGGCCTGACGCCAACCACGATTTATGGCTTTCAGGTGCAGGCTCTAGGCGTGCTCGGTACCTCCGACTGGAGCGCGACCGAAACAATCGTTTGCGCTTAGGCTGAATCCCACAATCGCCCCTTGCCAGGTTTATCGGCGGGGGCGATTTGGGTTTACGCGGCGAAGCGCAAGCGCGATAGCGCGCAGCATAAAATGAAGACGCGCAAGCGCGATAGCGCGCAGCATAAAATGAAGACGCGCAAGCGCGATAGCGCGCAGCAAAAAATGAAGAAAAAAGCGATCTGCAGAAAAATCAAAAAAGTCGTAGATGTTTTGGAAAAGCTGCAGATGTTTTGAAACATCTCGCGAAAATTGAAAACATCTCGCGAAAATTCAAAAAAGCTGCAACTCGCGAAAAGATCCGCTGGAAATTTAAAACATCTGCAGAAAAATCAAAAAAGTCGTAGATGTTTTGAAAAAGCTGCAGATGTTTTGAAACATCTCGCGAAAATTGAAAACATCTCGCGAAAATCCAAAAAAGTTGCTGAAAATTCAAAAAAGCCGCAGATGTTTTGAAAAAGTAGCAGATGTTTTAAATTTTCAGCGGAACGCGGCACAAGTCGCTGGAAAATCAAAAAAGTAGCAGATGTTTAGAAAAAGCTGCTGAAAATTCAAAAAAGCTGCAGATGTTTCAAAACTTCAGCAGTTCTTTTTTAGCGCTCTTAGTTACTTCCAAGCCGTTCGGACAGGGTTGAGTTTCGAACAAAATCGCGAGATTCAGCGTTAAATTTTCCATTTCGGAACAAGGATGGCGAAATGGGCACAAGACGCGAAAAACCGCCGGGCAAAGCCAACCATATAAACGCTGGGATCAGTTCTTGAGCATGGCATTTGCCCAATTAACCTACCGGGATGGCCTGCGCGCTATCGAATCGTGTTAGCAATCGATTGGCAGCAAGCTCCACGACTTGGTCCAGTTATGTGCAATATTGCACAGACAGCTTCCTCGCGCCCGCGTACTTTCACCAAATCTATGACCTTGGGCCCCGTGCCTGTGCCGATGCAGTTCCTTTTGTCGTGGAGGCAGTTTGGTTCGGCGATTGCTGCGCATTGGACCCTATAGGGAGAGGGCTGATAAATCAACTCAAGACGAAGGACAATCTCAGCGTGTTTAGTTATTATGACGATATCAGCGGCTCGGAACGTTGTCCCGCCTGACATTTGTCAAAAGTAAGGTGGCATAGATGAGAGTGAAACTGAGCGCAAAAATAATTCGCCTGTCTGTTTCCGTGTGCCTGATTGCGGTTGTCCTGGCCAGCGTGATTTCGACGCGGGCCGCGAGCCCTGAGCAGCGCAAGGGTGCGCCAGCCTCAGCCGTGAACGTCGCCGGCGCCGATTACGTTGGCAGCGATACCTGTCTTATTTGTCACGCGGATCAGGGCAAGCACTTCCAAAACACCGTCATGGGTAAGGCGTTCGCGCACCCGAAAAACGAGAAGGAGAAGCTCGGATGCGAAGGATGTCACGGCGCGGGCAAGGCCCATGTCGACGCCGGAGGCGGAAAGGATACTATTCCGATTCGCTTCACCGGGGATTCCAAAAACACCGTCGATGAAAAGAACGGCGCCTGCCTGTCTTGTCATGAGAAGGGCAACCGGTTGTTCTGGCAGGGAAGCCCGCACGAAACGCGGGCTGTCGCCTGTGTAGACTGCCACTCCGGACACGAGCCGCAGAGCGCTAAACTTTCGTCCGATCTACGGTTCAACGCGCCGCTGACGGACGTTCATAGTACGAAGCAGGGGCAGCCTGAGCTCTGCCTGAAGTGCCACCAGATGCGGAAGGCGCAACTCCAGCGCTCATCCCACATGCCCTATCGCGAGGGCAAGGTGACGTGTACCAGCTGTCACAACCCGCATGGCAGCCCCAATCCGAAGCAACTCATTCAGGCGACCACTACTGAGAACTGCCTGAGCTGCCATACAGAGCGCCGCGGGCCGTTCCTGTGGGAGCATCCGCCGGTCATGGAAAATTGCGCGAATTGCCACGATCCGCACGGAACCAACAACCCGCAGTTGCTCAAGGTGCGGATGCCGCGGGTGTGCGATTCCTGCCACGATTCGAGCCGTCATCCAACCACTCCGACTCTGCTGAATGCGGTCCGGGATTTCAACAGAGGGTGCACAAACTGCCACTCCAAGATCCACGGATCGAACCACCCGTCGGGGAACGCGTTCTTGCGCTAGTAGGGAGAGCCATGAGAAGGACAACAACGCTTTTCGTGCTTGGTACCGTCATGATGTTCGTGCTTGCCCGGGCCGCTGCAGCGCAGGAAACAAAACGAGACAGCAAACCGGAAGCGACGGACGAGTCTGCGTCGGGAGCCGCGTCATCCGTTGATTTTGGCTTCCGAACGTTTTGGGGCGACGTGTACGGCCGTCCGGACCTTCCATTCAAGCCGGATCTGGCCACATCGAAGCTGAATGAATACAGCGACATTCGCAAGAACTTCTACATTCGCCGCGCCCGCATTAATCTCGATGACGTCCTCGGCACGCGAAACTACCTGAGTTACCAGACTCAGAGCAGCTTCTACAACAACCAGAGCCATCTGGGCAGCTTCGGGCAATATGGCAAATTCAAATTGCAGTTTCGTTACGACGAGATCCCCCACGTCTACACGAATACGGCCCGTACGCTGTACACAGAGACGCAGCCCGGCGTGTACACGATTCCATTGATCATCCGGCAGGGCTTGCAGGTGGCGTCGTCCACAGGAACTGCGGCTCAGATCAATAACAGCCTTCCGAGCTTCATTGCGACGCAGGTGGTGCCCGGCGAACAGTTTATCGTCCCCCAAATTCAACGGCGTGCAGGTGGGGGCCTGTTCAGCTACAACGTGACGCCGGACTGGAACCTGGCCTTTTCGTTTGCGCGCGAGCACGAGAAGGGTACGCGGCCCATTGGGAGCATCCTGAACTCCAGTCCAAGCGCTGCGGGCAGTTCGCTGCCCTCCGGTGTCGCGAACCTTCAGAGTCCGGGTACTGGCCAGGAGTTGCTGGAGCCGATCGACTATTTCAACAACACGGTCCGGGCAACGACCGAGTACGGAAAACACAATTGGGCGATCCAGTTCGGCTACAACGGGTCGTTCTTCAAGAGTAATATCCGCTCGCTCTTGTTTGACGCGCCGTTTGCAACTGCCGATATTCCCGTGCAGATCATTTCTCCATCAAGCTCGATTCCAGCGGTGCCGGCACATGGCCAATTGTCCTTGTATCCCGACAATCAGGCCAATTACCTGAATTTCGCGGGCGCCTTTGACGCCGGCAAGCATGTGCGTGTCATGGGGTCGGGGACCAACGGCTGGCTTCGGCAGAATGACAGTTTCCTGCCTTATACGGCCAACACGGCGATCACGGGCCTGGCGCCACTTCCAGCCGCGAGCCTGGGCGGCGACAAGCAGACCCTGGCCATGAACTGGACTGCTGTGAGCAAACTGGGCAAGAATGTCCAACTGGAAGCGAAGTATCGTCAATACGACTATAACAACAACACCAGCACGTTCGATTTGACGCCGATCGAGGGTGACACGATTGGCGCGAACGCCACCGGCACCGGTCAGGCGGCGCCGGGCGTGATCAATACTGCCGGCCGCAGCAACCCCGGCTTCAACCGCAAGACCCTGGAACTGAGCGGCAGCTATTTTTTCTCCAAGCGCAGTTCAGCAAGGGTTGGATGGGAGAGCGAATGGTTTGACCGGTCCCACCGCGATGTGGCCCACTCACTCGAGAACACTGTGTTCGCTAGTCTGGATTACAGCCCAACGCACGACCTTTTATTCCGTATCTCGGGCCGCCACCAGAACCGAAAGCCCGACGAGTACCAGGACGAGACGGCGAGCGACCCGGTGACGGGCGCCGAGATCGGTTGCACCTCTAGCAGCGTTGTCTTCACTGCGGAACAACGCTGCCATCGCCGGTTTGATGAAGCCGCCCGTATCCTCGACCGCGGTGACGTCATGGTTCAGTATGACCTGGGGCAGTTCACGTTCGGCGGCACCTTTCAAACGATTCAAAGCGACTTCAACCGCTCTGGCGGCGTGAACAGTCCCACACCGCTGAACTTCATCGCCGGCGTGACCCGTCCCTACTATCTGTACGGAGGCCTGAACGATCTGTCTTGGATCTACAGTTTTGATACCACATACGCGTTCTCACCGGCTGTTTCAGTTTTTGTGGAGTACACCCGGGAAAACTATTACAAGCGGATGGTCTCGCGGAACCGAACGCCTACGTCCGGGACCGCCACTATCCTCACGTGCGGCGGCTGCGACTCCGCGAACAATGACTGGGAGAGTACGACACGTGATTTATTCGATACCTATGCCGGGGGCCTGGACTTCTTTCTCGGCAAGCGGTTCTGGTTTTCACCTTACTATTCGCTCGCTTCAGGCAAGGGGAATGTGTTTTCGCGTGCCCTGGGGGACCCGACGATCGCAACAGGTCCGAATCAGTTTGTCCTGACCGGGTCCAGCGCCCCGGAGAACTACCCGGAGACGACCACGCGGATCCATGAAGTCGTGGCCGTATTCAAATTTAAGCTGACGAGCAGCCTGCTGCCGAAGCTCGAGTACCGGTATCAGCAGTTTGACAATCGTGATTATCAGACTACGCCTATGACGCCCTACATGGGGTGTATTGGGGCGGGCTCGGTGGTGGTCGGTCCACCATGCGTCAATGTGGGAGCAAGCCTGGCGGTGAAATCTCCGAGCCCCAACTATCCGGGCTTCGTCGTGGGGGACACGGCCGCAGCGCGATATTTGTTTCTCGGCGCCGACCAGCCGTCGTATCGGGCGCATGTTATTACTGCCACGCTGGAGTACCATTTTTGACGGCGAGTCAGACTTAGGGACTGCGCAAGAATAACTTGGCAGTCTGATCGGCTGTAGCGGCGGTCTATGACCGCCGGTTTTTTCTTCAATCTGCAATAAAGCCGGCGGTCACAGACCGCCGCTACAGCAGACGTCCGCGCTTCGGACGAGTTAATTCTGCCAAGTTATTTTTGCGCAGGCCCTTAGGGGTATATCGCGCCCCCCTGCCGCCTGCGCCGGTAGAAAACATTGTCCCCCTCTTGAGGGGACGGCCGCCGAAGGCGGCAGGGGGTCGCTCACACAACGTGAAAAGCGTCGTTCAGTCCTTCACTACTTATCTGCTCTGCGACTGGCTTTCGAGCATTGGCGCGATCGTAACCACGACTTCCGCCGTGATCTTTCTGACGTTTGCGTTCCAGAGCTTCTCGAATCCTTACTACGGCATCGTCGTTTTTCTGATCTTCCCCGCATTTTTCGTTCTGGGCCTCGTATTGATAACAGCAGGCGTATGGCGCTGCTCCAAACGAAAGGGAGGGATGCGGAACATTCCTCAAGTGGAGGTGACTGGACCAGCGGCCCTGCGGTTTTACAGCCTGATTGCCCTGTTGACCGTCGTCAACGTCGCGATCGTTTCCGCCGGTACGTACACCGGCGTGAAGTACATGGATTCAAATCAATTCTGCGGGACCGTTTGTCATACCGTCATGATTCCGCAATTTACGGCGTACAAGAATTCTCCCCACTCTCGCGTGGAATGCGTGAGCTGTCATATCGGACCGGGTGCACAGTGGTTTGTGAAATACAAGTTGTCCGGCATTCGACAGCTTTTTGCTTTGACATTCCACACGTACCATAGGCCGCTGCCGACGGCGATTGATAGTTTGCGGCCGTCGCGAGACACGTGCGAACAGTGCCATTGGCCTGAAAAATTTCAAGCGGACAAGCTGAGAGTGATTCGCCGATATGATGAGGATGAGCACAACACTGAAAAGGTCACGGTTCTTCTCCTGCATATTGGAACTAAGATTCACAAGGCGCACGTCGGAAGGAGTATCGAGTACATCGCCACCGACGCGGACCGTCAGCAGATTCCATGGGTGTCTGCCGACGGCGTGGTGTATAAGACCGCCGATGCGGTGGGTGAACGGCGCACGATGGACTGCATCGATTGCCACAACCGTCCGACTCATGCATTCGAAATGCCGGCCCCTGCCGTGGATGCAGCCCTGGAGTTCGGCGAACTCGATCGATCGATCCCATACGTGAAGCGCGATGCAGTCCTCGCATTAACAGGAAAAAAGCCCATCGGCTCAGCGCCGCCAGCCGTTAAAGCAATTTACGCGCGAAACATTTTTCCCGAGATGTTGATTTCCTGGGGCGCCTATCCCAACAATCTCGGTCACGACCAGTTTCCCGGCTGCTTCCGATGCCACGACGATAACCACAAGAGCGACTCCGGAAAGGCCATTCCTCAGGATTGCGCAACCTGCCACGAGATGCTGGCGGTATCTGAGGAGAATCCCGAGATCCTGAAAACTTTGAGCCTCCACTGACCCCCTCCTCGGCTTTTCAAAAAAAAGCAGTTTCCATCTTCGCGCACTGTAGCGGCGGTCTATGACGTCTATGACCGCCGACGATACAGCAACTTGCGAGACTGTCGGCGGTCATAGACCGCCGCTACAGTCGCCAGACCCGACTTTTTGTACAAAGCCCCTCCCCTCCAAGGAACTCGTTGCCCGTTCGTCGAACCCCACAGACTGAGGCTGAATCATTTCGCACAAATGGGACTTTAAAAGCTCGGGGTCCATGTGAATTGGTCCATTCGTATCCCACATTGGATAGCCGTCAGGATTCCGAACAACCAAAACGGAATTCATATTACTGACCTCACGCGCGAGCACGATATCCCGGCCGTTCCAAACCACGGGCGCTCCCATGACGGTAACCATTTTCCCGATCTTGAGCTTGAACCCGCTCTGTTCGACGAACTCTTCAGGGCCAACCTGTACTTCCACGGTACTGTTTGACATCCTGAGCGCGAAGTACACTAAACCGTCCACCACGTGTCCCCTGCTTCCCACAGTGCCCTCATAGACTTGTTCAGTGCGCACGTCGTAGCGAAGGCGATCAATGCCGCGCACATCTTCCCGACGGTCCAATGCACCGGCCACAATCGCAGTTAGCAGAAGCATTGTCGTCCCGGCAAAAACGCAAAGAAGAAGTTTCTTTCCCATAAGAGTCTCCTGATTTAGGAGATGCAATCGGCGTGCCACGGCAAAGAGCTTGATTTCAAATAAGTTAGTAAACTTGCTCAACCCGGACCATGCCAGAATGACACAAATCCCTAAGCGGCGTTGAGAGCAGAGACACCTTGGTAACATTGTGCGCACTGAGGACAGGCACAGAAGCAGGGAGCGGATTGTTTTGGAATTCAAGTGCGTCTCGCGGAGCGAGACGTCTTTGTTGTTTAAGTGGCCGCGGCCTTTCCCTCAGGTGCTTGACACCACAGGCCCGGTTCCGTCTTTTCGCGCTATCGGGTGTTTCGGCTGGTACAAGCCGAGCCTGCCGCCTCCAGGCAAGGATAGGTGTGTCAGCAGGCCCCAGCCCACATCAACTATCGGATCGCACTGGACCCTGTGACTCTCCAACGATTCAACTGCGGCTGCGACATCATCACTCATGAGGTAGATCTCATGCTTGTTGTTCTCCGCCGCCGGGTGAAAGGCGATTTCAGCCGGCGGCAAAGAGAAGATTAACCATCCTTGACCGGCATCCACAGAGGAAAAGCGCAGAACGTCGCGGAAGAAAGCGCGGTCCGCTTCAACATCCTTACTGTAGATAATCACGTGTGCGCCCGAAAGCATCGTTTCCTCGCTGAAGAAAGTATCACATGGATATGCGTCCCGAAACGCTAACCCCAATTTCTCACCAACCCCTGGGAGCGGGGGATCATAGCCACGGATTGAACGGATTTAACGGATGGGCCGCCGCAACAGTTGATTTGCGGCCCATCCGTTCAATCCGCTCAATCCGTGGCTACGATCCCTTTCCTCTGAGAGCCTCACGCGGAATCTAATTTTCGTGACTTGGCTGTGCTCGGCGGATTAGCCTTTCGACATGAATCGAACGTTCAAGCGTTACCTTGTAATTGGGGCCTTGACAGCCTGCGCCATCGGAGCCGCCTTATGGGTCACTGCCGGAACCGCACAAATCAATCCAGTGCTGGCCGGCACTATCGATATCCATGTCCATAGCGATCCCGACAACCGTCCGCGTTCCATCGACGCGATCGACGTCGCCAGCCTCGCCCGTTCCCGCGGAATGCGGGCGATCGTGCTCAAGAATCATTACGACCCGACTGCGGCGCTCGCCTATATTGTTCGGAAGGAAGTACCAGGCATCGAAGTATTCGGCGGCATTGATTTGAACCTCACGGTCGGTGGAATGAATCCGATCGCGGTGGAACATATGACCGAAGTAACCGGGGGCTGGGGACGTTTCGTCTGGATGTCCACGTTTGATGCCGAGAACCAGGTGCGTTACTCGAAGGAGAATCGGCCATTCGTTAGCGTATCGCGCAACGGCGACCTTCTTCCGGAAGTCAAACAGGTCATTGCCGTGATTGCGAAGCATGGTCTTGTGCTCGCGACGGGCCACGTTGCGCCGGAGGAAGGCCTGATGATGCTTCGCGAAGGCCGGCGCCAGGGCGTCCAGCACATGGTGGTGACTCACGCGATGAATGACCCGGTGCTCATGAATGTTCCCCAAATGCAGGATGCAGCGAAGCTGGGCGCATTCATTGAATTCGTCGGAGGTTCGCTCGTTTCCGCCGACGCCGCGGCCAGAATCGATCGCTTCGCCGACGCGATCCGCAAGATCGGGCCGGAGTTCTGCATTCTTTCATCAGACCTTGGCCAAAAAGGCAATGCGTTGCCCCCGGATGGGTTCGCTGCTTTTCTTTCCGCGTTGCGCGCGAAAGGATTTACTCAAGCGGAAGTCGACCGCATGTCGAAGCGGAACCCGGCGCAATTACTGGGTTTGCCATGAAACTTAGGGACTGCGCAAGAATAACTTGGCAGTTTGATCGGCTGTAGCGGCGGTCTATGACCGCCGGTTTTTTCTTCAATCTGCAATAAAGCTGGCGGTCACAGACCGCCGCTACAGCAGACGTCCGCGCTTCGGACGACTTAATTCTGCCAAGTTATTTTTGCGCAGACCCTCAATTAGCGAACTCCGGCTTCCTCGGCAAAACGGTAGCCTTTGGGAATGACGACGATGCCGCAGTCTGAAACCGTGAAGCGCTCCGCGTCGCGCGCCGGCTCGAAACCGATCCTCTCGCCCGCGGGAATCACCACGTGTTTCTCGATGATGCAGCGCTGCAGTTGTGCTCCTTCCCCGACCGTGACACCCTCGAAGAGGAGCGAATTATCTACCACGGCGGCCTCTTCCACGCGAACGTTCGGGAATAGGATGGCATGCCGTAATGTTCCCCCGACGATCAGCGTGCCCGAAGCGAGCATGCAGTTGACTATTTCCGCTTCGCGCCCCGACTTGCCCGGTACGCTGCGAGCCGGAGGATGTTGCCCCTCATAGGTTCGGATCGGCCAGTCTCCCTGGTAGAGGTCCATCGACGGCATGGGCTTGAGCAAATCCATGTTCGCTTCGTAATACGCATCGATCGTCCCCACATCCCGCCAATAGTGGTCGGGCGTGACCCGTCCGCTCGCGCCTCCAAAACGATAGGCGGTCACCCGGTGCCTGCCCACAATCGAGGGGAGAATATCCCTGCCGAAGTCGTGTGTGGAGTCGCTGCCGTGGTCCTCGTGCAGGATTTGCGCCAGGAGATTCATCGAGAAAACATAGACGCCCATGGATGCAAGCGCGTGCCCGGAATCGCCAGGAATGGTCCGCGGGTTTTCCGGCTTCTCGTTAAAAGAAACGATCCGGTCTTCCTTATCCACCGTCATCACTCCGAAGGATCTTGCCTGTTCGACATCGACTGTCAGACAGGCGACGGTCAACGCGGCGCCGCAGTCGTAGTGGTGCTGCAGCATCGCGGCATAATCCATCCGGTAGATGTGATCTCCCGAGAGAATCAGCGCATACTCCGCGCCGCTTCGTTCCAGCATGTAGAGGTTCTGGTAGATTGCGTCCGCCGTGCCGCTGTACCACGATTCTCCCGTCCGCATCTGCGGCGGGACAGGCGTTATGTACTCTCCCAGTTCGGGGTTGTAGATGGACCACGCGTCACGCAGGTGCTTCTGCAGCGATTGGGACTTGTACTGCGTAAGCACGAGAATGCGGCGCAGGCCGGAATGAAGGCAGTTGCTCAGCGTGAAATCGATGATGCGATACCGGCCCCCGAAGGGCACCGCCGGCTTGGCCCTCTCGGCCGTGAGCGGATGCAGGCGCGCACCGACTCCGCCCGCCAGGATGATGCCGATTGTCTGCCCAAGCATGCTGTCATTTCATCATTCCACGCGCTGTAAATCCAGTGCGATGCGAACTTCGTTCAGCCAACCCCTGGGGGTGGGGATCATAGCCACGGATTGCACGGATTTAACGGATGGGCAAATCAAACTGTTCCGGCGGCCCATCCGTTAAATCCGTTCAATCCGTGGCTATGATCCTTGCTTCAGCCGGTTATTGGTGACGTCGAGGCGAGGTCCCAGTAATCAGCGGCGACGAAGCCGCCGATCACTATCCTGATATTCATACACACACCTCAGAACACTTGTGCGTGAATTCCGGTCATCGACTCGACATATGCCGCAATCGCTTGTAGCTCGCCACGCGGCACTTCACGAACCCAGTCCTTGGCGGGAGCCCGGTCCAATGAATAAATCTGGACGCTGACCGGGGCAAGCCGTTCGAGCAAGCCGGTCCACGCCTCAATGTGCTGCCGTCCGGTGTTGTCGACTGGACCGTGCACAAACATCGACTGGACCGTAATCTCCGGCACCATCGACATTCCCCGCACCAGTTCGCTGACACTAAGCTTGCCGGTTGGCCGATTGAGTTCATCGAACGTCCAGGTTGTTCCCGCGTCGAGTTTCACAACGCGCAGGTCGAGCCTGGCAAGTGCGGAGCGCACACTGCGTTTGTGACACGTCGTCCCATTTGTAAGAATGACCGTGCGCGCCTGCGGCCAATCTCGATCCCGGGCTTCCGTGACGATATCCACGATTTCATCCAGTTGGGGCGCCAGCGTGGGTTCGCCGTTACCTGCGATCGTGATGGAATCCAGCTCAGCGGGGCCGAATGTCTCAGCTGCCTCCGCGAGCGCATCCTGGATCTGCTCCGGCGATGGAAACTGTGGGCGCAATTCCCACTGCAGCGGCCACGCCGCTGTAGCGCATTCGCAGTAAACGCAATCCAGGTTGCAGAGCCTTGCTCCCGGCGGCAGGGGATTCACACCGAGCGATTTGCCGAATCTTCGGGACTCGTACGGCCCGAAGACGACTTCCTGAATGTTCCGCTGGTCCTGCAGAGCTCTCATTTCACTGCCACGTTCTTAATAATGTCGCCGATTGCCAGATCGCCTTTATGCACCAGAACCACGTGGCGGCCGAGCGTGTAGCGTCCGTAGTCGCCCGTAAGCTGCGTGAGTTGCAGTTCGAGCTTTCTTGGCAGCGGTTTCAAGTCCTTTTCGAACTGCATCGGAACGTGTGAACCTACGGCCAGCGCTTTCTCCACTCCCAGTTCAAATCCCGACCGGTCGATGGAGCCGGGTGCCAGGTCGGCGATAAGCGCGTTGTAATAGGCTTCGATCAACCCGCGATCCTTTGTATTGAAAACCGGCGCCTTGGGGCCATCCGATTGTTGCGGAGCGCTCCATGCAAGCGAAACCGTCATGGCAAGAACCAAAATGGCTGCGAGCAGCAGCGCTGTTTTCCCGGGACGTGACATAGAACCTTCTTTCCGGCCGATACTGCCGGCCAGTCTGAGTCTCGCAATTCCGGGTCCAAGGTTCAGGGTTGCGTGATTTGGCGCGTCCGGATCAGGCGGACCAGATAAAATCCCCAGAACAGCATTCCACTAATCCACAGAATTCCCGCCCATGCGAGGTGCGCGAAGTAGGTAAAGGCTGCGAAAGGCGCGCCCACGCGGGCCAGCATCGCGATAAGTCCAGTGCTTAGGCCGATTCGCAAGGGCCACGAGCCCCGTTCCTGCGCCAGGTCATGGCCGCCGTGCGAGAGAGTTACGCGAGTGGCGATCGCCAGGATGAGTAGCGAAAACCCGCCAATGAACAGCACGTGAAGCAGATCGATGAGATATCGGGGAGCGATCGCAACGAGCCAGACTGCCAAAATGGCAAACCAATGGGCCGCCCACACGCACCATGCCAGCGTTGTGCGCACAGAAGGAAGTTTCCATGGCCGAATTGTTGACAGAATGACAAACGTGACGACTGCGGCGCGCACAAATGCCATGAAAAGCATTCCAAAACCGTGTGGGAACGGGGCGGGGAAGGTACACAAGAGGCGCAAAACAGAACACAAAAAGCGCAAAAACATGGTATCGCAGTAAATTATTTGTGCCTTTTGTGTCCTCTATTGTGCTTCTTGTGGTCAGTTCCCGTTCCGAGTACCTCGCGCTCACCGACAAATCGACAGTGCGCTTTGCATTATCCCTCGCCTCTTCGACACATCGGCAATTGTCTGAATCCAAAGCCGTTTTAAATCCAGCATTAAATCAGGGAACACCGCGTGCAACAACCTGGACGAGGCGATATTTATGATCAGTATTAACAGGATTCTTTGCCCGGTGGATTTTTTCCCAGCATCGGACGCTGCGGTCAGCTATGCCGCCAGCCTCGCTTCAAACTATGATGCGGCGGTTCATCTGCTGCATGTGATTACGCCGATCGTTTCCATCGCCTATGAATACGCGATCGACACGGTCGAAATCATGAAGTCGATGGAACAATCGTCGGCGGAGGAGATGAACAAGCTTGCAGCAATGGTGCGGTCGGCAGGCGCTGTGACAGATATCGAGATTCGGAAAGGCGACGTCTACGATGAGATCAAGAAGGCGATCGACGTCTCGAAGCCCGATCTGCTTGTCATGGGAACGCATGGCCGGCGGGGCGTCGAGCGATGGTTCATGGGATCGACAACGGAGAAACTCATGCGTCATAGTCCTATGCCGTTGTTGACCATCAGCGGATCCGGAGACAAGGCTGCCTCCAACCCGCGCTTCAGGCGAATTCTCGTGACGACGGATTTCTCCGACGGCACGCCGGACGCTCTGGCATTTGCATTTTCAGTCGCGCAGCAGAATGAATCGCAGATCGAGTTGCTTCACGTCGTTCATGATGTCGCCGCAGACGTTTCCGGAAAGTATCGTGACTCGCTCATCCAGGGAGTGCACAAGCAACTCGAGGATCTTGTGCCACCGGAAGTCAAAACCTGGTGCGAGGTGGTTACGCGAGTCGAGACCGGGGTACCATATCGTATCGTCTTGAGAACCCTGGAAGAGGAGAAGATCGATCTCCTGGTCATGAACATCCATGGCAAAGGTATGCTCGACCGCGCGCTTCTGGGCAGCACCGCCGAGCGTGTCGTTCGCGCGTCAACATGCCCGGTCATGCTGATCCCGCCGATGAAGCGGAAACTGAAGAGGAGAGCGCGGCCCGGCGGTAGTCGTCACGCCGCGTAGATGGACTGTGTGAAACACAGAGACACAAAGACACAGGGGCACAAAGAAAGCCGGCATAAAATGGTCTGCGTCTTTGTGCCTCTGCGTTGCTGACCTGATCACCCATGTCGACGGCTCTATACATACCGGCCCCGTATCAGGACTCCGCGGAATTCGGACGGCTGATCTTGCGGAACGGCTCGACAGCATCGATTCGCGTAGCCACGGCGGAGGACGCCACGGCCATGGCCGAGTTCTTCCATCAACTCTCTCCGGAATCGCGGCAACACCGGTTTTTTTCTGTGGCCGAGCCCACAGCCGAGTTGGTGCGGTCGCTTTGCGATTCCTCCAATCCGCGTTCAAAGCTGACGCTGGTCATCACGCGCAGATCCGGTGATCGCGAGACGATCGTGGGGGCCGGTTCCTACATCGGACTTGACGACAGGACCGCTGAAGTGGCGATGGCCGTCGACGATCGGCTTCAAGGCAAAGGCATTGGGACGCATCTTCTCGAACGCCTCGCGCTTCTCGCCTCGCGCGTGGGATTCACGCGTTTCTGGGCTGTCACGCAGCTCGAGAATCGCGGAATGATCGACGTGTTCCGCCATTCGGGTTTTCCGCTCCGGGAGAAAGTCGAGGGCACCTATCTCGAACTCGACTTCTCCGTCGTCCCCACGGCATCGAGTGTGGAGTTGTCGGAGATGCGCGATCGCGTCTTCACCGCCGCTTCGCTGCGATCGTTCTTCAAACCTTTATCGGTTGCCGTGGTGGGCGCATCGCGCGAGCCTTCAAGCATTGGCTATCGCATCCTGCAGGCGCTCATGTCGAATCGATTTCAGGGTCCCGTCTATCCGGTCAACCCAAAAGCCGGCGTGATCGGCTCGATGCGCGCATATGCGTCGGTCGGCGTTCTGCCGGAACCGGTGGAACTTGCTATTATTGCAGTTCCTCGCGACGCGGTGCCTGGCGTCGTGGATGAGTGTGCGGCGCACGGAGTCAAGGCCGTCATCGTCATCACTGCGGCTTTTGCTGAAGCCGATGAGCAGGGACGCGCTCTTCAGAAGGAATTGCTCCAGAAGGTTCGCGGCTATGGCATGCGCATGATCGGTCCCAACTGCATGGGACTGCTGAACACCAATCCCGCGATTCAGCTCAATGCATCGTTCTCGCCGGTTTTTCCGCCTGCAGGCCGAATCGCCATGTCTTCTCAGAGCGGCGCCCTGGGTCTGGCGATCCTGGCCCTGGCAGCAGAACGGCAGCTTGGCGTTTCGACATTCGTCAGCGTTGGCAACAAAGCCGATGTTTCCGGCAATGACCTCCTTCAGTATTGGGAGGTCGATGACGACACGCGTGTGATCCTCCTCTATCTCGAATCGTTCGGCAACCCGCGCCGCTTTGCCCGAATCGCGCGGCGCGTGAGCCGCAGCAAACCCATCATTGCCGTGAAGGCGGGGCGAAGGCTGGCCGGCCGGCGAGCTGCCGGTTCGCACACGGCGGCGCTGGCCGCGAACGACGTGGCTGTGGATGCGCTCTTCCGGCAGACCGGCGTCATTCGCGCCGAGACTCTGGATGAAATGTTCGACCTCGCGGCTGCGCTTGATAACCAGGCGCTGCCGGCGGGCCGGCGTATTGGTATCGTTACGAATGCCGGTGGACCCGGTATTCTCTGCACCGACGCATGTGAAGCTGGAGGATTGATTGTTCCCGAACTTTCCGAAAAGATCAGGTCGGAGTTAAGGAAGTGTCTGCCGGCTGGTGCGAGTCTTTCGAACCCTGTGGACATGATCGCTTCGGCTCGCGCCGATAGCTATCAAAGGACGATCGAGACAATGTTGCCGTCATCCGAAATCGACGCGCTGATTGTCATCTACATTCCCGTCGATCGAAATGATTCGCATTCCGTCGCCCAGGCCATCCGCGACGGCGTGTCGCGCGGCCGGGCAACAGGCGGAGCAGGGAAGCCCGTCCTCGCCTGTCTCATGTCAAGAGACGGCGCACGTGCGCTGGTCACGCCAACCGAAACGATTCCGTCATACCTGTTTCCGGAAGCGGCCGCGAAGGTCCTGGCGAAGGCCGTCACGTATGCGGAATGGCGGTCGAAACCACTCGCGATGGTGCCTGGTTTCCTGGACATTAATAAAGACGCGGCTAAGGAAATCGTTAGGCGTGCCCTTCAGAAGCGAGGCGGGGGCTGGCTCGAAACGGAGGAGTGCCGGACATTGCTTTCCGCTTTCGCTATCCCCCAAGTTGCCGGCGGTCTCGCTCGAACCTCAGACCAGGCGGCTGAGATTGCCCGCAACCTCGGATTTCCTGTCGCCGCGAAACTCGCATCGCAGCGCGTGCTTCACAAGTCGGACATCGGCACGGTTCGATTGAACCTTCAGGATGAAGCCAGAGTGAGGCGGACCTTCGATGAAATCAGGCAAGATGGGATGGAAGGAATCCTCATTCAGAAGATGATCGGCAGCGGCGTGGAACTTATGATCGGGGTTACCGAAGACAAGTCGTTCGGCCCGCTCATCGCATTTGGTCTTGGCGGCGTCCATGTCGAGATCCTGGGTGACGTGCGCTTCCGCGTGACGCCGCTCACCGACCGGGACGCACAGGAAATGGTTCGTGAAATCCGCGGCTACCGTTTGCTGGAAGGCTATCGCGGTCACGCGCCCGCCGACGTCCCCGCGATCGAGCAGGTTCTTCTCCGCGTCTCCCGCATGGTTGAAGACATCCCTGAAATTCGCGAGCTCGACCTCAACCCCGTCTTCGGACTTCCTCCCGGACAGGGCTGCGCTGTCGCCGATGCCCGCATCCGCATCGCGTAGCAGCCCGTGGCAGAAGTACGGTTCCCACTGTAGCGGCGGTCTATGACCGCCGGGTATCGTTGATTCGAGATAGTCGGCGGTCATAGACCCGCTACAGTTTCCGCATCAGCACTTCCGCACTGGTTCCGACTCGAGCCGATGAGATGGCTGGCGTTGCAGACGCGGTCCGCAATATCTACGCAGAAGAACATCGATGGCTGGACTATCTTGCCGATGAGTCCGAGCTAAAGCTCGCAGGCGCCGGCATTGTCGTTTCTTCGTCGCTTGTTGAAGGTGATCCAAAGGAAGCGCTAATGCAGAAGCACGGCGTTGGAGCGCGGATGCGATCTTCGTGGGCGCTCGCGGCATTGGCCGCGTCGAGCGATTTCTACTTGGCAGTGTCTTCGCGGCCGTTATCGCTCTCGCGCCTTGTACCGTTGAGGTTGTCCACAGACGCCAGCATTCATGAGCCCCGGCGCGGGCAGAGTTGCCAAACTCCACAGAACAGTCGGTTCCAGGTTCGTCGCTCATGAAACTGCGGCGCTACGTCGCGATGGCTGTTGGAGTGCAACAGCACAGAGGGAGGTTCTTATGAAGATTTGTGAAGTCATGACTCGTGGTGTGGAGACTGTTTCGGCTGGCGAGACCATTGGCCGGGCGGCGAAGAAAATGGAAACGCTAAATGTTGGCCTCCTGCCGGTAATGGAATCGGAGAAACTCATTGGCGTCGTTACGGATCGTGATATCGTCACTCGCGCCGTAGCGGCCGGGCTGAACCCCCACATGACCACCGTCCGGCAGGTGATGACGCCAAAGGCGTTCACCTGCCATGACGATGAAACGCCTACCGAGGCCGCTCTCATCATGGAAAAGAACCTTGTACACCGCCTGGTTGTAACCGACCGCGAGGGACGGCTTGTGGGAATCGTTTCTTTGAGCGATATCGCCGCAAAAGCAGGGAACGAGAGACTATCGGGTCAGGTGCTCGGTCAGGTCGTGGCTGCCTGACGAGGTGAATGTGAATCATGCCTCTATACGAGTCGAAAGAGTCCGAGGTGGAGGGGGGCACTTTGCCACTTTTTCAGCGCAGCATCAAAAGCTTAGTGAAATGGCTGCCAAACTGTCACGACATACCGGCTCGTTCTATGATTCGACTGACTGTTGGGATCGATCCTGAATCTTCTGGATGAGGAAGCGTTGTTCGAGGGCCTCTTCAGTCCTCATGCGCAGCACGAGCAGAACCTGCTGTTTCCGCGATTGGATGGCGAACACGTTGGCATGGCCGCGTTCCGAACTGTAGCGGCGCGTAGACCGCCACTGCAATACATTTTACTTCTTCGCGAACGTACGCATATAAGCCAGGATGTCATCTGAACCTTTGGCATCAACGTCTTTGATGCCTTTCATTTTCCCCATGCCGTCTATCATGACCTTTTTCAGATCCGCATCGCTCTTCGCTTGAACTTCCTTTGATCCGAGATTATGCATCTCGACCTTGAATACCTTCGCGACGCTGTCTTTCCCTTCACCGGAAGCGCCGTGACAACTCGCACACTTTTTACCGAACAGATCTCTGCCCGCCGCCGTATCTCCCGCAAAGAGAGGTGTAACGGCCAACACAATGAACCCGACCAAAAGCATTGAAACAACTGATTTCATCGAACCTCCTCGTCCTGTACCGATTGTACTTCCAAATACCTGCATTGCGGCATCTGGATTGCTTTCACGCAGGCCTAGGACAATGATGAAACGGGAGTACAAAAACCTTGGACCGATAAGTTCCTTAGAACTCCGGAGGAGGAAAGAAGATGGATCAATCCCAGGTCGCACAGAGGTTGTTGTTTTCCAATGTTCCAGTCGATTGCCACGACGAGTACCTGCGCCTTTGGGTGGAAGCGCGAGGCTATCGCGTTGCAAGCGTGAGACTGATCCGCGATCAGGTCAGCGGCACCTCCCCGAGCTTTGCGCACGTGCAGTTGATGTACTCCGGTAAGGTCGACGAAGTGGTGCGTTCGCTCGATGGTCAGGAGCTTGATGGCCGAAAGGTACAGGTTGCATGCTTCGCCGTTCGTTCTGCCGGCCGCTGAAAGAACCACGAATCACGGGATTACGAATATACGGATTGGCTTGCGGTGGACCGCTTTGTGGATGAACTGGCGAGCGGGATGGTGGTGGAAAATCGGGGCCAGACAGGTTAGCTAACCTGTCTGGTCCCGAGGTGACGATGATCGTCACGCGACCTTTGGCGAGTCGAAGGTCGATCTCCGGGCGTTCACCCTCAGCTCGACAGAGTTCTTTCGAAATGCGCCGGTTACTCCGATGAGAGCGCCAAACAGGAAGCCGCCGAACATGGCGCACGAAACAAGCAGGGTACCCTGGTACAAGGTAATGCGATCAAACCCCATCGTGCCTAATGTCACGATTCCAAATGCCGATCCGATGATCACTCCGACCCCGCTGCCATTAACTGCACTCCAGAACTCTTTTGACATGAATCCTCCTTGCAAGATCTACATACCGCGATCAAGCAAATGCGTTGCCAATCGGAACGCCCGATTTTTCTTGAGGAATTGAAAGGGGCAGACCTCTTGTTTCCGAATTTTTGTCAGGAATGCCCTGGGGCGCAGCGGCGATCAGCTGCCGATTTGGCAGAATGCTAGGCTATTGGTCTGTCGGCATTGCCATGAAGTCCCCGGGGTGGTGTCTCTCAATTGCCTGGACGTTTGAAACTTGGATGAGACGCCCGCTGTAGCGGCGGTCTATGACCGCCGGTTTTATAGTAACTCGCAACAAACATGTAGATTACGAGACACTCTAAAACCGGCGGTCATAGACCGCCGCTACAGTGATGGCTTGCATAGTTATGTCCAGATAATTGAGAGACACCACACTAGGGGGCCTTATTTCCGCGCCCAGTTCAGGATTACGCTGATCGGCGAGATTGAATTTTCGTCTGCGGCGTCGGTATTCATAAGAAACCGCTGGCCGTCCGGCGAAACGGCATATTGCTGGACCGCCGGCATGCTCAGCCGGCCGCCGATGTGCGTCGTGAACAAAGGCGCCGGTTCGCCGGGCTCGACGGTCTGGCCGAACCGTATCGGGACAGCCATGAGCCGCTCGTCCGGTGCGATATAAAAAAGTTCCTTTCCATCACGGCGCCAGCGCACCTGCTCACCTCCGTTGGTGGAGACTTGAAATTTGCCGCCGCCGTTCGGAAACGGCTGGACGTAAATCTCGAAATGGCCGGACTCGTCGGACTGATAAGCGATCCATTTTCCATCGGGAGAGAATTGAGCGTCTCGTTCATCGGCCGCAGTCTGTACGACCGCGAATGGTTTTGCCTTGCCGTCTAACGGCAGGGCCCAGATGTCATATCCGGTCTTCGGATCGTTCTCGCGATACAGAAGGACGCGGCCATCCGCCGAACAGTCCGTCGGGATCTGGCTTCCCGGCGGATCCAACAGCAGCGTTTCACTTCCCGCGCTCGTGACCGATTTTTCGTAGAGATCGTAGGGACTGCTTCCGCCGTTGCCTCCGAATATGATTCGCCCACCGCACCAGATGGGCACCTGGTCCGTGTCTGCCCGGAACGTAAATCGGCTGAAGAAGTCCCGTTCCAGGTCGAGTATCCAGATATGCCACCCATTCAATTGGCGGCTGACGGCCACACGATGGCCATCGGGCGAAAGCGACGGATCCTGCGCAAACAGCGGATCCCCGATTTTTCCCCCTTCCTTGCCCGAGCGATCGATCCACATGAATTGCCGCCGCGGCAGCGCATTAGTCGATGCCGTGCGATAAACGATGACTCCGGTGGCGGATGCAGTCAGCGACCCGGGACTTGCCTGCTCCGCCACCAACACGGGAGTCCCCTTCAATTCGGCACGGCCCGGATCGAAGTCCTGAGCAAAGACCTTTTCGCCACGAACGAAAAGCAACTGGCCGGATGACAGGTAAGCTGTGGCGCCCGCGTCGAGCAGATGCTGTGTCTCAGGCTTGTCCAGATGTCCGATGTAAGTACCTCCCGCTGTGATGCCACCCGCAAAAGCCTGATAGAGGAAAGTCTTTCCGTCTGGTAGAAACCGTGGCCCGCGATGCGCGCTCTCACGCGGCGCCAGATGCGTAATTTCAACAGGCGTTCCTCCGCCCGCCGGGATGCGCGTGATCGGGCCCGCGATCTGGCCATAGAGGATCGTGCCCTCGGCATTCCACGTGGCCCCATCCACGCTTGGAATACTTGCAATTACCTGCACCAGTCCATTATCGAGATCCACCCGCTTGAGTTTACCTTCGGCGAAGAAACCAACCGTGCGGCTGTCCGTCGACCAGAACGGAGTACGCGCGCCGTCCGTGCCCGCCAGAACTGTTGGGGCGGAAGACGCAAGTCCGCGCAACCACAAACGCGAACGGGCATCGGAGGTTGCCACGAAAACGATCTTCTGTCCGTCAGGCGAAATCGCGACTGCGTTCGGCACTGCGCTTGGCGGTGTCGTCATTTCCAGCCGCATCTCCGGCGCTGACGGCTTCGGGCGAAGAGCAAGCACACTCAGCGCAATCGCCACAGCTGTGGCCACAGCTAAAGCGGAGCCGAGAATTGCGACCTTCCTGCCGGGCCACTGATGTTGTGGTCCAGTCTTGATGTAAGGACTTTTATCCGCCTCCTCGATTTCGATTCGAACATCCGCCATGTCATGGAACCGGGCGGTTCGTTCTTTCTGCAGGCAGCGTCGCAACAGGCGCCGGATACTTTCGGGTGTTTCGTCCGGCAGGCGCCGCCAGTCGGGGTCGTCCTTCAGTATTCCTGCAACCAGCTCACCCAGCGTTTCGCCATCAAACACAGGTTTGCCGGCAAGCATCTCGTAGAGGACGCATCCGAACGCCCACACATCCGAAGTGCGGTCGGCGTCCTTTCCTTTCGCCTGCTCGGGCGACATGTATGCCGCGGTTCCCAGCAGCATTCCGTGCGAGGACTGGGCGGTCAAAAGAGTCGGTGAGTTCGCCATGGCCATTTGCGACTCTTCCGCGCTGCGTACCTTTGCGAGTCCGAAATCGAGCACCTTGACGTCGCCCGCCGGTGTGAGCTTGAGGTTGGCGGGCTTCAGGTCGCGATGGACGATTCCTTTCTCGTGCGCGGCTTCGAGCGCCTCCGCAATCTCCTTCGCGATGTGCAGCGCATCATCGATGGGGACAGGTCCACGCTTGATGCGTTCGGCCAGTGTCTCGCCTTCGACCAGTTCCAACACCAGACAGCGCAAGTCTCCAAAGTCCGCGAAATCGTAGATTGCCGCAATGTGCGGGTGATTCAAGGAGGCGAGAACCTCTGCTTCCCGCTGGAAACGGGCAACGCGTTCCCTATCGAGCGCGAACTCGTCAGGCAGGATCTTGATTGCCACATCACGCTTCAGTTTCGTATCGTGCGCCCGGTACACTTCTCCCATGCCGCCGGAGCCCAGCGGCCCAACGATCTCGTATGCACCCAGCTTTGTGCCAGCCGTCAGTTTCATTGCCGAGGCTTCCAGTTCAGGAGAAGCGTGATGGGAAACACTGTTCCATCCTCGGTTTTGACGTTGAGCAGGAAACGGCCGTCCGGAGCGGCATACTGCTGACTAGTTGTGGCTTTCGTGCCGCCACCCCCATCTCACCCATTCCGCCCGCGCCCAGCGGCGCGACGATTTCTTTCGAGCCCGGCTTTGTGCCAGCAGGGAATTCCATGTGGGCGGATTATATGCGATTTGTTCCCCTGGTAAAGAAGAAGGCCTTCAATAAGCCCAATGCTGGTGCCTCACCGGTAATCGGCACTATTAACCCGGGGAGCCTAGCCACGGATTCAACGGATTTAACGGATGGTTCTCAGTCTAACTCACGAATTAGGCGAATTGCCGCGCTCCCTGGTTCGGGATCTTCTGTCACGGCAGTATTAAAGGAACTTAACCCAGCGCTAATCTGCGCTTAATCGTCCATCGCTATATTGATATTGCTGTCGCAATTGACAGCCGCGAAAAATAGAAGCAAAAGGAGAAATACTATGAAGAAGTTTACGACTCTGGCTCTTGCGTCCCTGTTGGCCGTTACGCTGGCGATACCTGCATTGGCCCAGGGGAATAGCCCGGCGCCGGCGGCGCAGGCCGCACAGAAAGACAACAAGAAGGCAGCCTCCACGACCGCCCCGGCAGCAACAGCAAAAAAGCACAAAAAGCACAAGAAAGCAAAGGCAGCTGCGAGCAAGGACAACAAGGATAAGAACGCGGTCACGAATACGAAGAAGTAACTTTCGCATTAATCGGAGTGCAGGAGTCAGCTTCCGTTCCGCCTGGCGCCGGAGAAACGGAAGCTTACTCCGCGTTGATCTCTTAATGTTAGAGACTGAATTCTGGGTGTGTCCGCGACTTCGCTCATTTCAACAGTCGTGATAACCAATGAAAGAGGTTCAGCGCGAACTGGCGGTCATCGTTGCCGGCCGTGTTCATGCCGATCTTCATGTCGCGCGGGTTCGGATCGGCATAACGGATAATCTGCGCAGATAGCAGTGCGGCTTCACCAAGGACAACGATCCTGCCCTTGCCAAAGGTCATAGCGAGCCCTTGCGCCCGGCCTGCCGCACTTGTAGATCGCGAACCATATCCCAGCTTCGAAGGACTGGGGGTGCGGACGGCCGCGTCTTCGGCATCCATATCGGCAGGCGTAGCGGCATCGCGCGCGGTGGAGCTCAATTTCATCAGAATGGTGGCGCCAGGTGGCACGGTGAGTGACTGTCCTGTGAACGCGCGGATCGTGTTGACGCTCTCGGAGCTGTTGCGACCGCTGATGATTGAGTGTTTACCCAACAAACCGTTCTGACGCGAAAAGTCCAACTGCGTTGTGATGCCGCCCGCAGCTTCCAGATCAAAAACCCATCCCTTACCCATCGCGATGCGGAATCGCCTGGCGAGGGCGTCAGCCGCATTACCGAACGGTGCATGATCCGCAATCAGGAGCAGCGATCCTCCCGCACGAACCCAATCGGTAATAACGTCGCATTCATGGTCCGTGAAAGCAGGCTTGGAGAGGTCACCTCCAAGTATTGCCTTGAGGTTACGTGCGTTGGCGACAACCAGTACGCGGATTCCGGCGAGATTTTCCTTCACGAACGGAACTTTCGAAGCGATAACTTCATATCCGTCGTTTCGCAGCAGTGCCGCCAGCGGCGCGTACTGGCCACCCAACGTGTGGAAATTGTCGTGGGCTTCGTCGATCGCTACGGTCGGTCCGCGACTTGGATAAGTCGGCCTTGCAACCACGGGTTGAAAATCCGGATCTACGATCTGTTGCTGTGCGACCGCCTGCAATGACATACACAACAGCGAGACCACAGCCAGATGTCTTGCATTCACACCCATATGGTGGCCCATCATCCGGCGGACCGGGTTGTGGCGGCAAGTGAAAACAGATTTTAGAAAAGAACCGTCAGCCCCGGAAAGGGCTGAAAACCAATATCGCCCCAAATTTTCTTCAAATTGCGCGGCCGGCAAAAAGCTCACCGTGCCGGCTCTCAGCTACCAGCAACGAACTCGAGGAAGAGGGGAGTTCAGAACACTTCATTCACTGGGACTTAACGGCAATCAGTTCAGGCAGGCGCGCGCGATTTTTGACAATTGTGCAAAGCAT
>Ga0207090_1018_pt2 | contig 33761 bp, 34 predicted proteins | sample Alteio_BWMinHeat_50_FD_153565 | JGI IMG/M metagenome (GOLD analysis project Ga0207090, IMG submission 153565) | Enriched cells from forest soil in Barre Woods Harvard Forest LTER site, Petersham, Massachusetts, United States -... | ecosystem: Environmental > Terrestrial > Soil > Temperate forest >...
CAAGCCATTACTGTAGCGGCGGTCTATGACCGCCGGCTTTAAAGTGTCTCGTAATCGACATGTTTGTTGCGAGCGGAACGCGCGATTTGCAAGAGTTTGGCTAATGTGGTGTCTCTCAATTGCCTGGACATAACTATGCAAGCCATTACTGTAGCGGCGGTCTATGACCGCCGGCTTTAAAGTGTCTCGTAATCGACATGTTTGTTGCGAGCGGAACGCGCGATTTGCAAGAGTTTGGCTAGTCTGGACGCCAGCGCAGGATGGGCTTGCGGGCGGCGGCGGCTTCGTCGATGCGGCCGATGCGTGTGGTGTGGGGAGCGGATTTCACCAACTCGGGTTTCTCGTCCGCCTCCCGGGCGATCTTCAGCATGGCGTCGATGAAGGCGTCCAGTTCCTGTTTGCTCTCCGTTTCCGTGGGCTCGATCATGATGGCGCCGGAAACAATAAGCGGAAACGAAACCGTCGGCGGATGAAAACCATAATCCATCAGCCGCTTTCCGATGTCCCACACGTGCACTTCATTGCCAGCTTGAAGCTGGTCCGAGAACACAACTTCATGAAGGGTCGGCGACTCGTATTCAAGAGCATAGGCACCCTTCAGTTTCGCCCGGATGTAATTGGCGTTCAGCACGGCCACCTCGGAAACTTCCTTCAGACCTTCGGGACCATTGGCGAGGATGTAGCACAACGCGCGAACGTGCATGCCGAATTGCCCGTTGTACGCTTTGACCTTGCCGATCGAGTGCGGCCGGCCGTAGTCGAAAAAATAGCCGCCATTCGATTCCTTACCGACGACCGGATACGGCAGATACGGCTCCAGAATCTTCTTCACCGCAACCGGCCCGGCGCCGGGACCGCCGCCGCCATGCGGCGTGGTGAATGTCTTGTGCAGATTGATGTGCAGCACATCGATTCCAAAATCGCCAGGCCGCGTCATACCCATCATTGCATTCAGATTGGCGCCGTCCATATACACCAGCGCGCCATGCGAGTGCAGGAGTTCCGCAATTTCCGCAATCTCGCTTTCGAAAACACCCAGGGTATTGGGATTCGTGATCATGATTGCGGCAACGTCTTCGTTCACAACCCCGCGCAACTCGTCCAGGTCAACCGTGCCGCGCTTATTCGAGGGAATGGTTTCGACGGAATATCCCGAAATTGCCGCGCTTGCCGGATTCGTGCCGTGAGCGGAATCGGGAATGAGAATCTTCTTTCGGGGATTGCCGCGCGATTCGTGATATGCGCGGATCATCAGGATTCCGGTCAACTCGCCGTGCGCGCCGGCTGCGGGCTGCAGGGTGACCGCATCCATGCCACTGATCTCCGCGAGGCAAGCCTCGAGAGTCTTCTGCACTTCGAGAGCGCCCTGGATCGCGTTCGCCGGCATGTACGGATGGGCGACAGCGAAGCCTTCCAGGCGCGCCACCCGCTCATTGATCTTCGGGTTGTATTTCATCGTGCACGAACCGAGCGGATAGAGACCCAGATCGATGTGATAATTCCAGGTCGACAGGCGTGTGAAGTGCCGAATCACATCCACCTCGCTGAGCTCCGGCATGTCCTGGATACCTTCACGCAGAAGCGAGGGCTCAATCAGCGCGCCGATATCTTTCGCGGGGACATCCAGCGCCGGCAGGTCGAAGGCGCGCCGGCCTTCGGAACCCTCCTCAAACACCAGCCGCTCGTTCAGCGAAAAGTGGGTGGAGATCCGCTCGTTGCCGCTCATAACGGATTGCGACCTTTCGGAACTAAAAGAAATCGGGGCCAGACACAGGGGGAGAAATCAGGGCCAGACCCAAATTTTCTTGGGTTGCAGAAAATAGGGTCTGGCCCTGATTTCTCCCCCTGTGTCTGGCCCCGATTTCTTTTAGTTTTCAAGACTTTTCACCATCGCGTCAATGTGCTCACGCCGCGCGGTCTCGGTGACGCAGAGAAGCACGGAGTTCCCAAGTTCCGGGTAGAAGCGAGACAACGGGAAACCGGCAGACGGACGAGGCGCGTCCAATTCCAGGACGAATTCGTTAAACCGGGGTGCGGAGAACAGCACACGATGCTTCGTGCGTCTCCTGATTTCACTAACGGCGTAATCCGTTTTCAGAATGTTCTGTTGGCAAATCTCGAGCAGGCCTTTGGGTCCGACAGTCGCGAGGTAAATCGTAGCCATGAGCGCGCACAGCGATTGGTTGGTACAGATGTTGGACGTGGCCTTCTCGCGGCGGATGTGTTGCTCGCGAGTCGATAACGTCAGGACGAAGCCGCGCCGGCCCGAGTAATCCCTGCCCATTCCGGCCAACCGGCCAGGCATTTGCCGCACGTATCGTTCGCGCGTTGCCATGAAGCCGAGATGCGGACCGCCGAAGCCTGGAGGCACGCCCAACGACTGCGCCTCACCGACGACGATATCGGCCGTCCGCTTCTCCGCCGGGTCTTCACCGGGTGGCTTCAGTATGCCAAGCGACATGGCCTCGCACACATTCACGATCGACAGCGCGCCGTGCTTGTGCGCCATCTCCGATATCTCGTGCGTGTTCTCGATGGCGCCGAAAAAGTTGGGCGACTGGACCACAAGCGCGGCGACGTCGGGAAACATCCGGTTTCCCAGCTTTGCAAAGTCGAGACGGCCATCCGCCGCATAGTCGATCAACTCCACGACAATGCCAAGGTTCTTCGCGTAGGTTTCGACAACCGCCCGATATTCCGGATGCACGGTTTTGGCAATGAGGAACTTGCCTTTCTTGCTGATGCGGTGCGCCATCAGCACGGCCTCGGCTAATCCCGTACTGCCGTCGTAGAGCGACGCGTTGGCGACGTCCATGGCGGTGAGTTGCGCAATGTACGTCTGAAATTCGAAGATCCCTTGCAGCGTCCCCTGCGCAATCTCGGCTTGATATGGCGTGTAAGCGGTGTAGAACTCGGAGCGCGAGATCAGGGCATCGACAATGACAGGAATGTAGTGGCGATAGATGCCGGCGCCGATGAAAGATGGTTCTTCGACCGAATTCTTCCCGGCCTTCTGCTGGAAGTAGTCGACGAGTTCCGGTTCGGAGAGGGCTTCAGGAATATTCAGTAAACGCCGGAGCCTGAGTTTCTCAGGGATGCCCGAAAACAGCTGCTCAATCGAATCGACCCCGATTTAGGCAAGCATCTGCTTGCGGTCGGCGGGCGAGTTCGGGATGTATCGCACTACTTTTCTTCTTTCGTATACTCGTCATATTCCTTGGCAGATAACAGGCCTGTTGTTTCGCCTTTGTTCAGCATGCGAATCCGGATCATCCAACCCTCGCCGTAAGGATCTTCGTTGATCTTCTCCGGCGCCGCGGCGAGTTCTTCGTTGATTGCGGTCACCTCTCCCGAGACCGGAAGAAACAACTCGGAAACGGCCTTCACCGACTCGACGCTGCCGAACGTGGCTCCGGAATCAACCTTTGCCCCAACAGCAGGCAGGTCGATATATACAACTTCGCCAAGTTCCTTCTGTGCGTGCTGCGTGATTCCGACCGTGGCAGTCTTGCCGTCGATTCGCAGCCATTCGTGTTCCCTGGTGTATAGCAGATCTCCTGGGCTCATGTGCTATTTCTCCGTCTGTGCGGTCTTAGGTTCACTGTAGCGGCGGTCTATGACCGCCGACGATACAGCAATGTGCGAGACTGCCGGCGGTCATAGACCGCCGCTACGTTCCGCGATTCTCTTATAGAAAGGCGTTCGTACGATCCGCGCCTCCGATAATTTGCTGCGCACAGAAACATGAAACGTCGTGCCGATGGACGCATGTTCTGACGGCAGGTAGGCGAGGCCGATGTTTTTGTTAAGCGTGATGGAAGGCGAGCCGCTGGTAACGTGGCCCGCTTCGCGTCCGTGGACAAACACGGGATAGTGATCCCGGGCGATGTCTTTTCCAAGCATCTCGAAGCCGACGAGCCTGTGTTTCACGCCTTCCTGTTTCTGCTTGATTAACGCGTCGCGGCCGATGAATTCTCCCTTTTCGAACTTTACGATCCACCCGAGTCCCGCTTCGAGCAGCGACGTGGTTCCATCCATATCATTGCCGTACAAGAGCAGCTTCGCTTCGAGGCGAAGCGTATTTCGCGCGCCGAGTCCCGCGGGAAGTATGCCGTGAGGCGCCCCGGCGTCGAGTATCCCTGTCCAGATCGACTCGGATGTTTCGGGTGGGAAGTACAACTCAAAGCCGTCTTCGCCAGTGTATCCGGTGCGGGAAATAATTGCATCCACGTTGAGAACCTTGCCGCGCCTGAAGTGGTAGTAGGCGAGATCAGCGAGCCGGACATCGGTCAAAGGTTGCAGAATATCGGCTGCTTTAGGTCCCTGCAGAGCCAGGAGCGCGGTCTCGTCACTGACATTATCGACTGAGGCATCAAGCCGATTGTGCGAATCGATCCACTCGAAATCCTTACTGATGTTCGCCGCATTCACGACAAGCATGAAATGTTCGGCATTGTGCCGGTAGACGAGGATGTCGTCGACAACAGCCCCCTGGGGATACGCCATGGCGGAGTATTGCGCCTGTCCGTCGCGGAGCGTCGAGGCATCATTCGTTCCGATGAACTGAACCAGGCCCAGCGCTTCCGGTCCGCGGATTTCAAACTCACCCATGTGGCTGACGTCGAACAAGCCGGCAGCAGTCCGCACCGCAGTGTGTTCCCTGGCGATGCCGCCGTACTCGACAGGCATTTCCCAGCCTCCGAATGGAATCAGCCGCGCGCCGAGGGCTTTGTGCGCTGCGTAAAGCGGGGTCTTTTTACTTGCTGGCAAGGGTCCTCCTCGTCTCACTGTAACACGCTGGCTTGTGTTAAAATCCCGCCCGCGAGTTGTCATTATTCTTAAGGAGTCCTTTTCGATGAAACGCTATATGAAATCGCTGACCGCGATGACGCTCTTTTGTGTTCTGGCCGGATGCGGCTCGGACGATAACGCCAAAGGTGACGGAAAGCAGGCCGCCGCGGGTTCCGGGGATACGACGTACTTCTTTGGCGCCCGTATCATTCCCGGTGACGGCAGTCCGGCGATGGAGGACACGGCTTTCGTCGTCACCGGCGGAAAGTTCGTTACCATCGGGAAGAGAAGTGAAGTTGTGGCGCCGAAGGGTGCGGGGCGCATTGAATTGACCGACCGCACGGTGACGCCGGTCTTCATCAATCTTCAGGCTCAGCCGGGCATGAACAACGGCAAAGAATATGGCCCGAAGAACTATACCAACGACTCGGTAACGGCAGATCTCGACCGCTACCTTTACTACGGTGTGTATGCGGTTCTGACCGCAGGCACCGATGCGGGCGGGACCGCGAATTCGCTTCGTGACGAACTGAAGCAAGGCAAGATCAAGGGCGCGCAGTTGTTCACGGCTGGACGCGGCATTGCAGCCAAGGGTGGCGGTCCCGAGGGGCTTGGCGAGACGACGATTCAGGTATCCGGAGCAGCCGACGCCAAGAGCGCCGTAGCGGACCTGGTCGACAGGAAAGTCGACGCCATCAAACTCTGGATGGATGACGGCCAGGGCAGGGGGGCGAAACTGAGGCCAGATGCATACACCTCCGCCATCGACGAAGCGCACAAGCATAACCTGAAGGCTGTCGCGGAAGTTTTTGATCTGAGCGACGCAAAAGACCTGGTGAAAGCGGGAATCGATGGTTTCGTCAACAGCGTTCGTGATCGAGAGGTCGATGACGCGCTGATCTCTGCGATGAAAGCGAAGAATGTGTTTCTGGTTCCCTCATTGACAGCCAATGAGGCGAAGTTCGTCTACGCCGACAAGCCCGGCTGGCTCGGTGAACAGACGATGCGCGAAGTGTATCCGGCTCAACTTGCGGGCTATCTGCTGGATGATGTAACCATCAATAAGTTCAAGCGGAATCCCGAAATCGGCGCGCTGCGGCAGCAATACGCCACGGCTCTGAAGAATGTGAAGAAGCTGTCGGACGGCGGCGTGAAGATCGCATTGGGAACCAACAGCGGCGCGGCGAATACTTATCCGGGTTACTTCGAGCTTCGCGAACTGATCGCCATGGCCGATGCCGGCATGCAGCCCATGGACGTTATCAAAGCCGCGACGTCCGTGCCTGCCGAGATTCTGGGTCTCAAGGACCTTGGCTCGATTGCCGTCGGCAAAACTGCGAACTTCCTCGCCATGCCGAACAATCCGGTCGAAAAAATAGCCAATATTAAAGACATTGGCATCCTGTATGTGAACGGTTCGGAGCAGGAACGGACGGCGTTGATTCAAGACATCAAGATCTCGACCGTAGATTTGAAGGTCACACCGAAAGAACGCGCCGCCGCCGTCCAGGCCGACATTGACGCCGCCAAAAAAGCCGTTGAAGACAAGTTGAAGCATTACGGCCCTTTCCCACTGGATAAAACACCGATCGTTCGCCTGACGCCGGTCCCGGTTCCGCTGCATTCGAGGGTTGAAACCAAGGCGGGTCCCCCGGACAAAGTAACGGTGTCGATGAATGCAAGCGCAGCCGATTTGAAGGCCTTCTATGCAAGCGCTTTGGAGGCTTACAAGTGGAGGGCCGCCGGAGCCTGCTGGGAAAAGGACAGTCCTGCCCGGAGGCTCTGCGTCGAAGCTTCCAGGAATTTGGCGGTGATCACAATCACGGACAAGTGAGGGTCGGGGAAGGTACACAAAAAGCACAAACAGGAACACGAAAAAGCACAAAAACATGGCATCGCGGCTTTGCGCAAGACGTATTTGGACACTGTAGCGGCGGTCTACGACCGCCGACAGTCTCGCAAGTTGCTGAATCGTCGGCGGTCATGGACCGCCGCTACAGTGGGACCTAAGAGCCTGATAGCGAAGCAAAATTATTGTGCCTTTTGTGTCCTCTATTGTGCTTCTTGTGATCAGTTCCCGTTCCGTTGTGCGAAGCCGAAAGGCGGGGAGTAAGACGGCACCGTGTCCGGAAAATGAATATCATCAAGCCACCCGCCTTAAAGACCGGCGACACGATCGGCATCGTCGCTGCGGCAAGCAACATCAAACCGGAACTTCTCGAACAAGGTTGCCGCGAACTCGAAGGTCTCGGGTTCAAGACCTTCTTCCGGCCCGACATCACGTCTTCATTCCGGTATTTTGCCGGAACCTGCGAGCGCCGGCTCGGCGAATTTCTCGAGATGCTCAAAAGCCCCGGCATCCATGCCATATTCTGCGCGCGCGGTGGATACGGCAGCGGACAATTGATTCCCGGCATCGACGCCGATCGGATTCGTGAGAACGCCAAGATCGTCAGCGGCTCGAGCGACATCACCATCCTCTTGAATTGGATCGAGCGGGCCGGCGTCGTTTCGTTTCACGGTCCCATGGTCGCAACGGCGATTCGCGAAGGAACGAAGGCTTATGACCGCAGCGTTCTTCTCGATTTGCTGCTAGGCAAGCAGGCCGTACATTTTCCAACTGCCGGAACCAGTATTCTCCGCCGAGGCTCGGCTGAGGGAAGGCTCATTGGCGGCTGCCTGTCACTGGTAGTGGCGACGCTTGGCACAACGCACGAGATCGATACAAACGATTCGATTCTTGTGCTGGAGGACCTCGACACCAAGCCTTATCAAATCGACAGGATGATCACGCAGCTCAAGCAAGCCGGCAAGTTTGAAGCTGTCCGTGGCGTCGTGTTCGGAGAAATGCTGAACTGCATTCAACAGCCGAATCAGGGATACACATTGCAGGAGGTCCTGCTGGATCTTCTCGCCGAATTCGCGTTCCCCATTTTGTACGGGTTCCCCACTGGACACGCTTCCGGGCCGAATGTTATCGTCCCGTTCGGTGTGCGTGCGCGTTTGGACCTCACCTCGTCAGCGCCCATCTTCGAGCTTCTGGAGCCTGCGGTTACTTAATGATTTACCTCGTCGGCATTTGCGGCACAGCCATGGCATCTCTCGCGGGAATGCTTCACGAGAAAGGGTATTCGGTTTGCGGGTCCGACTCCGACGTCTATCCACCCATGTCCGGCTTTCTGGACCAACTTGGTATAGAGGTCTTCAACGGATACAACGCCGGGAACATCGAGAAGGCAAAGCCGGCACTCGTCGTTATCGGCAATGCGCTGTCGCGCGGAAATGTTGAGATTGAATACGTGCTGGATTCCGGCATCCGGTACGCCTCGATGGCGGAAACCGTCAAGGACCTCTTTATTCGCGGGAAGAATTCGATTGTCGTTGCGGGCACGCACGGGAAGACAACGACAACGGCGATGCTGGCCTGGATTCTCGATTCCGCCGGCCGCAAGCCGTCCTTTCTGGTTGGCGGAATCGCCGAAAATTTTGCAAAAAGCTTTCAGGTTTCAGACGGACCGGATTTCGTCATCGAAGGCGATGAGTACGATACGGCCTTTTTCGACAAAGGGCCGAAGTTTCTCCACTACCTTCCGAGGATCGTTCTGCTGAAGAACATCGAGTTCGATCACGCGGATATCTACACCGATCTCGACGCCATCAAGACCGCCTTCCGCCGGCTCATCAACATCGTTCCTCGATCCGGCCTGATTGTCGCCGGCGTGGACAGTCCGGTCGTTGCCGAACTCATCCCGGCGGCGTTCTCGCGCGTCGCGACGGCAGGCATGGGCATCGGCGAATGGCAAGCCACGAACATTCAGACTACGAGTGAGGGAATGGCGTTCGATGTGACCCAGTCCCAATCGCCAATCGGACACTTCGCCATTCCGATGCCGGGCGCGTTCAACGTCCAGAATGCGCTTGGCGCAATCGTTGTCGCCAGGGAACTGGGCATCGAACATGATGTGATTCAACGCGCTTTTTCGTCATTCCGGAGCGTCAAGCGCCGATTGGAAGTTCGCGGCGAAGTCAATGGCGTTCGCGTCTATGACGACTTTGCGCATCATCCCACGGCTGTTCAGGAAACATTGCGAGCCATGAGAGAACGGAATCCGGGGGCAAGGATCTGGGCAGTCTTCGAGCCGCGCTCGCAAACGTGCCGGCGGCGGGTCTTCGAGCAGGCCTTTATTGAATCGTTCGCTCCGGCGAATTTCACCGTCATTGCCCGGGTGTACGGCGCTTCTCATCTCCCGCCGGAACAGACGCTCTCGCCGGATCGCGTCGCGGAAGGCATCCGGGCTCGTGGCGGGAATGCGTCAACCTTCGGCTCTACGGAAGAGATTGTCGCGCATCTCGCCGCCGAAGTGCGCTCCGGCGATCATGTCGTCATCATGTCGAACGGGGGATTCGATAACATTCACAACAAGCTCCTGGAACGGCTCCGGGGAGGTCCGTCATGAAAAAAACCGCTCAGCTCGTATACTCCATCATCTGCGACGATGTTCGAATCGAAATGGGGAACAAGCTTTCCCTGATGGGAGTGTTTGAAAATATCTTCTTTCAGAGCGTTCCATCGGCATTGCTGAAATTCGCCATTGTCAACCACTGGGTAGGAACCGGACAATTCGAGACCCACGTGAAGATTCTCGCGCCGGACCGGAAAGAAGTTGTGGTATCGGTTCCTTCGAAGTTTTCCATTGAGACGAACGGCTACGCGGATAACGTCACGTTCTTCACCAACGTCGGTTTCGAGCGCACCGGCGCTCACATCGTACAGATTTATATTGACGGAAACATTGCTGCCGAGCGTCATCTCTATGTTCATCACGTGCCACCAGCTCCCGCAACGGTGAATTAATTCGGTGCGCTGCGCGGGCGTTCCCACTGTAGCGGCGGTCTATGACCGCCGGTTTTTCCCCGCAAGAGGCCATAAAACCGGCGGTCATAGACCGCCGCTACAACAGGAACGGCCGTCGAAAATGTTGTGAATTAAACCGTCTTACCTTAGAAACCATGAAGACTGAACGGCTGTATTACAACGATCCGTACCTGCTGGAATTTGATGCCCGTGTTGTGGAATGCAAGGCTGTTGGGGATCGAATTGCGATTGTCCTGGACAAGACGGCGTTCTACCCCACCTCCGGCGGGCAACCCAATGACCTGGGAACCGTTAACGGCGTTCAGCTGGACGACTGCGTTGAGGAAGAAGACTCGGGCGTTGTTCTCCATGTCGTGCAAGCCGAGATCCCGGCAGGGCCTGTCCACTGCCGAATCGACGGGACCCGCCGTGCCGATCACATGCAGCAGCATTCCGGGCAGCACGTGCTGTCGCAGGCATTTGTCGAGCTGTTCAACTGGCCGACGGTCAGTTTCCATCTCGGCGCAGTTACGTGCACGATCGACCTTCCGGTGGATTCCATCTCACAACAGCAGGCCGAGAAGGCGGAAATTCTCGCCAACAGGATCGTCCGTGAGAACCGTAACGTCACGGTCCGATACATCGCGGAGGAAAACATCGCTGAAGCCGGGCTTCGCAAGCCAACTGAACGCACCGGCGACATTCGCGTCATCGACATTACCGGATACGATCGCTCCGCCTGCGGCGGCACGCACGTGCGGATGACGGGAGAAATCGGCCCGATTCTCGTCACCGGCATCGAGCGCGCCAAAAAGCAAAGTCGCATCCAATTCATCTGCGGCGATCGCGTCGTCCGCTACGCAAGGGAAGCGAATCGAACCCTTGAATCCATCAGTCATACGATTTCCTCTCCGCCAATGGAAGCGGCAGCCGCGGTCCGGACGCTTTGGGACGAATATCAACGGGCTCGAAAGCGAATTGAAGAACTGGAATCGAGACTCATGGACTACGAAGCCCTGGAGTTTCCAGTGAGCAATGGACTCGCGATCGGAGCCTTCAAGAACCGGGGTATCGAGAAGCTCAAGGCGCTGGCAAGCAAAATCTGCGCGCGCCCCGGGACTGTGGCGCTGCTTGCTGACGAGGGGGATCAGTTGCGCGTGGTGTTCGCCCGCTCGGCGGATTCCACACTCGACGCCGCCGCCCTTCTGAAGAAAATTCTCGAACGTTTCGGCGGCCGCGGCGGTGGCCGTGCCAACTTCGCCCAGGGCGGCGGACTGACAGGAAGTGCGGACGAGGTGCTGAAATTTGCGCAAGACCATTGTAACGGCGGTTTATGATCGAGCGGAGACTCTTTGATGCAAGGACTCGTGACAACTGCTACAGTGTGCACAAAAGGTCGCATTTGGACACTGTAGCGGCGGTCTATGACCGCCGACAGTCTCGCAAGTTGCTGAATCGTCGGCGGTCTATGACCGCCGCTACAAATATTACTGGAGCGTGTATGAATCGCGAAAGCTTCCGCCAGAACATTCTTGAACTCATCCGCCGAACTTCGGCCTTCCTTCCTCCGGATGTCGAGAGCGTTATCAACCTTCAACGCAAGCTGGAGACATCAGGGTCTAAAGCAGACTTTGCATTGGAGTTAGTAGCGCAAAATATCGGTCTCGCGAAAGCCAGGTCGCTGCCCATCTGCCAGGACACCGGCACGATCGGCTTTTACTTCGAGACGCCGCGAGGCGTGGATCAGCTCGAACTCGAAGATCTCTGCCGTGAGGCGGTTCAGGAAGCGACAAAGAAGGGTTACCTTCGACAAAACTCGGTCGATAGCGTTGATGGAACGAATTCCGGGGACAACCTTGGTCCCGGCAGCCCTGTTTTCCATTGGGAACAGACCCGTGATTCCAATATCCATGTACGGGTGATCCTCAAGGGCGGCGGCTGCGAAAACATGAGTGCGCAGTACAGCCTGCCGATGGAGGTCCAGGGCAAGCGGGTCGACCGCAATCTCGAGGGCGTTCGCGCCTGTATTCTCGACGCGATCTGGAAGGCCCAGGGCAAGGGGTGCGGGCCGGGGTTCATCGGAGTCGCCATCGGCGGCGATCGCGCTTCCGGCTATGAGTTCGCAAAGCGCCAGCTGCTGAGAAATGTTGAGGACATGAGTTCCGATCCTGTCCTGGCGGAACTCGAAGCGCGCATTCTGAAAGAAGCGAATACGCTGGACATCGGACCCATGGGTTTTTCCGGAAAGTTCACGGTGGGCTGCTGCAAGATCGGCAAGCTGAACCGTCTGCCGGCGTCATTCTTCGTGTCGGTCGCGTACATGTGCTGGGCGTACCGCAGGCGCGGTGTCGTGCTGGATGGAAGTGGAAATGTCGTCGAGTGGCTCTATCAGGCGCCGCACGAATTCCAGCATGAAGAGCCAATGCCGGAACTGACGCTGCCTGCTGCTGACGTCGTTCGGTTGAAAACGCCGCTGAGCGACGCCGATATCCGCAAGCTCAAGGTTGGAGATGTCGTGCTCCTCGATGGCATTGTTTTCACCGGCCGTGATGCAGTTCATAAGTACCTTCATGATGGCGGTGACCTGGATGTGATTCGCGGCGGGGTGATCTATCACTGCGGTCCGGTCGTTCTCAAGGAAGGCAGCGAGTATCGTGTCGTGGCTGCCGGACCGACCACATCGATTCGCGAGGAGCCTTACCAGGCGGACATCATTAAGCGATTCGGCATTAGGGCCGTCATCGGCAAAGGTGGCATGGGCCCCCGCACGCAGCAGGCGTGCCAGGAGAACGGCTGCGTTTATCTTCACGCCATCGGGGGCGCGGCGCAGATCTATGCCCAGTGCGTGCAGCGCGTCCTCAGTGTTCGGCTCGAACAATTCGGCAGTCCTGAAGCAGTGTGGGAACTCGAGGTCCGGAATTTCCCGGCGGTGGTTGCCATCGACAGTCATGGAAACAACCTCCAGCAGGTCGTGACCGATCATTCACGGGAACTCCTCGCTGCCACTCTGTAACCCTCAATCGGGACGGCAGCCGGAGTACATGATTTCCGAATCAAACTGGAGCCGCTGGCCGGGTTGTAGAAAAATCGAGGTCGTAATCTGTCCGGCCGTGCCGAGATTCATGCTGTGACTACCGCCGGCATCGCCGAGGGTGACGATGGTCTGCGGCGGCAGATGGAGATACGTAATCATCAGCGGCCCCGTGACCGATCGTCCGACTCCCGTCTGAAAATTACTTCGATTCTCGCAGCCCCTGGGCGCCACGCGAATTTCCGGCATTTCCATGACCTGCACACGCGGCACGCTTTGGTTGGGATTGATATTGACCATCGGCGGAACATTCGTTGGGTTGATGTTCACCCTAAGGTACGCGACGCCGGTTGAATCGTTCTCAGGCGGACGTTGAGCGTGCGCGACACTCATCAGATTCAGGACCAGCAACAGGACATTCGCAGCCAGCACGACTTTCGCAGCAATCGACATAGACACTTCTCCTTTTGTTCTGTAGACAACCGGGCCGCCCGAATGGTTCGCTGTTTATGCCGCGAGGGCGTTGCAAATCGCCTGGCCGAAGCGCTGGGAATCGTGCGGGCCTTCGGCAAGGATGAGGTTTCCGTGGATCAGCAGCGTCTGGTTGACGTATGTGGCGCCGCCGCTTTTCAGTTCCTCGATCGCCTGGGGAAGGAAGTAGACGGTGGCCTCGCGTCCCGCAAGCAGTTTGGCTTTTGCAAGCACGACGGTTGCAAGGCAAATGGCGGCCACCACCTTGCCGGCAGCCGACATCGCGATCGTTAGCTCCTGCAGCTTCTTATCGTTCCAGAAGAACTCCGGCACCGACGTTCCGCCGCATATGACGAGCGCTGCGTAGTCGTCGGCTTTCGCGTCAGCAATCGCGATGGCTGCCTGAGCCGTCCCGCCTTTAATCCCGCGGCACATCCGGGCGGTCGTCGACGCGACGACCACGGCCGCGCCCTCGCCTTCGAGGATCTTTTTCGGTTCGAAAAACTCTTCATCCCTGAACTGAGTATGGGGAATCACCATGAGAACTTTTTTGCCGTCCAGCTTCATAGGTCGAAATTATATCTTGCAGCCTGTTAGAATGTTTACCGATGATTCATCTGAAGAGCGCAAAAGAGATCGAGACCATGAGGGGCGCGAGCAGGATCGTCGCGGAAATCCTGCTTCAGCTGCGCGAAAGCATTCGCGAGGGGGCCACAACCGCGGATATGGACAGGATCGCCGAAGATCTGACGCTGAAAAAAAAGGCGACGCCTGCCTTCAAAGGCTATCGCGGGTTTCCAGCGAGTCTCTGTATTTCCGTGAATGACCAGGTCGTCCACGGCATTCCCTCGCCAAAGCGCATCCTCAAGAACGGCGATATTGTCGGCCTCGATTTCGGCGTCATCTACGACGGCTACTATGGTGACGCGGCCATGACTGTTGCCATCGGTCAAATTCCTCCCGAAGTGGCCCACCTCGTCAAAGTGACGGAGCAGTGTCTGCACAAGGCGATCGAGCAGGCGATTCCCGGGAATTTCATTTCAGATATTTCTGCCGCCGTTCAGAAGCACGCGGAGGCGAACAACTTCGGAATTGTGCGGGAATTCTGCGGACATGGAATCGGCCGATCTCTGCATGAAGATCCGCCGGTGCTGAACTACGTGCACAACGGAAAAGGTCCCAAGATCAAGCCAGGTTTCGTTCTTGCGATCGAACCCATGATCAATCTTGGTACCGATAAGGTGAAAGTGCAGGCAGACGGCTGGACCGTCGTAACGGCCGACGGCAAACCCTCCGCCCATTTCGAACACACCATCGCGATCACTGCGAACGGTCCCGAGATCCTGACAAAAGTGTAGTTCGACTAAGTGACTGCGCAAGAATAATTTGGCAGTTTGATCGGCTGTAGCGGCGGTCTATGACCGCCGGTTTTTTCTTCAATCTGCAATAAAGCCGGCGGTCACAGACCGCCGCTACAGCACACGTCCGCGCTTCGGACGGCCCTAATTGGTCGCGCCAGGCTCGTAATAACCGTGGCGGTAGTTCGCAACCAGCCTTGTGAAGGGAGGCATGCCGGCAGGCGGAGTCACTTCGAGCCGGACCGATCTCCATTCGCCATTGTGGGAACCATTCGACGGGAAGTAGCCCAGCGTGTATTGCTCGCGAAGGTCACGGGCGGCGCGCTCCATGTCCGTTCGCGTTTCATCGAGGGTCAGCGGGAAGTAGGCGCGGCCGCCGCTGGCTTCCGCGATCCGCAACAGCGAGTCCTCGGCTTTTTCTCCGTCCGACGCGCTGAGCAATCCCACGGTGTAAACGGCAACGCGGGCCCGGGTCGTCGCATCAATGGCCTCCGCCAACGTATGTTTGCTGGCGTTGTCCACTCCGTCGGTAAAGAGAAGAATTGCCTTCCGCGGATGCTTTGCAAGCTGCATGTGATCCAGAGCCATCATGAGAGCGTCGAATATCGCCGTCTGGCCGAACGGTTTTGCGCCAGCCAGCGCTTCCTCGAGAAGAGGAATGCTGCCGGTGAAGTCGCGGTCGAGCCGAGCCTCATCGTCGAAGTGCACGATGAAGGTCTCGTCCTGCTCATTGCTTTTTTGAACAAATGCAAGCGCAGCAGTGTCCAGACGCTGCTTTCGAGGCTCCATGCTCCGGCTATTGTCGATCACCAGTCCGAGGCTGACGGGAAGGTCTTCGTGTTTGAAGACGGAGATTTTCTGTTCCGCCCGGTCTTCGAAAATCCTGAAATTGTCTTTACTCAGGTTCCCTATAGGACGGTCGTTCGCATCGAAAACATTGACGTGCAACTCCGTGAGATCCACGTTCACATCGAGTTTGAATACGGAATCCTGCCCGCGGAGCAGGGAAACCATAAGCAGTGGAATGAAAACGAAGCTTTTGTGTCTCATAATACCTGGTCGTCAGACCAGGTGAAGTTTAACTGAGTGCCTTTCAGCGCGCACTAGTTTCCGCTTTGCCATCATCCAGCAGACGCGGAATGGACGGAACGATAACAACAGCGATTATAGATAGTTAGGGGGGAAGTTTGGTCGCCCAAATCATCGAAGTACTCTCAACCATGATCGTTGGCACCATTTCGGCGTTGGGTTATACGGGTGTGGCTCTGTTGATGGGGATCGAGTCCGCCTGCATCCCGCTGCCGTCGGAAATCATAATGCCGTTCGCCGGCTATCTGGTTTACACGGGCAGATTCAATTTGTGGTTCGTAGCGACGGCCGGCGCCGCCGGATGCGTGCTTGGATCGCTGGTGGCGTATTGGTTCGGCATGTACGGCGGACGCCCGATGATCGAGAAATATGGACGCTACGTACTGATTTCGCTCCACGATCTCGATCTCGCCGACAGATGGTTTGCACGGCGCGGCGAGCTGATCGTTTTCGCCAGCCGGCTGCTGCCGGTGATACGAACGTTCATCGCCTTTCCAGCCGGCGTTGCGAAAATGAACCTGCCCCGCTTCGTCCTCTACACATTCGTTGGTTCGTTTCCATGGTGCCTGGGCCTCGCTTACGTGGGCCAGAAACTCGGCGAGCAGTGGAACAAAAACGACATGCTCAAAACCTGGTTTCATCGTTTCGATTTTGTCATCGGAATTGTCGGCGCCGTTGCAGTCGTGTGGTGGGTATGGCGTCACTTGAAGGATTCCACTGCCCCGGCGGCACGATGATCATCCTCCGCTGGCTTGTCATATCGGGATTCGTCGCGTTTGGGTTGAAGCGAAAATCACTGACGACATGGATCCTCGTCGCGATGGCAGTTGGCGCTGAAGTTGGTCACGACTGGCCGGGCGTCGCCATCGATCTGCGGCTGCTGAGCCTGATCTTCCTGAATCTGATCCGGACCATCATTGCTCCGCTTTTGTTTTCGACGCTGGTTGTGGGTATTGCCGGCCACTCGAATCTTCGCCAGGTTGGCCGAATGGGCCTCAAGGCCCTGGTCTATTTTGAAGTCGTGACGACGATGGCGTTACTGATTGGGCTTGCGGCAATCAACATCAGCAAGGCGGGCGCAGGCGCCACGCTGCCGGCGCTCGCTGCCACAGGTCAGACGCCTGTTGCCGCGGCGCCTCAAAGCGTGTCCGATATCATTCTTCATGCTTTTCCGGAGAACATTGCGAAGGCTGTGGTCGAGGGGCAGGTGCTGCAGATCGTCGTCTTCAGTATCATTTTTGGAATTGCGCTGGCGATGCTGAGCGAAAGCAAACGGCGGCCGATGCTTTCATTCTGCGAAAGCTTGTCGGAGACGATGTTCAAGTTCACCAACATCGTGATGAGATTCGCGCCCGTTGGTGTCGGTGCGGCGATCGCGTACACCGTCGGTCACATGGGACTTGGCATCCTTGTCAATCTCTTTAAGATGCTGGCGACGTTATATGCGGCGCTACTGATCTTTATCACCTGCGTGCTTTTGCCGGTGGCCATTCTCGCAAAGGTTCCCATTCGCGCCTTCGTGAAGGCCGTCGCGGAACCGGTGTCGATTGCATTTGCGACGACCAGTTCCGAAGCCGCGTTGCCTCGAGCCATGGAGGAAATGGAGGCGCTTGGAGTGCCGCGCCAGATCGTCGCCTTCGTGATTCCAACCGGCTACAGCTTCAACCTGGATGGGTCGTCGATATATCTGTCGCTTGCGTCGGTCTTCGTCGCGCAGGCTGCCGGCATTCGCATGAGCCTTGGTCAGCAATTGCTGATGGTTTTCACGCTGATGCTCACAAGCAAAGGCGTCGCCGGAGTTCCGCGCGCGTCGCTCGTGATTCTGCTGGGAACCCTGGCGTCATTTCATTTGCCCGTCGAACCCGTCTTTATTCTTCTGGGCATCGACGAATTGATGGACATGGGACGCACTTCAGTCAACGTGTTGGGAAACTGCCTCGCCTCGGTGGTCATTGCACAGTGGGAGGGCGAATTCAAACCTGCGGTGCCTTCATAATTACCTATAGTTTTTCCACAATTCTCCACGCGTACCAAATGCCAAAGCCTGTACTGAAAATGCCGGTCAGCAGACGCAGCGGCAGCACTGTGCGTTGAAAGAATCGCAATCCGAGGCTGAAGGGCAAACTGATGAGACAGCTCATCAGCAGCATACCGCCGATCGAGCCGGCGCCGAATGCGGCAAGGTAAGCAAACCCGAGAAGGGCGCTCCCGTCGCGTACTACCGTTGAAAGTACGAGGAGAGTCAATGCGGCTGAGCCGGCAAGGCCGTGGACAATTCCTACCAGAACCGGCCGCCAACGGGACAGATTGCCGTGCGCCGTCGTGTGGAGCGTACCGGCGGCGTGCCTCTCATCATGAAAGTGCAGGTGCATGTGCGGCTTTCCTCCATGAGTGTGCGAGTGGATGTGCGCGCGCAGGAGCCGCATCCCCAGGAAGACGATCATTAAGGCGACGAGCAATTCCAGAACGTTGGCAACCCGCTCAGGGATGGCAACGCCCAGTCCGACGACGAAGACGCCGGCAACCAGCAGGGAAGCCGTATGGCCGATTCCCCACAACGCGCCCACACCCGCGGACTGCCAGAGCGACCGGCGTTCGCTCACGATTGTTGAGACTGCGGCAAGATGATCCGCCTCAGTGGCGTGCTTGATCCCGAGGACGAAACCAAGTCCCAGCGGTGCGAGCATCGATTCATGCATGGTTTGGAAGTATAGTCGCATACTGGACTGACGGTGTGAACCACAGAGACACAAAGACACAGAGAATTGGACGAAACCCGGGGAAAATAACACAAAGACACCAAGGCACAAAGACACCAAGAAGGCCGCCATCAATCAGTTTGATGGCGGCCTTCTTGGTGTCTTTGTGCCTTGGTGTCTTTGTGTTATTTTCCCCGGGTTTCGTCCAATTCTCTGTGTCTTTGTGTCTCTGTGGTTAATACCTTCGAGGGCCCGTTGACACCTTTCGGCGCGAATGGTCTAATCGGTGTTTGACCGCGGGCGGTTAGCTCAGTTGGGAGAGCGCGGCGTTCGCAACGCCGAGGCCGAGGGTTCGAACCCCTTACCGTCCACTTCCTCAGGCTACTCGAATCATCTTTCTGACCTTGCCGTAACCTTCGGTGATCTGCTCCCGAATGTCACTTTGCAGGTCATCCAACTGATCCACGGCCTTCTTCGAAAGCCGGCGGATGTCCTTGCGGATTTGGGCTCCGGATTTCGGTGCATACATCAGCGCAACAGCGGCGCCTACCGCGGCTCCGGCAGCGAAGAATCCAGCTACGTGGGTTTTTGAAAATCCTGACATGCTTCACCTCCAGTAATATGTAAATTCAGCATAACACCGGGTCAAACTTGTGCGAGAATTTGCGCAACATGAGAAGACGCGGAAGTCTCGTGGCGTTCGCCGGATTGTTTGTGACGGTGCTGGGCTATGGTTTGCAGCGCGCGCCGGCCGTTTCCAGAAACTCGCCCTTCAGCGAACAACGTGCCGGCGTGGATTTGCAAACGCTTGTGGGCTTTGGCCCGCGGCCGGCCGGCAGCGACGCGATCGTCAAAGCCCGCAACTACATCATCGCCGAACTCCAAAAAGCAGGTCTTAAACCTCAACTGGACGAATTCGATGCCCGCACTCCCCGCGGATTCCGCCACATGGTCAATATCCGCGCCGTTCGGACGGGCGCTAAACCAGGCTTGATCGCCATCACCGGCCACTACGACACCAAGGTGTTCGACAACATCCGATTCGTCGGCGCCAGCGACGGCGGTTCCAGCGCGGCATGGCTCCTGGAGTTCGCGCGGACGACTGCAGGTCTGAAACTGCAAAACACTCTCGAGTTCATTTTCTTCGATGGGGAAGAAGCGGTAGTGGAGTGGACCGATGACGACAGCGTCTACGGCAGCCGTCACGACGTCGATCGCCGTGTGCGCGACAAGAAGCTCAGCGACCTGAAAGCCATGATCCTCGTGGATATGATCGGGGACAAGAACCTTAATATCAGGAAAGAGTCTCAGTCCACGGGCTGGCTGAAGGACATCATCTGGAATACGGCGCAATCGATGGGCTACGTCAGGGAGTTTCCGAAGGATCAGATCGATGTTTCCGACGACCACATTCCTTACTTGAAAGCCAATATTCCGGCGGTCGACCTTATCGATTTCGATTATCCGTGCTGGCACATGGCCTGCGACACCCTGGACCAGGTGAGCGCGCACAGTCTGAAAATTGTCGGAGATGTTGTCTATGCCAGCCTGCCGGAGATCGACCGGCACTGACAGAAGAATAGCCACGAAAAGGCACAAAAGGCGCAAAAAGTTAATTCCTTTTTGCGCCTTTTGTGCCTTTTTGTGGCTATTCTTCTGCTAGGGCAAGGGCCTAATCGCCCGGTTCCTTGGTGCGCTTCTTACCGAAGACGTACGCGATGACAACTCCGAGCAGATAGAGGCCAACCATGGGCACCATCATCATCATCATGTTGGGGATATCGGTGGTTGGCGTGATCACGGCCGACACGATGGCGGAAATCAAAATGGCGTAACGCGTATTCCGCAACAGGAACGGCCCGCTGACCAGGCCAATACGGGACAGGACGAAAATAACTGCAGGAATCTCGAAGATCACGGCCAGTCCAAGCTCCACCATAATAAACAGGTCGAAATATTCACTGGCATTGATCAGCACCGTCGCGCCCATATTCTTTTCCCATTCGATCAGGAATTGCATGGCAAATGGGAAGGCCACGAAATAGCCGAACAGGCCGCCAAGAACGAACAGCAGCGACGAAAAGAAGATGAATGGCAGGGCATACCGCCGCTCGTGTTTGTAAAGACCCGGGGAAATGAAAAGCCAGACCTGACCCAATATAAATGGCGACGACAAAAAGATGGCAGCCACTACTGCAAGTTTCAGCTCGAGGTTGAAGCCTTCTGTCGGCGTCGAGAGGACGAGAGAGGTGATGCCCGCTTTCGTGATTGGCCGTGATACCAGTCTGTACAGGGTGTCCGCGAACGCCCAGCAGACGCACAATGCAACTCCGACGGCGATCAAAGCGTGGATGATCCGTTTGCGGAGTTCCTCGAGATGGTCGAGGAACGACATCTGACCGCGCAGGTCCTGCTGTTCGTCTTGCTCGGGATCCGTGTCGACCGGCATTACGCGTGTTCTTTCGGGACCGTTGTCTCAGCAGGAGGCTCGGCCGGGTGGGATGGTTCGGGCGTTTCAGCCACTATTTGAGCCACTGCAGGCGGAGTATGATCCACGTGTTCCGCTTCCAGGTGTTTGTACAAATCGGCCTTAAAATCCTGCCCGATGCTGTGAATGTCCCTCTTTACGTCGTTCAGGGGCGCAGAAATGTCCTTGACTTGGTCTTCCCAGCTTGATTTGAGCTCATCCGTGGCTTTCTTGAACTCCCGAATGCCCTTGCCCAGAGACTTGCCGAGCTCCGGCAGCTTCTTCGGCCCAAAAACCAGAAGCGCCACAATAAAAATCATCAATATTTCCTGAAAACCAAGCTGGCCCATGGATCCTCCTGCAATCGGTCCCTATCATAGCAAAAGTCCTAAGCGCGCAGTGTCACTTTCTTCCGAGCGCATCTGTTATAATGCCGGGACTGCAGATGTAAGAGGAGATGACTCAATGAAAGTTAGACCGTCGCGTGCGATCTTTTGCCTGGTCATGGTGCTGATGATCTCAGCGATTCTTGGCGGAGTGTTCGGCGGCCAGGTGCGGGCCACGGCTAAAGGCGAAGAAGATGTAGATGCAGCGATGAAGCACTTCTCCGCGATCCTGGGACTCGTGGAAGAGAATTATGCCGGAGATGTCGATTCCGATAAGGCTGTTTATGGCGCCATCGACGGCATGCTTCGCACGCTGGATCCGCACTCGAAGTTCTTCGATCCCAAGGCGTTTACATCGCTTCGCGAAGATCAACGCGGCAAATACTACGGCCTCGGCATTACCGTTACCGCTCGCTTCGGGAAGGTCACGGTCGTCTCCCCGCCGTTTGCGGGATCTCCTGCTGAAAAGGTCGGCCTCCGCGTCGCCGATGTGATCAGCCAGGTCAATGGCGAATCCACGGCAGGGATGGATTTAAATGAAGTGGTCTCCAAACTGAAGGGCCCTCGCGGCACTTCCGTGAAAATTAAAGTGATTCGTCCCGGCACGGAAGAGCCGCTGGAGATGAATCCCATTCGCGATGAGATCGCGAAGTACACGATCAACACCGCGTTCAAGATTCGCGACCGCGTCGGATACATCAAGCTCGAAAGCTTCGCCGAGACAACGGGACAGGAGCTGCGCGATGCCCTGAAAAAACTGGATGTGAAAAACCTCGATGGCCTCGTCTTCGACCTGCGGGGCAATCCGGGCGGCCTGCTTCAGGAAGCGATCGAGGTTTGCGAGACGTTCCTGCAAAAGGGACAAATGATCGTCCAGACCAAGGGCCGCACGCGAGGTTCGGACAAGGGCTACGCCTCACAAAAGATGAATACCGAGAACACGTTTCCCGTGGTCGTCCTGATTAACCCCAATAGCGCCAGCGCTTCCGAAATTGTGGCGGGTGCGCTTCAGGATCACGATCGGGCGTTGATCGTCGGCCAGACCAGCTTTGGCAAAGGTCTCGTTCAGTCGGTTTATCCGCTAGCCAAAAACGCCGGCCTCGCGCTCACCACTCAAAAGTGGTACACGCCGAGCGGCCGCCTGATTCAACGGGACTATACGCAGATTTCACAGTTCGATTATTACAACCATCGCGAAACCGTTCCGGCGAAGAAAAACGACATCAAGTATTCCGACACGGGACGTGTCGTGTACGGCGGCGGTGGAATCACGCCCGACTATGTCGTTGAAGAGGAAAAAGCGAATGATTTCCAGAAGCTGCTCGGAACCAAAGCATCCATCCCTGGTTTCGTGAACGATCTCCTGAAGAAGAATCCTCCGATCGACCAATCGTTTCAGGTTTCCGATGCAATGCTCGGTCAGTTTAAGGACTACATCCGGAAGCGTGGGCTGGAGTTTGCGGACAAGGATTTTCAGGACAACCAGAATTACCTTAAACGTGCTCTCAAATATGAAGTCTTCTACAATCGCCTCGGCGTTGTAGAGGCTGGCCGCGTGCTGCTAGAAGGCGATCCTCAAGTCCTGAAGGCGATCGATTTGATTCCGGAGGCCAGGAAACTGGCCAACGATGCACGGCGGCAGTTGGCAGAGAAACGATAGTTGCAGTCCATTTCGGTTCGGCTGGGTCACGCCTCGTATGACATCCTGGTGGGCGCCGGCGTTTTTGAAAACATTGAGAAACACCTCGAAGACGCCGGCCTCGGCGGACCTTTCCTTGTTGTTTCCCAGCCGAGAATTGTCAAAGCCATAGGCAAGGACCTCAAGAAGAGATTTCCCGTAACCCTCATACCGGACGGCGAACGCGCGAAGACGCTGACGACCGTTTCACGGCTGCTGGATCGCATGGTCGAGCTGAAACTGACGCGCCAGTCCACGATCATTGCGGTCGGGGGCGGAGTTGTCGGGGATGTGGCGGGCTTCGTTGCCTCGATCTACATGCGGGGCATTCCCGTCGTTCACGTGCCCACGACTTTGCTGGCTCAGGTGGACTCCAGCATCGGCGGGAAAACCGGTGTGAATCATCGCGCTGGAAAGAACCTGATCGGAACGTTCTGTCAGCCGCGGCTCGTTCTCTCCGATCCGATCCTTCTTCAAACGCTCCCCGAACGCGAGTACGCCAGTGGCCTCTACGAGGCCCTGAAGTATGGTGTTATTCGGGACGTTGCGTTGTTTGAAGACTTTGAGCGAAATACCGCGATATTTCTCAAGCGTGATCCAGCCGCTATTGAACGGCTGGTCGGACGCTGCGCTGCCATCAAAGCCGAGGTTGTCATGAACGACGAAAAGGAAAGCGATTTACGCCGGATCCTCAATTTCGGTCATACGGTTGGGCATGGGCTGGAGGCTGCCGCACGCTATCAACGCATCAGGCACGGCGAAGCGGTCGGCTATGGAATGATCGCGGCGGCCCGGATCGGTTACGTTCTTCAGAAGATCGAGGATCGTGACCGGGCGCGCATTGAATCTGCTGTCGGATCGCTCGGACGTCTGCCGGCCCTGAACGGCGTGAACAGCAAGGACGTGTTGAACGCGCTTCAGCATGATAAGAAAGTGCGGGATGGAGCCATCCACTTTGTGCTTCCGCGAGCGATTGGAAGGGTGGAGGTCACGCCGGATGTGCCATTCGAAGTTGTCCGCACTGTCGTTATGGAAATCTTGAACGATGGAAAGAGAATACCCGGGCCCGGATAGCCGCCGCGTTCAGGAGATGTTCGCGGGCATCGCCCACCGTTACGATTTCCTCAACCATTTTCTTTCCGCTTGCATCGACAGGCGCTGGCGGCGAGTCGCGGTCAACAAGGTTCGAGAGTTGATCGGAGCTACGCCATCCGCGGTGTGCCTGGACGCGTGCAGCGGCACGGGAGATCTTGCCCTGGCTCTGCATCGGGACTTGCACTGCGGCGTTGTCGCCGCAGACTTCTGCCATCCCATGCTGACTCGCGCGCAGGCAAAATGTTCCGGGCTTCCCGTGCACAATGTCGAGTCGGACGCGCTGAGCCTGCCGTTTCCGGATCACTCGTTCGACGCGCTGACGATCGCATTCGGGTTGCGAAACCTCGAAGATCCGTGGCGGGGATTGAACGAGATGCGCCGGGTGCTCAAGCCGGGCGGCGGGCTCGTGGTCCTGGAGTTTTCAAAGCCGGTTGTGCCCGTCCTCAAACATGCCTTCAATTTCTATTTCCGGCACATTCTGCCGAAGCTCGGCGCCGTCATTTCCGGCGATGGAAGCGCGTATCAATACCTGCCGGACTCGGTGAGGAAGTTTCCTGCGCAGGAAGAATTGGTCTCGATGATGCGTTCCTGCGGATTTGAGAACGCGCAGTACCGGAATCTTAGTGGCGGAATTGCGGCTCTACATTGGGGAACAGCAGAGAAACATTGAAGGGTTTTTTAGCCGCCAATTACGCCAATTGCGCAAATTAATTCGCGCAGTTGGCGTAATTGGCGGCTAAAAACTTCCCGCTCACTCCAGTTCGTACTCCTTCACCTTATTCAAGAGTGTCTTGTACGAAACAGCGAGCATCTCGGCCGCTTGAGTCTTATTCCAGTTGCTGAGTTCGAGAGTCTGTTTGATCTTCGCCATTTCCGCGGCACGGCTCGCACGGTTCGAGACGTCCGTGAGAGACCCGGAGAGATCCAGGAACTGAACGAAATCATCGGCGCTCCTGCGATCCTTAAATGCGAAATTCAAATCTTCCTGCCGGATCGTCATTCCATTGGACAGAATCACCGCCCGCTCAATCGTGTTCTGCAACTCGCGGACATTTCCCGGCCACGCATATTCCTGGAGCGCCCTCGCCGCCTCCGGAGTGAGCTGAAGTCCCTGCCGGTGAAGATCTTTGGCAAACTTATCCACGAAGAATTGAGCCAACAGCCGGACATCGGAGATTCGCTCCCGGAGCGGCGGTATCTGAATAGGAATCACGGACAACCTGAAGAACAGGTCCTCGCGAAACTCCTTCTTCGCAACCAGATCCTGAAGATTGCGATTGGTGGCGGCAATCACACGCGTATCGACATGGATCGTTTCCAGGCCACCGATCCTCTCGAAGGACTGCTCCTCGATGACTCGCAGTACTTTTGCCTGCACGGACATGTGGAGTTCGCCGATCTCGTCGAGAAACATCGTGCCCTGATCGGCAAGCTCGAACTTTCCGAGCTTGCGGCCGAACGCGCCCGTGTACGAGCCTTTCTCATGCCCAAACAGTTCGTTCTCGATAAGCGAATGGGGAATTGCGGCGCAGTTCACCGTCACGAATGGCTTGTCGCGGCGCGGACTAAGCTGGTGGATGGCGCGCGAAAACACTTCCTTGCCTGTTCCGCTTTCGCCGGTGAGAAGCACTGTGGCGACCGTAGGCGACACCCGCTGTATGATCTGGCTGACGGCCTGAATCGCCGCGCTCTCGCCGATGATCTTCGGAATTCCGTACGCGCGCTGGAATTCCTCTTTCAGAAGAATGTTCTCCATGAGCAGCCGGCGTTGTTCGAGCGCCCGGTTGATCAGGAGCATCAAATGCGAAATATCGACCGGCTTCGGAACGAAATCAAAGGCGCCTTGCTTCATGGCCTCGACGGCTTCCTCGATAGTGCCGTATGCCGTCATGACCAGAACGGGAATCGTTGAATCGATCTCCTTCTGGAGCTTCAAAATCTCCAGGCCCGAGAGCGTCGGCAGGCGCATGTCGGTGATAACGAGCTGATAGGGCTGCTTGCGAATTTTCTCTGCGGCGATGTTTCCGTCAGCGGCTTCGTCGACGGAATAACCGGCCTTTCGAATCGCGGTCGACAGCATTTGGCGCAGGCTGTCTTTGTCTTCGACGAGGAGGATCTTCACCGGGGAATCATAACCTCAGTTTGCAGGGCGTAGCCTCAGATTTCTGGGAATCGTTCGCATGGCGAGTGAGTACTGAGGCTGGCTCGCATCCGTCAGACGGTCCGCGGCCCTAACTGTCAGACTGATGTCAACCCTGGCTATGATAGCTCGAAGCGCCAGCGCATTCGGTACCACGACATTGCCCCGGGCGTCGTAATAAGTGAAGGTCAGCGCGCTGAAGCTCCTGCCGATTTCGTTGGCGGCGGCCCAGCCCGGATTTGCCGGATCGGTCATGTCATTTGCTGTCGCGCGTCGTACGCTGCCGGCGGCCAGGTAGATGGAAACGGCTTCTTCAAGGGAGACCGTTGGCGCGGCGATGAAGTGAACGATCGCGCCGGCGCTTCCCGTTTGCCGCGGTATCAGGGTCAGTGAGGAACGGCTCGTCTGCGTCAATTCCGCCCGCACCCAGAGCCATGCGGAATTCGAGCCCGGTCCGTAGACATATACATACTTACCGGCGGCGAAACCGGCGCCATCGGCGATGGACAACGCCAGGGACACTCCCATCGTGAGGTCGAGTGGACCCGGAGTTGCAACACCCGTCTCCACGTTGGATAAACCCGCCCGGAAGTCGATGCGGTTCGCAGACGACGAAGGCAAAATAACGGCGGCCGCTTCCGAGGGCCCTGGATCGAAACTCGCCGCAAACAGCGGCACGCCTTGCCCGGCCATCCGAACCTCATCGGCGATCTGCGATCCGACGATGCGCGCGGTCTGTTGCATGTCCATAATCAGTCCCTGGTCGCGAGCCGCACGCCCGCTCTGATGAAACAGCTGTAACACCATCATAGTGAGAACGGACAAAATCGCCAGCGACATCAACAATTCAATAAGCGAGAAGCCGCTAGAGTCCAGAGTACGACGTTCGCATGCAAAACCCGATGCGTTGCGCGGGCGTTCCCGCTGTAGCGGCGGTCTATGACCGCCGGTTTTTTCCCGCAACAGGCCATAAAACCGGCGGTCATGGACCGCCGCTACAACAGGGACACTCGATTCCTTCATTCAGAACTCCGGGCTCGTGAGAGTGGTTGCCTGGATCAATTCCGTTTCCTGGTGAGTCCAGGGATTACTCCGGACGGAGACGATGACGGTGATTGTGCGGGGAACTGTCGCGCTGACACGCCATGCCCGTATGTACGTCCCGTCCACAGTCAAGGTGTCGGAACCATCCGGTGGCTGTGCGGCCCACTTCAACTCTTCCATCTTGTCGTACAAGAGCGCCGTCGCCACGGACATTTGGCGGTTGCCCATATTCGCGCGAACCGCGAACGAAAAGATGGCCGCGACCGCGACAAGCCCGCACGCCACGATCGCTGCAGTCACGAGCGCTTCGATCAGAGTGAATCCACGATTGAGGCTCAAAGGGAAAGGTCCGGGAAGCGGCAGGGCAGTAACGACGTTACTTTCAGGTCGCGAAAAAATCAAACGCAAATTTCTGAAAAACGCGCCCCTGGCTTGTGAGCCTTACCCGCGGCTAATAGGGCTTCACATTAAGAGACTGCACCACCCGGCAAGGTCACCACAAACCGCGTACCCTTTCCGCGGGCGCTCTGTACTTCGATCCGGCCGTTGTGGGCCAGGACGATCTTTTGGACCAGCGACAGGCCCAGCCCCGTGCCATGCGTCTTAGTTGTGAAGAACGGAATGAAAATCTTTTGCGCGATGTGCGCAGGAATCCCATGTCCGTTGTCTTCAATTGCGATACGCACAGACCCGCGCCCGTTCGAGGCGTCTATCGAGACGGCCAGCGCTCCTTTTCCCTCCAGCGACTCCACGGCATTGATCAGAAGGTTCAAAAACGATTGACGCATCAGCGTCGCGTCGCACGGGACAATCGCATTGCCCGATACCGTGAGCCGGACTTCGTAAGCGCCGGGGCGCAGGTTCCTGAGATCCGCAATTGTGTTTTCGAGCAACTCGGCCAGATCGACTTCAGCGATCGATGCCGATAGCGGCCGCGCGAAGTTCAGGAACTCCGTGACCATGTTCGACAGGGCCTTGGATTCCTTGTGAATTTCATGGGCGTAGCTCTGAATGGTTCCAATATCGGTTTCGCTTGTGGACATCTGCGCGTAGCCGACAATTGTCGCAATCGAGTTCTTGAACTCATGCGCAATACCGGCCGACATCTCACCCAGCGCCGAGAAGTTTTCCTTCAGCTTGATTCGATTGTGGAGCTCGACGATCTCCGTGAGATCGGAGAGAAGGCAAATTGCGCCCTCGATTGCGCCAGTCGAATCGGTAATTGGTGACAGATTGATTCCAATGCGCTTGTCCACATCCGGGCGTATCGGGGCGTTGAATTCGACGCGGGTGAATACTTCACCCGAATTCAGGCATCGGCCGAGCAGTTCCTCCAGCTCCTGTGACTCGCGGACCAGGTCGCGCAGCCGCGAGCTTTTGGCGAGTGTTCCTTCGAAAATACGCTCGCTTGCGGGGTTGTGACCGACGATCTTGCCTTCCCGGTCGACCATAATCAGACCGCTCGGCATTTGCCCCGTGATGTGTTCGCTGAGGAGATTCATCGGCCTAGAGGATGAGATGTACAACGTACCAGTGAACGAGATCCTCCCCATAAAGTACGGCGACAATCCCGGCAAAGGCGAGGAAGGTGCCGAATGGCAATTCGTATTCACGTGTCTTGCCGGCGAACTGAATGAAGATCAGGCCGATCACAGCTCCGAGCAGCGAACCCAGCATGATCGTCAGCAAGGCCAGCGGCGCTCCCAGGAATGCGCCAACCATGGCCATCATTTTCACATCGCCGAATCCCATTCCCTCAATTCCGCGAAACCGCAGATAGGCCTCCGCCACTCCCCACAACAGACCGGCGCCGACCGCCGCTCCCAGAAGACTCCCTGCCAGCGCAATCGCGCGCGGGTTCACCTCACTCATGCCGGCTCTTCGAAACACCCGCCCGATCAACGAAGCAGACGAGCCGGGAGGCGCCAGATAAACCGCGGTCCCAACGCCAATCCAGATTCCATTCAATGTGATGGGGTCCGGAAGAATCCGATGATCGAGATCGATGAAGGCGAGAACAATCAATGCCGAGGAGAAACCGAAATAGATGCCCCATTCAACGCCAATCCCGAATTTGAAGTAGAGCAGGACGCTGACAACGCCGCTCAGTATTTCAATGGATGGATAGCGCGCCGATATCGTCTTCCCGCAACGGCGGCAGTGTCCGCGCAGAATCAGATAACTCAGCACGGGAACGTTGTCGTACCAGGGAATCAGTTTATTGCACTGGGGGCAGTGCGAGCGCGGTCTGTTGATCGAAAGGCCCTGGGGAAGACGGAGAATAACAACGTTCAGAAAACTGCCGATCACCAGGCCGAACACCAGAGCGAACGCCACTTCCATCAGCGCAGTATACGGAACTCCCTTCTGAAAACATAGCGAGCCCCCATATATGAGATGGCCAGCCCGCGCCAGCCATCGAGGAATCCCGCATGAAGAAAAAACGTCTTAAAAAAGGTCAGCGGCGGCGCCAGCGCCAGCTTCACGATGTTGCCGCGGCGGCCCGCGGCCAGTGCGGCGCGCGCGGCCAGTTCCGTGTAACGCTCGATACGTGCAGCGTGGTCTTTCCAATCACGATATGGAAAGTGAAGAAGGTCCCCCTGGAACTTCCCGGCTGAGCCGTCCACTTTCACCCATTCGTGAACGAAGTCGCCCTCCCACTGGCAGCGCCTTCGATCGTACAATCGGATCTTTCGATCGGGATACCAGCCCGAATGACTGATCCAGCGGCCGAGATAGAAGACGCGACGAGGCATGGAAAAAGCGGACGCCGGATGCCGATCCGTTTTCCAGCGCGCGATCTCATCTGCCAGTTCGATGCTCAGCCTCTCGTCCGCATCGATACTCAAGATCCAATCGTGCCCGGCCTGCCGGGCGGCGAAATTCTTCTGTTTGGAGTATCCCTGCCAAACCTGCCCGATCACCCGGGCGCCGCGCGCGGCCGCGACCTCCCGCGTTCTGTCCGTGCTTTCCGAGTCGACAACGATTACTTCGTCGCAGCATGAGAGGCTTGCGATCGCTTCGCCGATGCGCGCCTCTTCATTGAAAGTGATGATTGTCGCGGTAATACCGGGCATGGCAGCCACCCCCAGCCACATGCTATAACCGATCGAATGCGGAACCTCAAGCTGACTCTCGCATACGACGGCGCCGAGTTCCACGGCTGGCAGGTTCAACCCAACCTGCGAACGGTTCAAGGCGAGCTCGAGAGCGCCCTCCAGAAGCTTTTTAATCATGACGTGAATGTGACAGGATCCGGCCGCACGGATGCGGGCGTTCACGCCCACGGTCAGGTGGCGAATGTGGAGACGATCCGCAGCATGGACACCGATGCAGTCTTGAGAGGCGCCAATGGGTTACTCCCGGTTGAGATCCGGGTTTTGTCGGTGGAAGAGGTGAGCCTGCAATTTCACGCACGCCGGTCTGCGCGCTCGAAGACCTACGAATACCATGTGTGGAGGCATGCGATCGTCAGCCCATTCCAGTCGAGATACGTGTATGCGTACAGGTATCCGCTCGATGAAGGAATGCTCGATCGTGGCGCCGCGTGTTTTATGGGAACGCACGATTTCACTTCTTTTTGCGCAAGCGCAACGCCGATCGGAGACCGGATCCGTACGATTTTCGAAGCTTCGTGGGACCGCTCGTCGGATACAGCATGGGTCTTTCGGATTCGGGGCAGCGGCTTTCTCCAGCATATGGTTCGTACGATCACAGGAACGCTGCTGGAAATCGGCGTAGGCCGCCTGCGGCCCGAACAACTGCCCGGTATCTTCGAAGCGCGCGACCGGCGGCTTGCGGGTCCGTCTTTACCGCCCCACGGGCTGCATCTGATCGAGGTGGAGTATTGAAGAAGAATGCGAAGCACTTTGTGTTGCAAACCTAAAAGTGCCGCATGGTAAGATCAGGGCCTATGCCCAACAAGGGATCGGAGCTTCTGTTCCAGGTTGATCGAAGCGCATTGCCGGCTCATATCGCCATCATCATGGACGGCAACGGGCGGTGGGCCCGCAAACGCGGTCTGCCCCGGGTGGCCGGTCACCGCGCGGGTATCAGCGCCGTTCGCCAGGTGGTCGAAGGCTCCGCGGAGATTGGCATCCCCGTTCTTACGCTCTACGCATTCTCTGTCGAAAACTGGAAACGGCCGCAAACCGAAGTCTCCGTCCTCATGCAGCTCCTGAAGGAATACGTCCACAAGGAGCTCGATAACCTCCACAAAAACAATATCCAGTTCCGGACGATCGGCCGGACCGACGAACTCGATCCGTCCGTTCAGGCGGAGTTGGAGAGAGGTATCGCCCACACGCGCAACAACACCGGCATGATTTTCAACGTCGCGTTGAATTATGGCGGACGCGCGGAAATCGTGGACGCAGTGAACCGGATTCTGCAAACCCGGAAGGGCAGCATTAGCGAAAACGAGTTCGCGAAATATCTCTACACGGCGGGACTGCCGGATCCCGATCTCCTGATCCGCACCAGCGGCGAACTCCGTATCAGCAATTTTCTGCTCTGGCAAATTGCTTACGCCGAGATCTGGGTTACCGACACGCTGTGGCCGGACTTTGAGAAGAAACATCTCTACGAAGCGATCATTGCCTTTCAAAAACGCGAGCGCCGCTACGGTGGCCTGGAGCCGCAACTCGTCCGCACGCGATGAAACGCGTCCTGACTGCTGCTGTTGCCGTTCCTCTCGTCGTTCTCATCACGATTTACACTCCGGATCGGGCTTTTGCTTTTATTGTTGGTCTGGTTGCCGGGCTTGCAGTCGACGAGTTTCTATCGCTTGGCGCCAAAAAGGGAATTGGCCGGCCCGGCCGCTGGTTCTTTGCCCCGGCTGCGGCTGTTGCGATTTCCTTCCTTGGCGGGGCAGCTTCGGTTCTGATGACGCTGGCGTTCGTTACCCTGGCTTTGATGACGGTCACGATCTTCAGTCACCCGATCGAAACCGCATTAGGCCGCGTGGGCATCGGGCTTAGCGGCATCGTGTACTGTTCTCTGACCCTCGGCTTCCTGGTCTTGATGCCCCGTCAAGTGATTCTCCTGCTGTTCGTCATCATCTGGGTTGGCGACACCTGTGCATACTATGGCGGGCGTGCCCTGGGCCGCAATCCTCTCGCGCCGAAGGTCAGTCCAAAGAAGACCGTGGAAGGCGCGATTGCGGGACTGCTGGGCAGCGTGATCGCAGGAACCATAGGCGGATCATGGTTTCTCGGCCAGCCGTTGCCGAATCTCGCGGGGATCTCCGCAGTGACGGCGATCGCGGGCCAGCTTGGCGATCTTGCAGAATCGGTCCTGAAGCGCAGCGCCGGGGTCAAGGATTCCTCTTCAATTTTGCCGGGACACGGCGGCATACTGGATCGACTGGACAGTCTTTTCTTCGCGGCTCCGGTGTTCTACTGGTTCTTCAAAGCATGAAACATCTTGCAGTTGTCGGGTCCACAGGCTCGATCGGACAAAACACTCTGCGTGTGGTCGAGCGCTTGCAAGATCGATTCACCATTTTCGCGCTCGGGGCGAACTCTGCCGTCGATAAGCTTGCCGAGCAAACAGCGGTATTCCATCCTGCCGTCGTTGCGATCAACGACGGCGGACGGGTGGATGAATTCCAACGCCGGTGCCACGATCTGAAAATTCCCATGCCGGAAGTGGTGACAGGCGCCGCCGGCCTTCGTCAGATTACATCAGCGCCCGAAGTCGACATTGTCGTTTCCGCGGCCGTCGGCGCCGCCGGCCTTCGGCCCACATACAGCGCGGTCGCTGCGGGAAAGATCGTCGCCCTTGCGAACAAGGAATCGATGGTCATTGGCGGCGAATTATTGCGCCGGACGGCGGAAAGCACTGGCGCGCGTCTGATTCCCGTGGACAGCGAACACTGTGCGATCGATCAATGTCTGCGATCGGGACAACGCGGGGAAGTGCGGCGTTTGATTCTGACCGCCTCGGGCGGCCCCTTTCGTGAAACGCCGATAGAGCAATTTGGGACGATCACGCCCGAGCAGGCGCTGAAACACCCCACCTGGCAGATGGGAAAACGGATTACTTTGGATTCGGCGACGCTCATGAACAAGGGGCTCGAAGTCATCGAGGCGCGTTGGTTTTTCGACATTCCTGAGGACAAGATCGACATTATGGTGCATCCGCAGTCGATCGTTCATTCAATGGTCGAGTTCGTGGACGGTTCGGTTGTCGCTCAACTCGGCGCCCCCGATATGCGCCAGCCTATCCAATACGCACTCACCTATCCGGAAAGGCTCTCATCGCCGCTCGAACCGCTGGATTGGACTGCCGTGTCCCGGCTCGACTTCGCGCTTCCGGACCGGCAGAAGTTTCCGTGTATCGATCTCGCTTACCAGGCGATTCGGATGGGCGGCACGGCGCCGGCGGTTCTCAATGCCGCCGATGAGGTTGCGGTAGAAGCATTTCTCGACAGAAGGATTGCGTTTTGCGGCATTCCGAGGATGATTGCCGCGACTCTCGAAGCGCACCACGTTCAAGCTGCGGATTGCGTGGAAACCATACTTGACGCAGACGCCTGGGCGCGTCAGCAGGTGCGGAACCAGCTCGCGTAAATGAAACGGAAACTAAAGTGCAGCAGTGCTAGAATAGGCTTCCGGGGTCTTAGCACAGGTAAATCAGGTAAATCATGATCGGAAA
>Ga0207090_1045_pt1 | contig 33507 bp, 29 predicted proteins | sample Alteio_BWMinHeat_50_FD_153565 | JGI IMG/M metagenome (GOLD analysis project Ga0207090, IMG submission 153565) | Enriched cells from forest soil in Barre Woods Harvard Forest LTER site, Petersham, Massachusetts, United States -... | ecosystem: Environmental > Terrestrial > Soil > Temperate forest >...
CTCGTCATCCTGCTCATCCTGATGCTATCGGGGCGGTTCTAAGTGAAGGCTCTCTTCTTTATTGGTTTGGCGGTGTTGATTCTTGGCCTCGTGTCGCTTGTCATTCCGGTTCCGCACAACGAGCGGAACGGCATTTCGGTTGGCGGCGTCTCGCTCGGCGTTGAAACCCGGCACGAAGAAAAAGTGCACCCTGCCGTCAGTGGGTTAATGATTCTGGGCGGATTGGGCGCCATGGCCGCAGGAAAGCGAAGCTCCTGAATTCAAGCCCAACCGGGCGCAGCCACCAAGAAAGAGGGGGCCGGGGAGAGACTTCCTGCCGACCCGCACTTTCAAGATCCTCGCCGCGGTGTTTGCGGCGTTCTCGATCGTTTCAAGCGCGATTGTAATTGAGGACCACAAGAGATCTGCTCGTCATCGCGTGGCTGGGATTCGATGATTGTGGACACGCGCCAACCGCCTACTGTCCGCTCCACTCGTTGAAGGTTGCCCAGGGTTCTTAGCGATGTGTGCAATATTGCACAGTTCTTAGCCGCGCTTTCCTGCAAAATGCCTACGCATACTGAGCGAAGTCCGATAGAAAGAAATAGGTGTCAAAATGCCAGCGGCGAAGGTAGCAGCGGTAATATCCACCCTCACGGATCCATTCGTGACGACCCTTCTTGGAAAAATATCAGAAGGCAAACATGTCATCAGCGTTCCGAAAGGCGAAGCGATCTTTTCTCAAGGCGATCGTGCGGATGCGATCTATTTTGTCCAGAGCGGAAGAGTGAAAGTCAGCGTTGTATCGTCCGCGGGAAAGGAAGCTGTGCTTGAGATGCTGGGTCCTCACGGCCTCTTTGGCGAAGGTTCCCTGGTCGGCCAGCCTCTACGGCTGGGCACGGCAACGGCGCTGGAGCCGGTGACGCTGTTTCAGGTCGAGAAACGGGCGATGCTTCGTGCCCTTCGCGAGCAAGTCGATCTCTCCGGAAAGTTCATGTCCTTTCTGTTAACCCGCAAAGTCGCTCTTGAAGAAGATCTCTGCGATCAGCTCTTCAACGACAGCGAAAAGCGGCTGGCCCGTGTTCTTCTGAAGCTCGTTCGCCTGCACGTAAGCGACGGCCTGGCGGATCTCCCGATGCCCACAGTGAGTCACGAAACTCTGGCTGAAATGGTAGGCACGACGCGCTCGCGCATTACCCACTTCATGAACAAATTCAGAAATATGGGGCTGATTGAATACAAGGGACATCTGACTGTGAGGACAGATTTGTTGGCCAACGCCGTCCTGTGTGAATGAGCCCAAGCCCGGCGCGAAGCGTGAGCGCGGCAGCCCAAAACGCAAAGTGAGGGCGCGCCTATGAAGCAGATGAGTTCCGAAGACAACTCCTATACAGAGTTTCTGGACGACTATTTTGCGGAATCCGAGGAACACCTAGGATCGTTACACCGTCACTTGCTCGTGCTGGAGAGGTTCGTCAACCGGGACCGCATCGATGCTGACGTGGTTGATGGCCTCCTTTTCGCTTTACATTCCCTAAAAGGACTTTCGGCCATGGCCGGCGTTCACAAGGCCGAACAGGTTGCGCATGCCATGGAGGATTCTCTCCGGGATATCAGGCAGGGCGGCAAAGGACCAACCGAGGACGCAATGGAAGCTCTCGCCAGCGGCACTACCGTTATCGAGCAAGTCGTAGCAGCCCGCCGGTATCGGAGACCAGCTCCGGAGATTGCTGCGGTTCTATCCCGCCTCACTACCGTTGTCGTGTCACCGGCGCGATTCTGGCGCTTTCAGTTCAATCCCAGTGCGGAATTGTCTTCACGCGGTATCAATGTGAACAGCATTCGCTCACGCCTGCAGGAAATCGGCCAGGTGCTGAACGCTACTCCACACATCATTGCGGGTGCTCTGGTTACGTTTGATTTCATCGTCGCAAGCGATGTCGATGAAAGCCGATTCTCAGACTGGCAATTGGACGGATTGACGGTGGCGCCTCACAACTCGACAGCAGATGTTGCGGCGGGAGTTGTCGAGGCGCATGAAATAGTTCCCGCCGCTCCGCCGGCGAGCGTTGTGCGCGTCGATATGAAGCGCCTCGACCACCTCATGACAATGGTGGGTGACCTGGTCATCACCCGCGGACACATGGAAGAGAGTCTGCGGCGGCTCGAGGCCATCCTGCCAGCGTCGGCGTGGCGCGAACTTCAGGAAGCCAACCTCCTTTTGCAGCGTCAGCTCCGCGATCTCCGGGAAGGTGTCATGCACGTGCGGATGGTGCCTATCGGTCAGATTTTCGAACGCATGCGTTTTGTGATCCGGAGTCTCGAACGGGAGAACCATAAAGATGTTCGCCTGGAGTTGACCGGTGATGACACTGAGGTCGACAAACTTCTCGTGGAAAGGATGATGGATCCTTTGCTGCACATGGTGCGCAACGCCGTCAGCCACGGACTGGAACCATCCGAGGAACGCATCGCTTCGGGCAAGACGCGCGAAGGCCATCTCCGGCTTCGGGCCTCGACGGAAGGCGAGAGCGTAGTCATTGAACTGGAGGACGACGGGCGAGGCGTGGACACGGAACAAATCGCGAACCGGGCGCGTACCCTGGGTTTGATGGAGCCCGGCGAAACTCCCGCCACAGTAATGGACAGCCTGCGTGTTTTGCAGATGATTTGCGCGCCGGGTTTTTCAACCCGCGAGGAAGCAGACCTGGGCGCAGGCCGTGGTGTAGGGATGACTGTCGTCAAAACAACGATTAGCGGCCTCGGAGGCACTCTTGCCATGGACACCCGGCCGGGCAAAGGCACGCGATTTACAATCCGGCTGCCGCTGACGCTCGCGATCATGCAGGCTCTGATCGTTTACATCAATGATCAGCCGTTTGCTGTGCCGCGGTCCGCGACTCATGAAGTTTTTCGTGTTGAGGCGAACACGGTGACAATGCTGGAAAATACGGAGGTCATTCCCTACCGCGACGGTTTTCTCCCAATTGTGTATTTGCGGCGGGTTTTCGGGATGAATGACAAATCCGGGACCTCCTTTCACGTTTTCGTTGCAGGTTCGGATTCCGGCACAGTCGGGATCGTGGTCGACCGGATTGCGGGTCAGCGGGAAATTGTGGTCCGTTCCATCGAGGATCCTCTTGTTCACGTTCCAGGCATTGCGGGCGCTACTGAACTCGGTGATGGCCGTCCAGTCTTGATTCTGGACGTAGCCGCTATCGTTGATGCCCCGCGCGGGAGCACATGAGCAGTTCGAGCCATTCCGAAACTTTTGTCCTCTTTGAACTGGCGGGCAACACATGCGGCGTACGAAGTCAGGCGGTGCAGTCGGTGGAAATGGTCGAGCACGTCACTGCTGTTCCGAATGCGTTGCCCTTCGTCGAGGGTCTGACCTTCACCCGAGGACAGGTGATACCTGCCATCAATCTGCGCATCCGCCTGGGGTTTCCGGGGATTCCCATATATCCGAGGGCTCGAATGTTAGTGGTTCGTTCAAAGGAACGTACAGCAGGAATGCTGGTGGATAGCACGCGGGAGTTTATCTCGATACCCGCGGATGCGATTCGATTCCCGGGGGAAGCCATCGCCGGTTTCAGCGTCAGGGTTGTTGAAAGGATCGCAACGCTCGGGAATCGGACCGTATTGATTTTGAACCTCGAAGAAGTAATCGAGGGAGTTTAAGAGGAGAATTCATGCCTACTCAGCCCAGGAACGGCCACAACCATCGCGGCGGCGAGATTGCGGGTCTGCGCGAACGGGCCGTACAGGTGAAGGATACTGCCAAACAAATGACCGTTTCGTTGAAGGAGACAGCCGGTCTTGCCGAATCGGTGGCCGGCTCCGCGGAGGAACTCGCTTCCTCGGTCAATGAAATGGCGGCGTCCATTGACCAGGTAACGGGAAGCGCAGCCACGCTTGCGGCATCCGCAGAACAGACAGCGGTATCGATTGAAGAGTCGAGCGCCTCCATACGGTCCGTAACGGAGATGGCGAAGGAAATGGCTGCATCGGCGCAGCAGGTAACGGCATCGATGGATGAAATCCTTGTTTCACTCCGGGACGTGAGCCTCGATACTGAAGCCCACTCGAGTTCCGTAGCGGAGATTTCGACGACCATCGAACAAATCACGCGCTCGATCCAGAGCGTTGCTTCCAATGCCGCTGATCTGACAGTGGCCGCGGAACAAACGTCCGCTTCCATTAACGAAACGGCTTCGTCCATCGAACAGGTCAGCGCGATGACGGAGAGCCTCGCTTCGTCCGTTGAACAGGTCTTTTCTTCCACGGAGGACCTGGCGCGCTCGGTGGAAGGCGTCTCCGCTAATGCATCGAAGATTACGGACGAAGCGACCGCCGCGGCTTCCAGCGCTGAGCAGATGGACCGTTCGGCCCGTTCGGTGGCTTCCCTCACGAAGTCCGCCACCGAGACCACCGGGCGGGTGGTGCGTGACGCGGAAGAAAGCGGCGCTGCCGTACAGAAATCCATTCTGAGCCTTGCGCGGATTCGCGAGTCCATTTCGCGGTCCTCCGGAGTGAGCCGGGAAATGGGTAAACGCGCAGGAGAGATCAGCAGTATCGTCGACACCATCGACCTGATTGCCGAACGCACAAACCTTCTTTCCCTTAATGCTTCCATCGAGGCAGCGCGCGCCGGGGATGCCGGACGCGGATTTGCGGTCGTCGCCGAGGAGATTCGTAATCTCGCCGACCGTTCAGCGCGAGCGACGTCGGATATTGCGGGGATTATCCGTGGCCTCGAGGAGGTGATCCAGGAAGCGATCGCCGCCTCGAACGAGGGTGTGCGCATCGCCGACGATAACGCACGGCTCAGTGACGACGGTCTGAACGGCTTGAAAAAAATTCTTGCGGGAGTTCAGGAAACGGCGAAAGTCGTCGGCCAGATCGCCGGGGCCGCGGATCAGCAAATGGAATCCGTACACAGCGTGGTCGATTCTATCAATGCAACAGCCGCCCAATCCAGGCAGGTTGCCACAGCCACTGCCGAACAGGCAAAGTCTGTTCGCAGCGTGCTGCAGGCCGGCGCACAAATGCGCAAGATCGCAAAGCAGGTCAGCCAGGCGATGGCAGAACAAGCCAAGGCGGCCCGCGAGCTGATCAAAGCCGCGCAAAATACGACATCGATCGCCTCTCATCTTCGCGCCGCGACTGCCGAGCAGGCAAATGCGGCCAAACAGATCATGCTGGCTCTTCTGGATATGCGCCGCGGGGCGGCGGCGACGTCAAAGTCGCTTGCAGAACGGGCGAAGTTCGGAGACGTGATTTCCGGCGAGGCTTCCCGCCTTGCCGCTCTGATTATGCGGGTAACCAGCGCCCTGTCCGACCAGGCCGCCGCCGCAGTGGAAATCGCGAAAGCCGCCGTCGAAAACCGGAAACAGTCCGGCCACGTTGCAAAGGCGATGTTCGAACAGGCGCGAGCGGTAAAAGAAATGACAGCTGCAGCGGAGAACGTTTCGTTCCAGATCCTGGCAATCACTCGCGCCAATCGCGAGCAATCGAGTACATTTGCGTCAATCGTCCGCACGAAGGCAGCTAACGGGAAGTAAATTTTCGTTGGAAAAACCAGAATGAGATCCTCTGTCAATCTGAGCAGCATCCGGGCGCCTCACGGTGGGGAGGTGCTGCTACGGGACCTCGTCCATGAGCGGACGGGCTTGTACTTTGACGACGTCAGAGTCGACGTGTTCATTGAAAGGGTTTCGCCGCTGGTTCTCGAACGCGGTTTTGGCTCGCTTCTGGATTACTATTACTTTCTCAAACACGATCCAACCTCTGCGGACGAATGGAGGAAGATTTTTGACGCGCTGACGGTTCAGGAGTCGTTCTTCTGGCGCGAGCTCGACCAGATCCGCGTCCTTGTGGACCGGATCGTTCCTCAATATTTCAGCGCACATCCTTATCGTCCGTTGAACATCTGGAGCGCGGCATGCGCCGCTGGTCAGGAGCCGCTCACAATCGCGATGGCGCTCCACGAGGCGGGTTGGTTTGACCGCGGGGGAATTGATATTTATGCAACCGATGCCAGCCCGCGGGCGGTCGGAGCGGCGCGAAAAGGCGTCTACCGGGAACGTTCCTTCAGAAGCCTGCCGCCCGAATTGAGGGAGAAATACTTTCTGCGCGACGCTGCCGGCGCTGGCGGTTTGGTACGGGTGTCCAGCGAACTGCATTCAAGAGTTCGCTGGGGAATAGCGAACCTCACCTCCGAGGCCGACCTTGCCTTGGCCGCGATGACATCGCCCGTGATCTTCTGTCGAAACGTGTTCATCTACTTCTCTGAGAGCTCGGCTCGCAAAACGGTTCGCATCTTTGCCGAGCGAATGCCGCGGCCGGGTTACCTTTTCGTCGGTATGACCGAATCGCTATTGCAGATTGCGTCCGATTTTCAGCTGGAGGAGATTGGAGACACGTTTGTTTATGTCAAGAACTGAAACTGTGCAATTGTGGACAGCCTTTGCCCGGGCTTGTTCCTAGAATTGAACTCGAACTGATAAGGGAGGCGGCAGGATCGTGAAGGGTCTAGTACGGGTCCTGATTGTGGACGATTCGGCTTACGCGCGGAAGGTGATCAAGCAGATCTTGTCACGCAGTCCTTTCATTGAAGTCATTGGAATTGCAGGGGATGGCGCAGAGGCCCTGGAGAAAGTGAAGGAACTTCACCCCGACGTCGTGACGCTGGACCTCATGATGCCTGGACTCGATGGGCTCGGATTTCTGACAAAACAAATGGCGCTCGTTCCACTGCCGGTTATTGTGGTGACTACTGCCAGCGATCAACACGATCTGGTTCTCAAAGCGCTCGAGGCGGGAGCCGTCGATTTCATCCAAAAACCTTCCATGTTAGCAACCGAGATTATCTTCGAGATGAGTGACGAGCTTATCGAGAAGGTCAAAACGGCCGGAACGATTCGGTTGGACCGATTGGATCCGAGGCCGTTCGTGAAACCGGCAGCCGCATCAGGATCGGTTCATGGGACAGCAAGCGTGGACGTTATCGTTATTGGTATTTCTACCGGAGGTCCGCAGGGCCTGCGGTATCTCATCCCGAAGCTCGCTGAAAGTTTCCCAGTCCCTATTGCAGTCGTTTTGCACATACCGGTGGGGTACACCGAAATGTACGCCGCCAAACTCAACGAGCTTTCGCGGCTCGAGGTCATGGAGGCCAAAGATGGAGATCCTCTGCGGGCGGGCGTGGTTCTGATTGCGCCGGCGGGGCGGCACTTGACATTCCGGCGGAATGGCGGTGAGTCCGTGGCCGCCCATCTGGATTCGCGGCCCTTCGACACGCTTCACAAACCCTCCGTCGATGTTCTGTTCGAGTCTGCAGCCGAGATTTTTCGTGACCGGACACTGGGGATTGTCATGACAGGAATGGGATCCGACGGCAAGCAGGGCGCCGCCTTGATAAAGGCGCAAGGCGGCCGCATCTATACGGAAGCCGAGGAAACCTGCGTCGTCTATGGTATGCCGGCCGCGGTGGTCGAGGCGGGCTTAAGCGATAGATCGATACCGCTGGACCGGCTCGCCGAAGCAATGATGGAGGTCGCATGAGCGCCGTGAAGAATGTGAGATCGAGGATTTTGATTGTAGATGACTCATCGATGTCCCGGAGAATCGTCCGGGGCATTCTGGAATCCGCAGGTCACGAAGTGACCGAGGCAGCGGACGGCATGGCCGCCCTCGAACATTACTCTCTCCAGAAGCCCGATCTTGTCCTTCTCGACATGGTGATGGCCGGCATGTACGGACTTGAAGTGTTGCAGAAGTTGCGCGAGATTGACGGTCAGGCCAGAATCATTGTCGCGACCGCCGACATCCAGCATTCAACGCGCGAAATGGCGGAACAAGCCGGATCGTGCGGCTTCGTGAGCAAACCCATTAAGAAAGAAGAATTACTGAGTCTGGTGAAGTCTGTCCTCGAGGAGCCCTGATGAACGAGCTGAATGGGCGCCAGACCGACGCGCTGGCGGAACTCATCAATATCGCCTTTGGACTCACGGCAGCAAAGCTGTCTGAGATTGCCGGCTCCCGGGTCTTTCTGAATGCGCCAGTTGTTAGTATCCATCCAATTAACGCGCTGGGAAGGGAACTGGGACCGTTTGTCACGGGTCCGGCGGCCTCCGTACATCAGGTTTTCAGCGGTCCGATTTCAGGCGATGCCATTCTGTTCCTGAACTATGAGAGTGCGGTAACACTCAGCAATCTTCTCGTTGAGGAACACCTTCGAGCGCAACGCCTGGACTCTTCCGCGGGCGAGGTTCTGACGGAGATCGGTAACATGCTCCTGAGCGCATGCCTCGGTATGTTCGGCAATCTTCTCCAGGTGCACGTTACGTTTTCCATACCCAGTCTGCACCTGGATTCGCTCGAACACTTCCTGACTTCGCTCTCCATCGGCGGCGACGAACTGCGGCACGCCGTTGTCATAACGGCCAGGTTCAATATCGCCACCAAGGGAGTAGAGGGCCGGATTGTGATCGTCCTGGGCGTTTCTTCGTTAGAGCGATTGATTCAAGCCGTTGAGCAGTGGGAAGGCAGCCAGTCTCGGGCGTAGTTTTGAGCCCGCCTTCGCGAACCCTCCGGCCTCCCGGCGCTGCGATCGAAAACACGCTTCTCCATTAATTGAGTCATCAAATAGATGATCCGCTCGCCAAGTGTGCGCTTTGGGACATGATTCGTCTGGTTTATTGGCAATAATTTACGGTAAGTAATTTGGAGGGGAGCGGCCCTGATGGATGCGCAGAATGCGCTGAATGCGCGCCAGACCGAGGCGCTGACGGAACTTATCAACATCGCGTTCGGACTCACGGCCGCAAAGCTGTCTGAGATTTCAGGCTGCCGGGTCCTTCTGGATGTGCCAGTGATCGGCATCCATCGAGTTCACGCGCTGGCCAGGGAACTGGAACCGTCTGTTACGGATCCGGCGGCCTCCGTACATCAGGTTTTCACCGGTCCGATTTCAGGCGATGCCATTCTGTTCCTGAACTATGAGGGTGCGGCAGCACTCTGCAATCTTCTCGTCGAGGAGCACCTTCAGTCGCAAAGTCCGGATTTTTCTAAAGGCGAGGTTCTGACGGAGATCGGTAACATGCTGCTGGGTACATGCCTCGGCGCGCTCGGCAATCTTCTGAAAGTGCGCGTGTCGTTTTCCATACCCAGGCTGCATCCGGATTCTCTGGAACATTTCCTGACGGCGCTCCCCATCGGTGGCGACGAACTGCGGCACGCCGTTGTAATAGCGGCGCCATTCCACATACGCGAACGGGGAGTCGATGAATGGCTGGTGATCGTCCTGGCCGTATCTTCGTTGGAGCGATGGATTCAAGCTATCGAGCAGTGGGAATCCGGCCAATACTGAAAATCTTTCAATCATGCAGGACTACATCCGTTAACAGTTCTGTCCTCACGGTCAGATCCCCGTTGTATTCGATGAGTCCCATTTTTCTGAATTTGTTCATGAAGTGAGTGATGCGCGACCGCGTCGTCCCTACCATTTCAGCCAGGATCTCGTGACTCATTGTGGGTATCCTGGTATCCGGCACGACTTCGTGTTCGCGCAGGCGGGATAGCTTCAGGAGAACTCTGGCTAGCCGCTTCTCGCTGTGGTTGAAAAGCTGATCGCAAAGATCTTCTTCGAGATCGATATTGCGCCTTAACAGCGAGGCCATGAACTTTTCGGAAAGATCGGGCTGGGCGTGAAGAGCGCGCCGCATTGTTCGCTTGTCGACCTGGAATAGCGTCGTCGGTTCCAGGGCAGTTGCTGTGCTCATTCGGAGAGATTGGCCAACCAGGGATCCTTCGCCAAAGAAGCCGTGAGGGCCGAGCATGGTGAGCACTGCCTCCTTGCCGGCAGATGAGACAACCGAAACCTTTACTCTTCCGGTCTGAACAAAATAAATGGCGTCCGCATGGTCGCCCTGAGAAAAGATCTTCCTGCCCTTGCGAACGCTTATTGCCTGCTTGCCCTCTGAGATTCCCGCAAGAAGCGTCGCCACGTATGGATCTGTATGTATAGGTTTTACCTTTACTCCCTTTTTTGCTTCAGGCATGCGTCACCTCTTCCGCATCTCAACTGAGCGCATCACGAAATCCTGGGATGCGGTCCGAGTATTCTAGCCTTATCGGGGCCAGACGGGCAAAGGCATAGAGACCACAAAGAAGAGGAAGGAATAGCCACAAAAAGCACAAAAGGCGCAAAAAGGAATTAACCTTCTGCGCCTTTTTGTGCTTTTTGTGGCTATTCCTTCCCCATACCGTCTGTGTCTCTGGTCAGAACCCCACGCTAAAGAGGATCCGATCATTTTGTGAGCGTCTGCATGACCGGCGATTGAGTTGGACAGGCTACATTGTTTTCGCGAATAGCGTGTGGCGGCGCTGCAAAAGTCGTTTCGCGCGTCTCTCCATTTTCGGTTTCGTTATCCAATGCGAATACGCCTAAGTCGAGAGCCAGATCGCTGATTGTTGATTTCATGTTGCGAACCTTATCAAAACGTCGCCGGGCGAAACTGTTCAAAATTGAACAAAGTTGGGTGTTTTTCCAGCGTGAGCGTTCTTGCACATACGGCCGTGTGGCAGCTTGTTAAGGTCGATGTGTTATGCGATCAAACAAGGAACTCATCAATGCGTTGAGAGCCGCCCCCGGGCCGTGGATGGATACCGCGATAATCGTGGCCTTCGAAAATCGATTTGAATTCGTTACCGAGGACCATCCAGATCCCATGAAGCGTTTGAACGCGCTCCAGGAGCAGGGCGGTCTGGCTATCGGGTTGGCGGGAGTCAAGTCGAATGAGTCCGTGGATCGAGCTTTCCGCGCCCAACTGTTTGACGAGTACGAAGGCCAGGCATGGGCGCATCAGTATATGGATACCCTCCGCGGAATTGTCAGGCGTCAGGCTTCCTCAACAAGGTAACACGTTTGTATAAAACGAGACATCCAGGATCACTGGAGTCAGTCATAGTCAGGGCATGCCAGACACCGGTGAAAGAAGAGAAATCACTCGCTTCGCGAACGCGAAGGAAACCGAAACCGTTCAAGAGTCGAAGAAATTGACTTTGAAAACAAAACAGCGATCCGCAAAAACGGCTCAGGAAAACCGGTCTCGCAAGCGGCGGAATGTTTCGTCGAACAGCCAGGCAAAGCCGCGCGAAACCGAAGGTCGTCGGAGCGATCGGGAAGGTTCCGAGCGAATGGTTGATGAAGGCGATCCCATTCCACGGTCATGATCGCGGATCGTGGGAATCTCAAAGAACCGCTCCTGTTGTCTGCGGGGGAACGGCCCGCTTCCGTGTTCTTCCGTGGAGGAGAAGTCCGCATCGACGTTCACGATTCATGGCACGAACGCACCTTCAGGCGGCTCAAAGCGGACATTGTGGCCCTTCACCCGGATAAGGCGTTGAGTGGATTCCGGCGCAGGGGGAACATGTCCCGATCAGTCACTAAAGCAACTGCATATAACTACGCCCAGCGGAACCTGAAGCTATGGATGTGGGAGGAGGCGGCGTGGTATTCCACATTTGGACTCAAACCACCGCGAGTGACAGGGATCGCCCATGTTACAACGCCTCTTTACACGAGCATGCATAACGGATCGTGTTACATCCTGCCCGCGAGACCTCGCCGACAGCATTTCGATGCGATACAGACGGGAAAGTCAGGCCGTCCCGGATGACGGCGGCCAAGAAGGGGCGGGAAAGCCATGGACCGATACCAGGTCCTTCGCTAAGAGAAGGAATAGCCACAAAAAGCACAAAAGGCACAAGAGTTCTGCACTCTTGTGCCTTTTGTGCTTTTTGTGGCTATTTCTTCCCTAAGCGGTTTTGATCATCGCCTCGAAGCGGCTCCTTCCCTCGTCGACGCACTTCTTCGCGTTGTCGAAGCCCTGGAGCACTTGAGCGTAACCTTCTGAGCCGAGTCTCTTGCCGCGATCGACTCCGTCTTTGACCGCTTCGGCCATGTCGTCTGCCCAATCCGTCACCCGGTCACGGATGTCCAGTTGAAGGTCATCGAGACGATCCACGGTCTTTCGCGCAAACTTCTTGATGTCTTTCTTGGTCCGAACGCCGCTTTGCGGCGCATAGAGAAGAGCGACAGCCGCTCCCATCAGCGCCCCCGCAAACAAAAATCCTGCCGCGTGTTTCATATCCATATCTGCCATGTTTGAGTTCCTTTTGTCGGCGGCGAGCTATGCGCTCACCCGGTCTCTGGGTTTGTCCGTGTTCCCGTAGTCGCCCTTGGTTTCTCCGGTCGACGCGATGTCGTCGGCGCCGGTCCTTTCGAGAATCTTCTTCGCTTTCTGAATCCAATTGGAGTCGTCCGCATGAACGGAGAGCAGGATGCAGCCGCCCTTGATGCGCCCTTCGTAACGTATGGCAACATATTCCGGAATGCCCATGCCGATGAGAGCCCCGGTCAGACCACCGACGGCGGCACCCACCCCCGCTCCGCTCAGCAAGGCCATGATGGGACCTGCGGCAATAAACGGACCAAGCCCTGGAATCGCCAACATCCCGATGCCGGCAAGCCAGCCCAGCGCGCCACCAATGACCGCACCAGAGGTAGCTCCGGCCGCCGCGCCCTCGGGCGCCTTTGTGCCCTTTTCGAGAGCGAAGTCTTTCGTACCCTCGTTGTAAGGGAAGAGAACCGAAATGTCCGCGTTTCGAAAGCCTTCGCGCTTCATTTCAGCCACCGCGGTTTCCACTTGTTCTTTGGTGGAGAAAATTCCAAAAACCACTGAGTTTGCCATTTGTTTCTTTCCTCACTCGCGATTCTTGGCGATTTTGCGGACCATGGCTGTGCACAACTGCACAGTGTTTTCGAAAAAAAACCTCGAGGCGGGCGCAAGCCCCTCGAGGTGGGAGAACGAATGAAGAGAGACAACCGATTCGCGGCGTCGGTCGCTCGCGAATTCGGCCTTGCTGACTACAACTGAGTGTCTTCCGAGTCCTGGCCCGCCGGAACCATGCGGGAGGAAGTCTGTTCCATCTCCGTCTCTTCCTGGCAATGAATGCATGTCGTCGCCCATGGCACGGCGTCGAGCCGCTTTTCATTGATGTCTTTACCGCAGCGCGTGCATTCCCCGTATTGACCACGATCGATTGTCTTGATGGCTTCCTGAATAAATCGCAGCCGGGTAAAACCGCCTTCGTGGAGGTTGTAAAGGAGGTCTCTGTCGTGGCTGATCGTGGCCAGATCGCCTTCGTCTTCAGTATTTTCGAGCTGGATTTCTTCCGCCGCTTGCCTGCTCCGGTTCATCGATTTGACCAGCTTTTCATACTCGCTCGACAGTCGCATCCGTATACTCTTGATCTTTTTTGCGTCCATTCTTCGGCCCTCAAGGTAAATACCGACTATCTCCCATAAGCGGGGCGAAAACTGTGCAGAATTGCACAGAGGGGTGGGATAAAATGCGCCCGCGAGTTGGCCACGGTTAACCTCAATAACAGTATCTCTTAATAAGGAAAAGAAGGAGGCTTCGCGACGTCACCAGCCACCCGTCCGCGCCGATTCAAGGAACAGTGCCATTGGCTTGATGGCGCAGCCACCCCTCTCAAGGAAGTAGGCGTGTAAGTGCTTTGTTTTCAGTAACGCCAAAAATCGCCTGCTTCGTTAACTGTTATCGGGGACTCCCTGGCAAGGAGAGGAACATAAGTTTAAGCTTTCACGGCGAGTGTCCTGAGTCCAAGGTTCGCATACGTTTTCGAGGGCCGTTCCTGTTGTAGCGGCGGTCTTATGACCGCGGTTTTACGGTCTGTTGCGGGGAAAAACCGGCGGTCATAGACCGCCGCTACATTGGGAACGACCGCGCCGCGCATCGGATTTTGCGTGCAAACTTCGGACTAAGGACACCAGGAAGGAGTCTTTTCAATGGCTGTCAGGACGAACGCCATCACCACAAAGCAAGGGGCGCATGAGAAACTGCGCACTTCGGAAATCCGTTACCGGCGGCTATTTGAAACTGCGCAGGATGGGATCTTGATTTTGGATGCCGCTACCCGAAAAATCACGGAGGCGAATCCTTTCATGGTCGAGTTACTGGCGTACAGCAGGGACGAACTACTCGGACAGGAACTCTGGGAAATTGGTTTGCTCAGGGATGTGAAAGCCAGCAGGCAGGCCTTTCGAGAGTTGAAGGAGAGGAATTATATCCGCTACGAAAACCTGCCGCTTCAAACAAAGGACGGCCAGCAGCGGGAAGTCGAGTTTGTCAGCAATGTGTATCTGGAAGACGGCCATGAGGTCATTCAGTGCAACATTCGTGATATCACTGCACGCACAAACGTGGAGCAGCGTTTACGGAAGGCCAATGAAGAACTGACAGCGCTGGTGGCTGAATTGCGGGGGCGGGACGCAGAAATGTTATCGCTCAACCGCCTGCATGAATTGCTTCAAGCCTGCACTTCACAAAACGAGGCCTACCAAGTTATCTCGCTTGTTGTGAGTGAATTGTTTTCCGCACAAGACGGCTGTTTAGCGATCTTACGTGCGTCAGATGGCTATCTTGAGCCAGTGGCATCCTGGGGAAGGGAAGCGGTCGTGGAGCCGGTCTTTTCGCTGGAGGATTGCTGGGCTCTGCGACGCGATCAACTTCATGAAGTGACGGATCCGCAGGCCGGACTATTGTGCCGTCATTTTGTTCACCAGCCGCGCGCGAGTTACTTGTGCGTCCCGCTCACTGTACAAGGTGAAACGCTGGGCGTCTTATGTGTTCTTGGTAATGAGGCCGGGAGCGGTGAGCATCAGGCCGGGCAGCAGCGGCTGGCCGTAGCCGTTGGCGAAGCTATCAAAATGTCGTTGTCCAACTTGAAACTGCAGGAGAAACTGCGCGAACAAGCCATCCGCGATCCGTTGACCGGGTTGCTTAACCGGCGTTTCCTTGAAGAGACATTGTCGCGCGACGTGTATCGCGCGCAGCGGCGCGACTCCCCGCTGTGCGTTGTCATGCTTGATCTCGATGATTTCAAGCGGTTCAACGATACCTTCGGGCACCATGCCGGTGATGAGTTCTTGAGGGAGTTCGGGAAGGCGATGCGCGGAACGCTTCGCAAGAGCGATATCTCATGCCGCTATGGCGGCGATGAGTTTGTGCTTGTTCTGCCCGATTCATCGTTACCGGAAGCGCGGAAACGGATTGAGCACATTTGCGCGATCGTCAAGGAAATACAAAGCCGCCACGGAGAGCCGGGGAACGGCACGATGACGGTGTCCGCCGGCATTGCGCAGGCAGGCGTACACGCCTCCGATCCGGGAGAACTGCTTCGCGCGGCCGACAAAGCCTTATATGCCGCCAAGGCGGCCGGCCGCGACCGGGTGGCTGTTTACCAGGCGAAAGAGTCTTAGCCGCCCGCGGCAGAAGTAATAAACACAGAGACACAAAGACACAGAGACCACAAAGAGGGAAAAATCCAAGTCTGACCTGGATTTTTCCCTCTTTGTGGTCTCTGTGTCTTTGTGTCTCTGTGTTTATTACTTCTGCCGCGGGCTGTCAGGAATTACGCTGGATGATGCCGGAATCCACCGTCTTGCCGGTTCGCGAGATGGTCTGGAAATTCAATGAGTCGCCCGAGATTTCGATAAGTATAAATGAGCGGTCCTGATCGTAGCCGGCTGCGGTGAGGTCCGTCTTCTTCAGATCGCCCTTCCTTAACTCCCCGGCGGCTCCTTCGGTAAAGTAGGTAATGCCTTTTTGCGGTTTCGTGCGCTCGTAAATATGGTCATGTCCGGCGAAGACAACCTTCACTCCGTATTTCACGAACAGGGGTTCCAGCGAAAGACGGAGTTCGGTTGAAGCTCCATGAAACGATCCGGATGAGTAGAGGGGGTGGTGAAAGTAGCAGATTTTCCAGTCTGACCCTGAGTTCTGCAGTTCCTTCTCCAGCCAGGAGAGCTGCTCGGGTTTCAGGTAGTTGCTGTCCAGGACGAAGAACTGAACATTCCCCTTCTTGTATGTGTAGTATGGCTGTCCGTTCATGTTGAAGGGTTTGTAATACCGCTCGGAGGGGCTGTCGTGGTTGCCCAGAGCCGCGTAGAACTGCACACCCGCATCGAGCAACCCCTTGTAAGGCAGTTCGAACTTCTTCTGATAGTCGCTCTGGTTGCTTCCGCCGTAAATGTTGTCGCCCAACATAATGACAAAATCAAAATGAAACAGTGGCCGAGCCGCGCCCATCTTTCCTGCGATTTCGTATTGAGGCAGATCTCCAGTGCCCATGTCGCCGATTGCCGCAAAACGTACGGAGCCTGGCTTCAACGGCAGGATCAGGTCCTGGCCGTATAGCGACAATTCCATCCCAGCCAGAGCCAAACCAGAAATGAAGTGGCGGCGCGAGATGTGCATTCACTGAAACCTCAAGGAATGGCGTTTGGGATGAAGTCTACAATTAGATTCGTCCTGGTGTCCTGCAGAACAAGGGCATGGCCGATGACGCGATACCCAAGCTCCTTCGGCAGCGCGGGGAACCGGCTCAATAGAGTCGGCGGCACTGTTGTCCGCACTTGATCGTCGGGATACACCTCGTTCACCTTGAGCACGATGGGTTTTGCAGGATTGCGCTCCCGGATGGTTTGGCGCATATCCCGGCCGCCGGGTTCCTGAAACGCTTTTCGGATAATCTTGCGGAAATGCTCCGCCACATCCTCGGTAAAGATTTCACCCTGATGCGCGTCGCGCCGAGCGTTGGCAATGACTCCGGTGAGCTGGTGCTGACGATCGGCAATCTGCTCCGATTCCTTGGTTGGTTTCTGGGCAGGCACCGAAGCGGTCAGGTCCTGCTGCATCTGGAGGTATTTCTCCACGGCGGCCTCGAACACTTTGGAGGCAGCCGCAGCCGCGTTGGACTGCTCCGCAAAAATCAGCGGAACCTTACACCAAAGGCACAAGACAGAGCACAGGAAACACAAAAACAATCTTCGCAGGAGCATTCATTCATCCTCGGATTCGTTCAACATTTCGGTGACTCGTTCCCGGACTGCTTCTTTCACCGCTTTTTCGACGGTTTCCTTTATTTCGGCTGAGTCCAGGGTTTCACTTCCCACCTTCGAGACCACTTCGCGGACCGCTTCTTTGACCAGCGGATTCAGCGGCGACAGCTTGTCGACCATTGTTTTCAGCTTCTTCTTGATCTCTCGTGGCGTGGCGTCAGTGTTCCTGGCGGCTTTTTTCCGCCCCCAATCGGCCTCAAAGGCCTTGACCAGGCCACTCACCAGTTTCGATTCACGAACGATAACGCCGACTTCCCGCCGCGAATCCAGCTCGGCGACGCGCAAACTCTGGCTTCCGACAAAGGCTTCGCGGCCGTCCCGAATAATGGTACGCGTATGCAGCCGAAGCCCCGCGAGCGGCCGGACATCCAGGAAATGGTTTTTTCTGCCGATGGAGCCGATGACTTTGACGGTTACTCCCTTTTGGATTCGGTTGCTGAGGGCGCGCAGTATTTCCGGATCGGAGATCTTGGGATCGTAGATCAGCAGCTCTTTCCTGCTTCGCCCGATGAGCGAGGTGAGCTGCTTTCGCGCATTGACGGGACTTACCACAAAGTCATCGGCGCCGGCTTCGTACGGTTTTCGGGCGACATCGGCCGCAAGCAACTTCAGGGCTTCCTGAACGAGCCCGGCCTTCTTGGTGACGATGCCGAAACCCCGGCTGTGGTCGATATCCAGATGTGTGAAGTTGAAGGACAACGCATAGAGGACGCGGCGGTCGATGATCACCAGCTTGTCGTGATAACGCACAAGATCGTCGGCGGTCCTCGAAACAGCAACTCCGGCGGCCAGCAGGCGCATTTCAAGCTTGCGGAGGCTTTTCTCGCCGCCCCGGTTCGCATAGGCAATCAGCGCCGATACCGCGATGCCGCGGCCGACTGCAGCCTTCAATCCCGCTTCCAACTCGGCGCGATCGAATCGGAAGATGACAATGTCCACGCTCTTCCGGGCGTTCTTGATCGCGGAAACCAGCGGCGCCACTCCATCCTCAGGTTGGATCAACAGTTTCAAGGGACGATGTTAGGCCGAAAGATGGGGGCAAATCTGGTCAATTGTGCACAGCGGGTGACGCCGGGTTAAGCCTACTCTTAATAAGACATTTAGGGAGGTTCACGATGCATTTCCTGTCTCTTACACTAGCCGCTGTTTTTGCTCTCGCGGGATGGACGACTCCGCAGCAAAATCAGACACCGGAGGTGAAACCAGTTCTAAAAGAACAAAATGGTCTCGCCTACGTCGATCCGAATACCCGGATCAGCTATATCGGCCGCGCCACCCTCTGGCAAGCGGTCGATCTTGACCAAATTGACGCACGAGCAGGACGCCAAATTCTGGATTCCAAAGGATCGAGCAAAACACTTCCTAATGACTCCACTGTTGAATGCCGGTATTTGCAAGAACCCGTAGGTGGAACAACCGAGAAGTTTCATTGTGAGTTTGTTCAAGCTACAGACTCCAACAATAAACCAATCAACATCCAACTGAAGAAGCTCAAGGTCCGATACAATTCCTTCAAAACTGTTTCGGATGTCATTGTCAGCCGGCTCACATGGATTCTTGGTTTTGGCTCTGATATTCAAACGCCAGTCGTGAAAGTCATTTGCGACGGATGTTCCCGCGATCCATTTCATCAAAAAGCGCCGGTTCAAGGGAAACAAATATTTACCCGGGCCAGTATTGAAACCAGTCTTCCCGGTGGCGCCGGCATCTATGTAGACGGAACTCGTTATCCCAAAGATGATGGCAGGGACGAATCAGCCTGGTATTGGGACGAATTAAAATACATCACCAACCCGGAAAGAAAGGTTCAAAGCGATGCTTTGAAACTTTTCGCCGTATTTCTGAAACATGGTGATAGCAAAGCCATTCAAAACAATCTGACTTGCCTGACCCACCTCGACGACAAAGGCATTTGTAACGATCCTTTCCTGTATGTCAAAGATTTTGGGAGTACCCTGGGTTCGGATGGGTTGAGCGTTCACCCAATAGATTTGAAAAAGTGGTCTACTGACGCCGTGTGGAAGGATAATCAGCGCTGCATTGGTAGTCTACACGTGAACTTTGGTAACGGCCCTGGGCTATCCGACCCTGAAATCTCTGAAGCTGGCCGGAAATTCTTGGCGGACCTTTTGAGCAATCTCATTAAGCATGAATCAAAACTCCGTGACATTTTCGATGCCGCACACATTCAAGATTACGATGACCATGGCCACAAGTATTCCGCAGATGACTGGGTAGTCGCATTTGAAGCCAGGGCTCAGCAAATCATCAATCGCCCTCCATGCCCAAATTGAAAGAAATATAGCCACGGATTGAACGGATTGAACTGATTAGGCGCCGGAACAGTCTGATTTGCGGCCCATCCGTTAAATCCGTTCAATCCGTGGCTATGATCCCGCCCCCGCGGTTGCAGGTTCACCTTTCTGGATATCGTAGAGCTCGGAGTAGAATCCGCCGGCAGCAATCAGTTCCTCGTGGGTTCCCTGTTCTGCCAGTTGCTGGTCTTTCACGACAAAAATAATGTTGGCATGGAGAATTGTGGCCAGGTGGTGGGCGATAACGATCGACGTTTTGTTCTTCATCAGGCGCTCGAGGGCTTCGAATACAGCCTGTTCGGACTGCGCGTCCAGGCCAGACGTGGGCTCGTCCAGGATAAGAATCGGCGTATTGCGGATGACTGCCCGCGCGATCGCTATGCGTTGGCGCTGGCCTCCGGAAAGTGTGACGCCCCGTTCGCCGACCATCGTGTCGTAACCTTCCGGCATTTTCTCGATGAACTCGTGGGCGTTAGCCTGTTCGGCGGCCCGGATGATCTCGGCCCGGGTGGCTTCCGGACGTCCATAAGCGATGTTCTCCCAGATCGGCGTGTGGAACAGGACCGCGTCTTGCAACACAAAGCTGATCTGGTCGCGAATCGACTTGATGGTAAAGGCTCGAATGTCCGTTCCGTCAATCTTGACTTTACCGGACACCGGATCGTAGAAACGCGCAACCAGATTGATAATGGTGGTTTTGCCGCCTCCGGTCGGGCCGACGAATGCCGCGATCTGGCCCGGTTCGATCTTGAAACTGACATCTTTAAGAATCGATTGATCCGGGTTGTATCCGAATGAAACCTTGTCAAATTCGATAGTGCCCTTGAAGCGCCCGGCCCGGCGTGCGCGCGGCAGGTCGCGCACGCCGCTCTCGGTTTCCAGAATCTCGCGTATCCGCTCGAAGCCCACGCCCGCTTTGGAAACCGTGTCCGTCATTTTGGACAGGTCCCGCATTGGCTTGTACATTTTGCCCAGGTAAAAGAGGAAGACCACCAGGTCTCCAGCCGTCAGTTGTTCTGCCATCACCAGCCGCGCGCCATAACCCAGCATCAGGCATGTTCCTATCGCAACGATAATGTCGACGATAGGTGAAAGCTTCATTTTGATGCTTTGCGCGAGAAGGGCAGTTTCGACATTGTCGAGGCTCTGGCGCTCGAATCGGCGCTCCTCGTAGTCCTCCCGGGCGAATGCCTTGACCAAACGAATCGACGAAAACACTTCCTCGACTGTCGAAACCAGTTCGCTTTCTTTCTTTCGGACTTCGCGGGAGGCTTTCTTGATCCGCCGCGTGAAGAAGTAAACCACCAGGAAAAGGATGGGCGCGACGGAAAGCGAGATGACCGTGAAGCGCCAACTCATGTAAAGCATGACGCCGATGATTCCCAGCAGCGTGAGGACGCTCGTTACGATGCCCAACAAAGCCGACGTGACAAAGTCCTGAATGCGGTCGATGTCGCTGGTTACTCTGCCGATCAGATCGCCCGTTCGCTTTTCATCGTGTTCGGCGAGCGACAGCCGATGGATGTGGTGATAGAGCGTGCGGCGCAGGTCGTGCATGACCTGTTGGCCGACATTCGTGGTGAGATAGTTCTCCAGGTATGAACTGACCGCGCCTGCAACAGCGATGGCCGCCACCGCTGCCACTGCAAAGTTGAGGATGGCCAGTTTGCCGTTTCCAACCCAGCCAACCGCCACGGCCATCCAACCGGGCAACGGCTTGGGCCGAAGCGGAAGCAGATAGTCGAGAACAATCTTGATCGGCCAGGGCTCGAGCAGGTCCGTTGCGGACCCGGTGGCAACGGCCACGAGAGCCATGGTCATGGCTTTCCAATGAGGCCGCAGAAGGTCTGTGATGCGAAGAATTTTGGGCTTCATTGTTCCGAACTTGCTGAACAGACTCCACATCCAGAGTCTTGCATCTGTTCGAAGAAAGCTGTCCCAAAGTGCACAGGCGGGGTCAACCACAGAGACACGGAGAGCACAGAGGGAAGGAATAGCCACAAAAACCACAAAAGGCCCAAGACTGCTGCACTCTTGGGCCTTTTGAGTTTTTTGTGGCTATTCCTTCCCTCTGTGTTCTCCGTGTCTCTGTGGTTAACCCCCTGGTCAATAGTGAACAGTTCTTGTCTGCCAATAGGTGCACAATTCCCTCCAGTTGGTTCGACCGGGCATAGCGCCTGGATGGAAAGGGTGGTTTCATGAAAAGGTTTTCAGTCTTAGCTCTTGGCGCAGTCGTCGGTTTATGTGCAGCCCGAGGGGATGCTGCCCAATATCGGGAAAACGACCGGGGACGAACCGATCAGGTATGCGTCTACAAGGACATCAACTTTCAAGGCGCTTTACAGTGCTATAACGCAGGCGACGAACTGGACACTCTCGGGGCCGCAAACCGGAGTATTTCGTCGATTCGTGTTTATGGGCACGCGATGGTCACAGTTTATGAAGGCACAGAGTTTCGGGGCCACTCCGCGCAGTTCGCTACCGACGTGCCCGACCTGGGGCGGCGGATGATGCAGGGCAACACTTCGTGGAGCGACCACATTGATTCCATACGGGTCGGGGCAGTCGCCGGTGGAGGTCCCACTGTCAGCGATCGCAGGGATCCGGCCGATTTCCGGCGCAATCAGCCACCGCCGCCGCCCCGGGACGGCATCTGCGTTTATGACCGTCCGGACTATGAGGGGCGCTCGGCATGCTGGAACCAGGGACAAAACGTCTTCGATCTGGCAAGGCAGGGCAACTGGAGCGGACAGATCTCGTCAATCCGCCTTTTTGGCCGCTCGGTCGCTGTTGTTTATCAGGACACCGGATACCGAGGCGAAAGCATGACCGTGGATAGAGACATTCCTGATTTGGCGGCGATTCGCGGGAGAGGCCCGGGATACGGAAACGGGAGAGGTCGAGGAAACGGGAGAGACTTCGAAAATTGGGACCGTCAGATCTATTCCGTGCAGGTCCAGGCGCAACGCCGAGACAGATAGCGCACTTTGAAATTTGGTTGAGACGCCCGCTGTAGCGGCGGTCTATGACCGCCGGTTTTATGGTAACTCGCAAGAAACATGTGGATTACGAGACACTTTAAAGCCGGCGGTCATAGACCGCCGCTACAGTAATGGCTTGCATAGTTATGTCCAGGCCATTGAGAGACACCACACTAAGATGACCGCCGGCGATTCAGCAACTTGCGAGACTGTCGGCGGTCATAAACCGCCACTACAGTGTCCGAACGCGATTGTTTGTGCAAAGCCTGTTCACGAGCAACTATTGGTCAGCAGTCGATTCTCGGCTATAGGTCTCTGTATTCGTAGCGCCCACAACCGATGGCAGGAGTTTTGAGGCCGCTACGCCTTTCGAATTGTTTACAACGCACCTGGTTGACGTTTCTGCTGCTTCACAGCGATCCGCATACGCCGTTTCTCCGCACGGAAAGCGGTTCTTGATGAATGTTCCCGCAGAAAACACCGCCCTTTCGCCTATTTACGGTCGTTCTGAATCGGAATCCCGGTGCAAAGACAATGAAGGGTGACACGAATGACCAATTGTGCAGCCTGCATGCGCCCCATCCCGCGTTTCTTCCCCCAATTGCGATAGAATTGCGCTTATGGTTCTGGCGCTACTGACCTCGGCATTGATCTCGATCGTCTGCTTCATCGTGACGCTGCTCATGGGATTCATGGTGGTGAAAACCACTCTTGCGCAGCATGTTCTGTTCGGACTCTTTACGACGTTTCTGGTTACGCTCACGCAGAGCATGACGATGTTCTACTTTATCGGCACGGGGAAGCAGGTCAAGGACCTCGTGGCAAACCTGCCTTCGGGCCCGCAATTCGTGCAGCGCACGAAGGTGTTCAAGGCGAAGGTATTTCCGCCGTCTCTGTGGGCCATGCTCTTCACCATGGCGACAATGATTATCGGTGGCGGCGTGCACACACGCGTCGCCTGGACCCCTCCGCTTCTGCATACGCTGTTGGCGGCAATATCGCTTTACTACAACATCGTGGCTTTCTGGCAGGAAGCGAAGTACATGCTGGAGCAGAACATGCTCATGGAAGAACTCGACCGTTTGCTTTAATGAGTTTCCTTTCGCGGCTTACGCATCCGGTGCGCATTGAATCTCCAGAACTTGAAACGCCGGAACAAATCGATGCCTTCATCGAATCGCGTGCGCTTGAATATCCGACAAAGCTCGAGGACGATTTCGTTCGGCGCGCGCTGGGCCTCGGAGTCGATGGCGGCATGATTCTGGACGTCGGCACGCGCGTGGGGCTCATTCCCCTGAAAATGCTGTGGCAGAATGAAAACTATTTCGCGATCGGAATGGACAGATCCTCTGCAATGATCGATCGAGCCCGTGCCACGGCGGCGGCCTGGGAGTTGGATGAGCGTGCGTTTTTTCAAGTGGGTGATGCGCGAAAGATGCGGCTGAAGACGGCATACTTCGATTTGGTGATTTCAGATTCAACGCTGCACGTTTTCGATGATCCGCTGTCGGTGTTGCGCGAAATCAATCGCGTGTTGAAACCCAAAGGCGGTCTCCTGATTCGAGACTTGCAACGGCCCAGCCGATTTCGAATGCAGCGCACGATCGCCGAACATTCGGCTCGATATGGCGCAAGCCTGCGCCCGCATATCGAGACCTCCCTGAGGGCGGCATTCACGATTGATGAAATCGAAAGGCTCGCAAGAGCTTCCGGCCTTGAACGGGTGCGCATTGGCGAAACCGGCGAGCGCCACTTCGTGATCGAACGAACAGGCGAAAGCGATCCCAACTCGTGGATCAAGGTCCGGGAGCAATACTTGTAGTGGAAAAGATCCTCATCATCGGAGGAAACGCGTCGGGGTTGACCGCCGCTTCGCGCGCCGGCCGAATCGATCCACGGTTGAGCGTGACCGTCGTCGAAAAGGGTCCCGACATTTCCTACAGCACGTGCGGAATTCCGTACTTTCTTGCCAAGATGGTCCGCGCCAACGATCTCATTTCGTATACACCGGAGTCTTTCGAAAAAGAACGCGGCATCAAGGTTCACAACCATACGCGCGTTGATGAAATTGCTCCCTCACGCAAGCGCGTGATGGGCATGCGCACGGACACGGGCGAGCGGGTAGAATTCTCTTACGAGCGGCTGCTCATCGCAACCGGCGTGAAGCCCAGGTTTCCGGATATTCCCGGGACGAATCTGAAGAATGTCTTCACGCTGACCAACCTCCAGGACGCGCTTCGCATCAACGAGGCGCTCGACAAAGTCCAGCGCGTCGCGATCATTGGCGGCGGCTATGTCGGCCTCGAGATGACCGAGTGCCTGCATGCGCTCGGCAAAGCCGTGCATCTGTACGAACGCGAGTCCCACGTCCTGCCGGGCATGGATGCCGACATGGCTCAAATCATCGAGTACGAGTTGCAGCGGTTTGGTGTCCGGCTTTCCACGAGCGCGAAGGTGCTCGCTCTGGTCGGAGGCGAAGGCGGAGTGGCAGGCGTCAAAGCCGCGAGCGGACTGGGAATCGATCCGGCCGATATGGCGCTGCTCGACACCGGAGTGGTACCGGATGTGGAACTCGCCCGCGACGCTGGAATTCAAATCGGCGTCACCGGAGCAATCTCCGTGAACGAATACATGGAAACCAATGTGCCGGGCATTTTTGCGGCGGGCAATTGCGCTGAGACGTTCTGTGTGATTCGGCGGCGGCCCGTCCTGAACTACATCGGAACGGTCGCTGCCAAGCAGGGCCGGGTAGCCGGAGAGAACATGGCCGCACGGCGAACCAAGTTTCTCGGGGCCATCGGCACAACGGTTTTGAAAGTTTTCGATCTCGCGGTTGCCCGCACCGGTTTGTCCTCGGCAGATGCGGCCGAAGCAGGCATGCCGGTAGTCTCCGCGCGCATCGAAGCCGTTGACCGCGCGGCCTATTACCCTGCGGCGCGGAAGATCTGGGTCAAGCTGATTGCCGAGCGCGAGAGCATGAAGCTTGTGGGGGCGCAGGTTGCAGGTTATGGCGACGCCTCGAAACGCATCGACGTGGCCGCCACCGCCATCACGGCCGGACTGCGGTTGGATGAACTGGCGCAACTCGATCTGGCATATTCTCCGCCCTACGGGAACCTCTGGGATCCCATTCTGATCGCGGCACAATCGGTATTGCGAAAATTGCTCCTGTGATAAAGTGGCCGGTAGCAGGAGTGGTTTGTCGCCGCAGGAGCGGCGGATTTTTGTATGAGGTTGACTCTTCCCGGATTGATCGTCGCAATACTGGCGCTGGCCGCCCCGGCCGTCGCCGGACCACTGGAACTTCCAAGTCAAGGCCTCGAAAGCCGAATTGAATTCTGGAAGAAAGTTTACACTCAATACGGCGAGAATGACGTCATCATCCACGACCGCGTCCACGTAAACCTGATTTACGACGTCGCTGCAAAGGGCGAACAGACGTCCAGGATTGCCTTTGTTCAACAGGCGATCGATGAAATCCGGACAAATCTCGCGACGCCGGAGAATCTCAGCGCGACAGCAAGGCAGGTTCTTGACGCGATTCAGGCGAACGGCATTCCTCTCACGGCAGATTCGCTATCCGACCTTCGTGACAACGTTCACACGCAACTCGGAATCAAAGAGCGGTTTCGAGAGGGCATCGTTCGGTCCGGCCGCTACGTCGACACGTTTCTACAGATTTTTGACAAGGAAGGACTGCCTGGAGAGATTGCTCTGCTGCCGCTCGTGGAATCGTCCTTTGAGAACAGGGCCCTGTCCAACGCAGGCGCAGCCGGGATATGGCAGTTCACGCGGGGAACCGGAAAGATCTATCTGAGCGTGAATCGCAAACTGGATGAACGCCTCGATCCTTCGAAAGCCGCTCGAGCCGCAGCCCGGCTGATGCATGACAACTACAATGCGCTGGGTTCGTGGCCTTTGGCGATTACCGCCTACAACCATGGACGCGCAGGGATGTTGCGGGCGCAAAGCGAAGTCGGTTCGTCGGACCTCACGAAAGTGATCGACGCGTACAGGGGCCCTCTCTTCGGCTACGCTTCGATGAATTTTTATTCGGAGTTTCTGGCCGCGATCGATGTCTACAACAACCGCCAGCTGTATTTCGGCGAGTTGTCCCTCGAGAGACCTGCAATGAAGGCTGCAGTTGCGCCCACGCCGGCCCGGGTGGCCGCAAAAACGGCCCCGGCGGCCAAGGTTCAACAGACCGCCAAAACCTCCGTCTCCGACAGGTACAAAGTTCAGCGGGGCGATACCCTGACCGTTATCGCTCAGAAGTTCGGTCTGAGCGTGCGCGAGTTAATGAATTCCAACAACCTGCGCAACTCCGTCATTCACGCGGGCGAAATCCTCTTAGTCCGGTAACTTCGCCAACTCAGAATCCAGGTGAGCCAGGGTTCGCTGAAGGAGCGTGCGATATCGTTCATCGCGTGCCGATCCCAGCGCCGTCACCGTCCGGGAGCGGACGAGTAGAATGCCTTCACGCTTGGACTTTTGTTCGATTTCGAGCGGGGTTTGCTTCTTCCTGGCTGCCGTACTGACTTCGGCTTCGCGTGCGCTGATCTGTTCTTCTACGGACTTACTTTCCCAACCACGTGCCACAACGGAATTATAGCAGAGTTACAGGGTGAATTTCGGGACGGGGGAAAAACTCTGGCCGGCCGGCGCTGAAGGAAATTCAGTGTCGGTCCATGACTGATGCGGAAACTGAGGCTGCGGTCATAGACACCGCTACAGTGAGGACCGTCATCAAGAGGAGCAAGCGAGGCAATTCCTGCCGGGCCAGGCAGGAATGAACAGTACAATGCTCGGATGGAGGAGCGGGGCCGCGATCATGTGTGGGTTGGTGTTATTGCCGCGCTCATCGCCGTCAATGCGTTCCTCTATTTCCTGTCACGTAATCAGACCTTCGTTCATATCGACGCGATCGCCCACGTCAATAAGGCGCGCGCTCTGTTCGACAACTTCAAACCCGGCCTTCGACAGTTCGGAAGTGTCTGGCTTCCGCTGCCGCACATCCTGATTGCTCCACTGGCGGCAATCGACGTTCTGTGGAAAAGCGGCGCGGCAGGAAGCCTTTTAAGCGTGCTGTGCTTCATCGGGACCAGCATGTTCCTCTTCCTTACGGGCCGTGCCTGGACCGGCGCGGCTGCCGTCGGATGGGTTGCGTTTCTGCTGTTCGCCCTGAACCCCCACCTCGTCTACCTGTTCACAACGCCTGAAAATGAGCCCCTGATGATTCTGTGCGCCGCCGGATTACTTTATTACCTGGTGCGCTGGACTCAGGACGAAACCTGGAGGGATCTCGCGCTGGCTGCGGTGTTTGCGTTTGCCGGCGCCTGGACTCGCTATGAAGGATGGGCACTGGCCGCCACAGCCGTAGTTGTTGTTTCGATCGTGACGAGGCGGAGAAGGATCGTCTCGACGATTCTCTTCGCCGGAGGCGCCACCCTCGGGCCGATGTTGTGGATGCTCTACAACAGGATCTACTTCGATGATCCATTGATATTCACATACGGGATCGACTCGGCGCGGGTAAACGCCACCGGTAAGGCATTTGGAACCGCCGGCAGAATGTGGGATTCCTTCGTTAGATACTTCATCGACGTAGCGTACAGCCTGAATCCTGGAGTGTTGTGGTTGGGCGCAGGCGGTTTCGTGTTAGCACTGACCCTGCTCCGGCATCGGAATTGGCGGCCAACGCTCGTGTTGGTTGCAGGCTGCGTTGCGCTGTTCGCTTTCTATGTTCTGAACCTCTACACGAACAATGTCTCGATTCTGCTGCCGGGCGTCGTGAAGGAAGACCTCCAATCGACATACAACGTGCGCTACGGCAGCATCATGGCCTCGACCATCCCGCTTTTTGCCGGACTCTTTGTTTTCATGATCTGGCGGCAGGTCGAGCGGCGCCGTGCTGTCGCCCTGCTGTTGCTGGCGCCGCTGATCTTGCCTGATCCCGTTCCGGCAGCCAGCCACGAGGCTTCGGACGAACAATTCACACGAAACCTGTTCTACACAGAAGCTATCCACAACCAGAGTTTTTGGATGCCGGCATTCATCGACATTTCAGAGAATCTCAAGAACGATATCGATGCCCGCCGCGACACTGCCGCTCTGATCCTGACGAACAGCCGCATTGTCCACGTCGTTGTCTGGACGACGGGAATCCCGATGCGGCGTTTCGTTACTGAAACGTACGAGGAGGAGTGGCGGGCCAGCTTGAATAACATCGATCCGAGAATTCGCTGGGTGATCACCGAAGAAGGCGACCAGCTCTGGCACAACCAGGGGCAATGGCTCTCGAAAAACTGGATCGAAGTCGCCAGCGCAAAAACAGATTCAATCGGGCGGGTCCACCTCTACCGCCGGCCTTAGCCTGCCACGGCTGCTAGCCTGCAGGAATAGTGTGACTTTCGGCTCATCCGCTAAATCCGTTCAATCCGTGGCTATGGTGCCCGCCCCCAGGGGTTGGTGAAGGATTTAGAGATTCTCAATCTCAATCGGAGCGATGCTGTCTGCGGGCGTGAAGCCGAAGATTTGCGAGTAGAAATACAGTTCGGCTTCGATGGAACGCCGGATGTTGGCAGCCTCGCGGAACCCGTGACCTTCCGTCGGAAACGCCACGTAGGCAAAAGGCAGGCCCTTGGCGCGGAGTGCGGCAATCATGATTTCGGCCTGGGACGGAGGCACGACTTTGTCTTCGAGTCCCTGCAGCAAAATCACGGGGCAGGACAGGCGATCGGCAAAATGTACGGGAGAACGTTCCTTGTACAGTGCGGCAGATTCCGGATATGGGCCTACCATGCTGTCTTCGTATCGCGATTCAAATTTGTGCGTGTCCTGAGCAAGAGCCTCGAGATCGGCCACACCGTAGTAGCTCGCGCCAGCGGCAAAAACGCCGTGAAAGACCAAAGCGCACAGCGTTGTGTAGCCGCCGGCGCTTCCGCCTCGAATGGCCATGCGCTTGCCGTCAATGTCGCCACGCCTTTCAAGGTACCGAGCCGCGTTGATGCAGTCCTCCACATCGACCACTCCCCATTGTCCTTTCAAACGCTCGCGATAGGCGCGGCCATACCCGGTGCTTCCGCCATAGTTCACATCGACAACCGCGAAACCACGGCTCGTCCAGTATTGAACCGCAAGGCGGAGCGCCGATGAGGTTGCGCTGGTTGGGCCGCCATGACTGATAACGAGAAGGGGAGGACGCTCGCCATCCGGCGGATGGAAGTCCGAGTTCCTCGGCGCATAATAGAGAGCAAACGCGGTCAGACCCTTCGAGGTCGGAAACTCGATCGGCTCCGGCTCTGACAGGTAACCGGCGCTGATGGTTATCTGGAGGCTGCGCTTCAGCACTCGAAGTGTTTTGTTCTCCAGATCGAAGGCGGCAACTACGGCGGCTTTCGTTTCCGACGCCGCTGCGAAGAACAAAGTGTCGGTGCCATCAGAGCGAATGCTGCCGAATACGGAATAAGGTAACAGCAGCGTGTCTTTCGAACGCGTATCGATCAAAACCACGTGTTCGAAGCCATTGTTGTCGACGATGCATGCAATCCGGCCCTTCGACAGAAATGCGTAACGTGAATATCCGAACAGCCACTGTGACACGCCGATCTCCGCGTTGACTTCGAAAATCGGAACGACCCTTCCATCGCGCTCCGCGTACAGATTCCACCAGCCTGTCCGGTCCGAAATGAAGTAGAGCGACCCATCCTGTGCCCACTCCGGCTGAAACACGGACTCCGTCGAAGAGCCAGCGACCCGCCGGTGACTTGCTATCCAGCCACCCGAAGTCAGGTTGCCTACCCAGAGATCGGTTCCGTCCCATGGCATTTGCGGATGACGCCAGCAGGTCCACGCCAGATATTTCCCATCGGGACTGATTCGCGGAAATGAATAGAAATCGTAGCCGCACAGAAGCACTCTCGGCTGACTCGATCCGTCCGCGGAGAGCGCGACGATTTCGTTGATCGCCTCACGGCCTTCCTCGTGCCGTTCGCGAACGCAAATGATCAACCTGCCGTCTGGCGTGACTTGGCCGTCCGCATACCTCAAGCTGCCCGGTGACGGCGGCTCGGGCGTAATCGCTTGCGGTGCGCCACCTGGATCCTGCCGGTACAGGCGCTGGTCTTTGAAGTTCGAAAAGAAAATCGTGTCGTTGTGGACGAAGTAGGCGCCACCGCCGTATTCGTGCGCGCGCGTTCGCGCGTTGAAGCCGGGTGGGATTGCATCGGCCGGAGGGTCATTCGGGGCGCAGCGGATAATGGCCACGCGGCCCGCTTCGTCTGGACGGCTTTCAAGCCAATAAACCCTGCCATTGGACACCTGGAGCTCGCTGAAGCCGATACCGGATGAGGTCAACAGCGTGCTCGTAATCGGAGATTCCCAGGAACCAAAACTCGCAGTGCTCATGCTCTCAATGCTTTTGCCGCAGCCTCAATTGTCCGATCGATGTCCGCCTCTGTGTGGGCTGCCGAAATGAAAGCAGCCTCGAATTGTGACGGAGGGATGTAAACGCCCTGATCGAGCATGCCATGAAAGTATCGAATGAACTGTTCCGTATTGCACGTCTTAGCAGATTCGAAATCGAAGACTTCGCGATCGGTAAAAAACAACGTAAACATCGAGCCCACACGATTCACTCGCGCCGGAACGCCAGCCTTCGCTGCGGCGTCCGTCAATCCGCGCTCGAGCCGGGCGCCGAGCGATTCAAGCCGAACGTACGGATTTTCCTTCTGCAGCCGCCGCAGTGTTGCGAGACCCGCGGCAACCGCGAGAGGATTGCCCGAGAGCGTCCCGGCCTGATATACCGGCCCGGCCGGGGCAACGTGGTCCATGATTTCCGCCCTGCCGCCATAGGCGCCGACCGGAAGACCGCCGCCGATGACTTTTCCCATCGTCGTGAGATCCGCCTTAACGCCGTACTTTTCCTGCGCGCCGCCGAGCGCGAGACGGAAGCCTGTCATCACTTCATCGAAGATCAAAACCGCACCCGCCGATCTGGTTACATCGCGGACAATTCCGAGGAAGTCCTGGCGTGGCAGGACGCACCCCATGTTTCCCACAACCGGTTCTATGATGACGCATGCGATTTCATTGCCCCGTTGACCGAACTCCTTGATCAGCGCTTCCGGATCATTGAATGGAAGCACCGTTGTCAGCTCGGCAAGGCATGCAGGCACGCCCGGGCTGTCCGGTAATCCGAGTGTCGCGACGCCCGATCCCGCTTTTACCAGAAGACTGTCACCATGGCCGTGGTAGCAACCATCGAACTTGAGGATCCGGTCCCGGCCCTTGAATCCACGCGCCAGGCGGATTGCGCTCAGCGTGGCTTCGGTGCCGGAATTGACGAGCCGGACTTTCTCCACGGACGGAACAAGCTTCGTAATCAACTCGGCAATCTCGACTTCCCCCTCCGTCGGCGCTCCAAACGAAGTTCCGATTTCGAGAACCTTCTTCAAGGCCCTGACAATCTCCGGTGGACGATGTCCAAAGATCAGCGGCCCCCATGAGCCGATGTAATCTATGTATTCCTTGCCGTCGGCATCCCATACCCGCGAGCCATCGCCGCGTTGAATGAACAGTGGCTTGCCCCCAACAGCCCGAAACGCGCGAACGGGGGAATTCACGCCTCCCGGAATGACCTTCTGTGCGCGATTGAAAAGTTCTTCAGAGTGCGTCATGTAGGTCCAAACGGTCTGGTTGCGAGACTACGAGGGAAGGGATAGCCACAAAAAGCACAAAAGGCCCAAGAGGCTGCCCTCTTGGGCCTTTTGTGCTTTTTGTGGCTATCCCTTCCCCCGTCCGATAGGGCGACTTTTTCACCATTACTAAAGCGCCTTCGCCAGCTCTAGCGCGTAATACGTGATGATGATGTCCGCCCCGGCTCGTTTTATGGCCGTTGTCGTTTCCAGAATAATTCGCTCGCGCTCGATCCAACCCGCGCGAGCCGCGGCTTCGATCATGGCGTATTCGCCGCTGACCTGATAAGCCGCAAGGGGAAGGTCGAACTGCTCTCTGGCGCGCGCGATGATGTCGAGGTACGGCAAGGCAGGTTTTACCATGACGATGTCCGCGCCCTCCTCGATGTCGAGCGCAATTTCCCGCAGTGCTTCCCGCGCGTTTGGCGGATCCATTTGATAGCCGCGGCGGTCACCAAACCGGGGAGTGGCTCCGGCCGCTTCGCGGAATGGCCCGTAGAAGCCCGAAGCGTATTTTGCAGAGTACGCCATGATCGGAGTGTTCGTGAAGCCCTCCGAGTCCAGCGCCTGCCGGATCGCGGCGACGCGCCCGTCCATCATGTCCGACGGCGCAACCATGTCCGCTCCGGCGCGCACGTGGCTCAGCGCAGAATCCGCAAGCAGCTTCAGCGTTGGATCATTCTGCACGTCGTTGTGCTTAATGACGCCGCAATGCCCATGCGCCGTGTATTCACAGAGACAAACATCCGTGATCAGAAGAAGATCACGAACATTCTCGCGGATCGCCCGCAACGCCGTCTGGACGATTCCATTCTCGTCGCCAGCGTCGGACCCGACCTCGTCCTTCTCTGAAGGAATACCAAAAAACAAAAGCCCCGCGATGCCTGCTTTCTCCGCATCGCGCGCGACTTTGACGGCACTGTCGATTGAGAGATTGTATTGACCCGGCATTGAACTAACTTCGTTTCGAACCTTCTCCCCGGGGCAGATGAAGATCGGATAGATCATGGACTCGGGAGACAATCTCGTTTCACGGACAAGATTTCTCAGACGTGAAGTACGCCGCAGACGGCGCATGCGATTTATCGGAAATGCCATTCAGAAGAGTCTTTCCTGCGGCCTCATGGTGCCAACGGAGCCGATGTTTCTTCCCAGCTCCCTCAGCGTGAATGAAAAGCGAAAACGGCTTTCCACACGGGAGCCGATGTTGAATTGACTGACTTCAAAATTCAGGCCGAAGCATTTCGTATTATAGCCAACCTCCGCGACGGAACTCTGGAAAAGTGAATGCTGGATGTCATAAGAAACCTGGAAGGCCGCGCTCAGCCCGGCCTTCTTCTGATTTCCATAACTGAGGGTGCCGCGCAACTGGTTGTTGGGAATCTCGATGGCGCTGCGGCTGGTAAGGAAATAGGAAATGCCGCCCACAACCTGTCCGCGGTTGACGCTGCCGATGATGCCGGCGCTCCGAAACAGATGGTCGCGGGTATCGTAGTCCACCTGAAGGTCGGTCGAAGTCGAAGCGCTTGTCGAAACCCGCATCG
>Ga0207090_1046_pt1 | contig 33449 bp, 35 predicted proteins | sample Alteio_BWMinHeat_50_FD_153565 | JGI IMG/M metagenome (GOLD analysis project Ga0207090, IMG submission 153565) | Enriched cells from forest soil in Barre Woods Harvard Forest LTER site, Petersham, Massachusetts, United States -... | ecosystem: Environmental > Terrestrial > Soil > Temperate forest >...
CGGCTGAACCGACCGCGAGCGCGTAAGCGGAGCCATGACCACGCGGTGCTCCAATTCCATGGATCCGACTTGAATTGGCATGAACAGCTTATGTGCCCTTAACGTTTTCATGGATCTCAACTCTCTCAGACTCCTTCTATTTAAAAGTGAAGCGACCGACGACGGTTGCTCGATTGATCCGTTTTGTGCTGGAGCTCAACCCTTCAAAAACAGAGTCGCGTGTTCAACGAAGAGCTCCGGGTACTGGTGGTGCGCGCCGTGATTGGAGTCGGGATAGATGATCAGCTCCGCGTACGGGATGTTCTGCTGCATGATGAAAGAGTTCACCGTGGGTATGTTCACGTCGTTACTACCGTTCACGATGAGTGTTGGCTGCTTGATCGTCTTCAGATAGTCATAGGACCCCTTTTGCTGGACGCCCCACTTGCCAATCGCTTCGACCTGGGCGGGCGACACCTTGTCGTTCACTTCGGGATCGCGGCCCTCCTGCCGAAGATGCGTGCGCTTTAGGAACTCCCGTCCCGCCGCCTGGCCCGCCGCGGACGGACTGAATTTGACCGCGAGCCAGACACCCTCGGGCGGATCGTGGGGGTGGGCACCAAAGAGCCGCCGTGTAGCCTGGGCTATCAACTCCATTCCCTGACCGCCGCGCGGACCTGCGCCATCGACGATCAACCTGCGAACGAGATCGGGCGCCTGCAAAGTGATTTCCTGCACGACCATGCCGCCGATCGAGAAGCCAAATAGGTCAACTTGCTTCAGGCCCAGCGCCTTGATGAAGGCGATGGCGTCGGCGGCCATCTGTTCGAACGTCGCCGGGACCTCGCCGGAGCTGCTGGATACGCCGGCGTTGTTAAACAGGATCACCTCACGGTCGCGAGCCAAGCCATCCGTCACGGTCGGGTCCCAATAATCCATGGTGCCGATGTAGTGCTGGCTGCAGACGAGCGGCACTCCTCCGGTCTTGCCGAAGCGGCGATAGGCGAAGCGGACGCTGTTGGCCTCTACGAACTGTGTCGGCGCGGTCTGGTGGGAATGCATCATAATACTCGCTCCTTTGTTATTTTTCTGGAATCGCATCCGGTATAAGCGCTAGGGCCGCTTTCGCGCAATCAACGTCATTCTGCACCGCGGGTGCGCCGCTGAGACCGATCGCTCCGACAACTTCTCCATTCACTTTGATGGGAAATCCGCCGCCCCACGCCGCCACATACTCATCCACCACCGCCTTGTTTCGCTCGTTCTCGGATTGAACAGCCATGTTTATTCCCTTTGGGTCGCCGTTACCAAGGGGTCTTGCCGTCGTCGTCACGCGTTCAAAAAGAGAGTCGCATGTTCAACGAAGAGCTCCGGGTACATGTGGTGCGCGCCGTGATTGGAGTCGGGGTAGACGATCAGCTGCGCATACGGCATGTTCTGCTGCATGATGAAAGAGTTCACCGTGGGCATGATCACGTCGTTACTACCGTTCACGATGAGTGTTGGCTGCTCGATCGTCTTCAGATAGTCATAGGACCCCTTTTGCTGGACGCCCCACTTGCCAATCGCTTCGACCTGGGCGGGCGACACCTTGTCGTTCACCTCGGGATCGCGGCCCTCCTGCCTAAGATGCGTGCGCTTCAGGAATTCCCGTCCCGCCGCCTGGCCCGCCGCGGACGGACTGAATTTGACCGCGAGCCAGACATTCTCGGGCGGATCGTAGGTGGCGCCAAAGAGCCGCCCTGCAGCCTGGGTCAGCAACTCCATTCCCTGACCGCCGCGCGGACCTGTGCCATCGACGATCAACCTGCGAACGAGATCGGGCGCCTGCAAAGTGAATTCCTGCGCGACCCATGCCGCCGATCGAGAAGCCAAGTACGTCAACTTGCTTCAGGCCCAGCGCCTTGATGAAGGCGATGGCGTTAGCGCCCATCTGCTCGAACGTGGTCGGGACCTCGCCGGAGCTGCTGGAGACGCCCACGTTGTTGAACAGGATCACCTCACGGTCGCGAGCGAGTCCATCCGTCACCGTCGGGTCCCAATAATCCATGGTGCCGATGTAGTGCTGGTTGAAGACGAGCGGCGCGCCGCCGGCCTTGCCGAATCGGCGATACGCGAAGCGGATTCCGTTAGCCTCTACGAACTGTGTCGGCGCGGTCTTGTGAGTATGAATCATTATGGTCGCTCCCTTTATCATTTAGTCGGCACCGCATCGGATACGAGCGCTAGAGCTGCTTTCGCGCAGTCGATGTCGTTCTGCACTGTGGGCGCACCGCTCAGCCCGATCGCCCCGACAACTTCTCCGTTCACCTTAATGGGAAACCCTCCACCCCACGCCGCCATACGCGCAAGGGTGGGGATGCCGGCCAAAAGCGACGGGTCGCTCTGGATAAAGTTGAAAAAGTCCTGCGTGGAGACGCCGAACAGAGCTGTGTACGCCTTGTTCTGGGCCATCTCAATGGTAGGGATCGGGGCGCCATCCATCCGGCCAAAGGCCTTGAGATTGCCGCCGTCGTCGAGAATCGCTACGTTCTCGCTAACACCAAGTTCTCTGGCTTTCGCCACCGCTGCATCCACCATTTTGTGTGCCAGCTCATAAGAGATGCTGTATTTTTTCACCACGTTAGCCATTGGACACCTTCCTCCATTTGATATTTATTGCGGGTTCATCATCCCCGCGCTCCGCCAATCGCGGCGGCCTTCCCTGTGCTGCAGAATCACCTTGCCGAGATTCGCAATGTGACTTCGTGTGCGTCGGTTCAGGCATTCATTCCGCCATCCACGGTAAGATTCGCCCCGGTGATGTACGAGGACTCCGGACCGGCGACAAACGCCACCATCGCGGCGATCTCATCCACACGCCCGTAACGATCGAGCGCTGTGGCGGCCTTCTGCGGCACCGCCCAATCACCCGAGGCGGGATTTAAATCCGTGTCGATCGGACCCGGCTGGACGTTGTTGACCGTGATGCCCCGGCTCCCTACCTCTCTGGAAAGCGCCTGAGTGAACATCTTGACGGCTCCTTTCGTGGCCGCGTAGGGCACCAGCCCGGGCGCAACGGCGCGCTCGCCCACTGCCGAACCGATCATGATGATGCGACCACCATCATTCATGTGCTTCAGAGCCGCCTGCGTGGTGGCGAGTACGCCTCGGAGGTTGATGTCAATCACGCGATCCATCTCCTCCACCGTCGTCTCCTCGAACGGTTTTGGAATTGCTGTGCCGGCATTGTTGACAAGCACATCCAGTCGGCCGAAGGTCGCGACCGTCTTCTCGACCGCGCGTTTGACAGCTTCGACGTCGGCGGCGTCCGCTTGGATCGCGACAGCCTTTCCGCTGTTGCGTTCAATCGCTTTGACCACGGTGGAAGCTGCGCTAGCGTCCTTCGCGTATGTGATGGCGACGCTCGCTCCATCCGCGGCCAGACGTTTCGCGATCGCTGCGCCAATGCCGCGCGAGCCGCCTGTAACGAGTGCCACTTTTTCAGTCAACTGAGACATGTGATCTCCTATGGTTTCTGTGAACGATTCACCACTTCACTGATTCAATCGCCTGATATGTTGATGTGCCACCATTGCAAGGCGATTTGGCACTCTGAGGAATACCGGCTATTCCCAATAGGAATGCATAAGCAGTTGACGAATCAGTTCCGAATATGTGGCGCCCATTGCAGATCGCCCGGGATCTCACCCCCGCGCCCAGCGCGCGATAGCAGCAGGCTGGCCAGCGCAGAAGAGGAACTTTCTTCGCTTGTTTTTCGTTACATTTGACAGTGAGGTGGGTGAATCGCTATTCCTTGCATAGCATCAATTCCATAGAGGAATACGGAGGTCGGTATGGATAGATTCGATGCAATGCAGATTTTCGTCCGAGTGGCTGAAAAAGGGAGCTTCTCCGCTGTCGCAAAGGAACGTGGAATTGGTCAACCTGCCGTCAGCAAGCAGATCGCCGCCCTTGAAGACGAGCTCGGCACAGAACTGATTCACCGCACGTCTCGCTCGATTGCGCTGACTGATCCAGGTCGCGACTTTTACGAGTCTGCTTTGCGCCTTCTCGACGACTTCGAAAACGCGACTTCACGAATTGGCCGCGGCCAAACTGCACCGAAAGGCCTCATTCGTGTGACCGTTCCTCCAACGTTTGCCCGCCTCCACATGGTGTCAAAACTGCCTTCGTTTTTTGGTGCCTATCCCGACATGGCAGTTGAGATGGCGGCGTCGGAGAGCCCGTCAACGATCATCGAAGACGGTTTCGATTTAGCGATCCACTCAGGTGATCTCCCGGACTCCACCCTGGTTGCCCGAAGATTCGCGCAGACCATGATCATTCTCGTCGCTACTCCTCAGTACCTCTCACGACACGGTGCACCGGAATCGCCGGACGATCTCAACCGCTTTCGAGGTGTCGTTTTCGTCGAGCGGGGTTCGGTACAGCCGTGGACCTTTGGCTCGGGCCAAGACGCAAAGCGTGTTATCCCCACAGGAGCCTTTCGAACCAGCGATATTGAACAGATGCGGATGGGTGTCCTTGAACATCTGGGGATTGCCCAGGCGCCAGCATGGCTCTTCGCCGCAGAACTCAGAGAAGGTACTGTGATACGCCTCCTGACTCCCTTTGAACGAACGGTGCCAATCCTTGCGGTTCGACCTGCTAGCCGCCGGCTGTCCGCGAAAGTACGCATCTTCATCGAGCATCTGGAGAAGACTTTCGCGCTCTGTTCCCAGTTCAACCCGCGGCCCAGCTGAAACTGTGGCAGGATGCTCGGTCGTCGAGATTCGTAACCTGAGGTCACCGGTAATCCACTTTGAGCAAAACGCCCGTTCCGCGGATTGACGCCGCCGTGATAGAGGCTTTCGCACGCTCTCCGATCTTCTCCATTTCGCGCCAGGCAATATACGCGACGTCTGATAATTCTTCGTCCTGCTGCTTCAGCCAGACTCGCCTGTTTCGGGCTGGACATGACGCCAACGCACCTGCCGAGTAGGCAGAAACATCGTTTCTCATTCGCGAACCAAGATCAAAGAGTTGCTTGTACCGGATTCGCCACGGAAGTTTTTGGCGCTTCTTCTTGAAGAGCCGTGAAAGCCAACTGGTCAAGCTGGACGTCATAGTTTGGGCCTCCTAGAATCAATAGCTTGCAAGTTCGAGTCGCAACCTTATTAATGCATTGGAGGGTTTACTCCAAGCCTAATCGGTGCTAAGTAAGTGGAATCGACCGCAAGTAATTAAAAACGTGGTACTTACAGCCAAACGGAGGGTTTGGAGGGTGTGGGGAATGCTCGTAAGTGATTGAAACGATGGAGTGGGAGACGGGGTTCGAACCCGCGACGTCCAGCTTGGGAAAATGGACAATGTTTTGTTTTGAGTAATATAACTGCGCACGGCGTTGATTCAAGGTATGGCGACTAGAGTCCTTGCCCAAGAAATTGTAAATTCGAATGCGTCAAGTTTAGGCAGCTAGGGTTTAGTCCATTTCGTATTAACGCCGCCCAAGGCCCGTCCAACTTCCGGTTTCCCGAAACCGCCCAGTATCGCTACGTAGAGCCCTTGATGATCGGCTGGCGTTTCCCCTCTTTCGGTGTTTCCCACAGCCGAAAACCGCCGCGGAAGGCGTTAGTGTTGTTGCCCAATCTCGCCCCGTCAGGAAGTTGTTTCAGCAGCTTGGCGTTGCCGCCACCAATCACCACGTAATCGGCTTCCAGCGCGGCCTTGAGCCGGTCCACGACATCCGCCACTGCTCGCCGCCACTTCTTCCGGCCCAGCCGCTCCAGACCGCGCATCCCGACGTATTATAAGTGCGCCCGTTCTTGTAGGGAAGATGCGCCAATTCCATCGGTTCGAGGATGCCGTCCACAATGAGCGCCGAGCCTAGCCCCGTGCCCAACCCGAGAAAGAGCATCCGGCGTCCTTCATAGCTCCCGATGGCCTGCATAGCCGCGTCGTTCACCAGCTTGACGGGGCGGCCAAATGCTTTTCGGAAATTGAAGCCCACCCATCCAGGCCCTAGGTTATGCGGTTCGCTGACCGGCTTGCCGTGCAGCACCGGTCCGGGGTAACCGATCGAAACCCGGGAGTACGCCCACCTGGTGGCTGCCTTGCGGACGTTGGCGACCATTTTTCGGGCCGTCATTTCAGGTCCGGACTCGATCTTCACCGGAGTTCGATAGCCCGTGGCCAGGAGCTTCACGTGAGTGCCGCCGATATCGATCACCAGTACCCTTGCCCGGTTCTGTGCCGGTCCTGAGGCCATAATGGTAGTTTAATTCGGTTGTTCGGCGCAGGAGTGTGTGGATGGCGATAGCGAAGCGCAGCCGGGAAGCTTTCGGCGGCCCCGGAATTGAGCCGCGGTGGACGCACGGCGATAAAGAAGGCATTGGCACTTCCTACTCGGCTTCCAGCCGGCTCTGGTTCACCATGTGGCACGGCTATGTCACCGAAGTCTACTACCCGACTGTCGATTTCCCGCAGATTCGCGACCTGCAGTGCCTCATGACCGACGGTGCCACCTTTTTTCACGACGAGCTTCGGTGTCGGGAATACCGAATCGAACGGCTGGACAACATGCTGGGGTACGCGGTGGAGAGCGACGATCCAGACGGCCGGTACATCTTGAGGAAGCAGGTCATCGCTGACCCCCACTTGCCTTGTCTGCTCCAGCACACACGCGTGCAACGGGGGCCGGCCAGCGTGGAGACGGATTTCGCGCGATTGAAGCTGTACGTGCTCTGCGCGCCCCATCTGGAACTGGGAGGTTGGGGGAACAACGCCTACGTGATGCATGTGGCCGGCCGCGACGTGCTGGTGGCGCACAAGGGGAACACGTGGCTGGCGATGATGGCGACGCAGCCATTCTCGCGGTGTTCGGTGGGCTACGTAGGTACGAGCGACGGTTGGACAGACCTGGCGGACGGTTTCCAGATGGACTGGGAATTCGACCGGGCGACTGACGGCAACGTCGCCCTCATTGGCGAAATTCCCATTTCCGAAACGCAGGAATTTACAGTGGGGGTGGCGTTCGGAAATCGTCTGTCGCGGGCGCTCACCACACTGTTCCAATCGCTGACGGTGCCGTTCGATGCGCAACGGGCCAGGGCCCGCGAGCAGTGGAGTCGCGCCGATCGCAGCCTGCTGCCGCTTCACGAGCAGAGCCAGGATGGAGGTAATCTGTATCGCGCCAGCCATCAAGTGCTTCTGGCGCACGAGGACAAAACCTACCAGGGCGCGATGATCGCTTCGTTATCGATTCCGTGGGGGGAAGCCAAGAGCGATGGCGACGGCCTGGGCGGCTACCACCTGGTCTGGGTTCGGGACTTGGTGCAGGCGGCCACGGCGCTGCTGGCCGCAGGCAACCGGCAGACGCCGCTGCGCTCGTTGATTTATCTCGCCATCAACCAGCTGCCGGATGGAGGCTTTCCGCAAAACTTCTGGATCGATGGTCGGCCTTACTGGAAAGGCATCCAACTCGACGAAGTCGCATTTCCGATTCTGCTGGCGCACCGCTTGTGGCGCGAGCAAGCACTAGAAGAGTTCGATCCGTACCCGATGGTGCTCGCGGCGGCGGGTTTCTTGGTTCGGTGCGGTCCGGCCACGGAGGAAGAACGTTGGGAGGAGATATCGGGCTACTCGCCGTCCACGCTGGCGGTCAGCATCGCGGCATTGATCTGCGCCGCCAACTTCGCCCGGGACCGGCGCGACGAGGAGACGGCCGCGCTTTTGGAAGAGCACGCGGACTTCCTCGAAAGCCATATCGAAAACTGGGCCGTCACGAACAACGGCACGCTCGTCCCCGGCATCCTCCGTCATTTCGTGCGAATTAATCCAGCGCAGGTGGGCGACCCCCTCCCGAATCGAGGCGTGGATGAGGCGATCGTGACTCTGAACAATCGAGCGCCCTGGCAGCGGGTGCATTTCCCGGCGCGCGAGATTATCGACGGCGGTTTTTTGGACTTCGTGCGATATGGTGTGCGACGCGCTGACGACCCGATCATCGTCGACAGCCTGAGGGTGGTGGATGCGGTACTGAAGGTAGACACTCCGTACGGACGGGTGTGGCGGCGGTACAACCACGACAGCTACGGCCAGCGTTCCGACGGCGGGCCGTTCGAGAAGTTTGGGCACGGCGCCGGCTGGCCCTTGTTGACCGGAGAGCGAGGCCACTACGAACTGGCCGCCGGACGCGATGTGACGAGCTACATTCGCTGGCTCGAAGGATTTGCGACGCCCACTGGCCTGCTGCCCGAACAGGTTTGGGATCGGGCCGACTGGCCGGAGCAGCACTTGTGTCTGGGTCGGCCGACGGGCGCCTCGGTTCCGCTGGTGTGGGCGCACTCCGAATACATCAAACTGCTGCGGTCGGCGCGGGATGGCAGGGTGTTCGATTTCATTCCGGAGGTGGCGGCCCGTTATGGGAGCGCGCGCCGTTCCCGCTGTCAGTTGGAGGTCTGGTCATTGCATTCACCGTCGCTTTCGGCTCGGCCCGGATGCACGCTCCGAATCCTGGCCAACTCTCCGTTCCGGCTGCGATGGTCGCTCGATGGATGGCGTGCCCACCATGACACTCCCGCAAAATCCACCGAGCTGGGTTTTCACTATGTCGATATCCGATTGCCGGAACAAGCGCGAGAGCCGGTCCAGTTCACGCTTTATTGGCCCGAGACAGACCGCTGGGAAGGCAGGAACTTCTCGGTGGTTATTGCCGCGGAATGAAGGAGTGGATCGGGCCGGGCGGGCCCGGCGTCTCCGTTTTCAGACCGCATTGAAGATGCTTTGAAACGCCACGGCAGAACTATCGAGATGGGTCGACTGGAAGACCGCCACAAAATGGAGCGGCGGCTGGAGCGGATTCAGGGCACGCATCCCCTCGAGGAGGCTTGCGGCGATGACGAGTCCTTGCGCCGCCAAGTCGAGTCGCTGCTCGCCTATCAAAGCGAAGCCAAGAACTTCATCGAGACGCCTGCCATGGATTGGGCGGCTCGAGCGCTGGCGAAAGACGAAGCTCCGACCGAACTCATTGAGGGGGCTACGCGCCGGCCTTGGCTACCAGCCAGAATTGGCAATTACCGCGTGATTCGGCTGCTGGGCGAAGGTGGCATGGGGGTCGTGTATGAGGCCGAGCAAGAAAAACCGCGCCGCATCGTCGCCCTCAAAGTGATCAAGCCGGGCATCCGGCGTATGCTCGCGCCGTTGCCGAGCTAAAGCAGTCGGGTGATCTCGGACAACGCTGTCGTTGTCGACCATCACCTTATTTAAACAACGTCATTGAGCAGGACCATCGATTCATCAAGAAGCGCATTGCGGCGAGCCTGTGGTTCCGGTCGGCAGAAGGTGCGCTGAGGACGATCGACGGTTACGAGGCGATGCATGTGATCCGGAAAGGCCAGATCCGGTGGCTGCCGAAGGGCGATGTGGTCGGGCAACAGCGTTTCATTCATACCCTCTTTGGCATCGCGGTGTAATTCCAGACTGAACATCGCAGATACCACACCGCCCTCAATTCCTATTTGCAGCAGATCCTTCCCCCCTGCTCTTCATTACTACCACCTGCGCAACTCAAAAAGACTCTCCGACCAGTTCCTCGCTCTTCTTCCAGAGCGCCTCGGCGTTGTGCGGATCGAGCGCATACGAGCGAACGCCTTCACTGATTGCGCTGATAACCGCATCATCCGGTACGATCCTGCCGATATGGCAGTTCTCGCAGTAGTGGCTGCCGACTTCATCGGCCGGGGCAACAAAGCCAGCCCAGACTGAAGTGGCCGCTCCCTGCGGGATCGTCTTCCACTGGAACGGAGCCTTGCCTTCCGCCGCCAGTTGCTGGTTCATCTGATCGATCATCTTCTGGAGCTGATCCGAGTCCATGTGACGGCCGAGTTCGGTATGGATGCCTCCCGGGTGGACGGCTGCCGCACGGACGCCGCGCCCGCGATGCCGCCGGTCGAAGGCAACCGCGAAGAGAATGTTGGCTGTCTTCGACCGGCCGTAAGCCATGAAGGGATCGTAAGCCGTTCGTTCGAAATTGGGGTCGTTGAGGTCCACATTGGAGAAGCGATGCCCGGACGACGCAAGGTTGATCAGGCGTCCGCCGGCGCGAACCAGCGAGGCAATGCGATTGACCAATACAAAATGGCCGAGGTGGTTGGTGCCGAACTGCGTCTCAAAGCCCTCCAGGGTGTGCCCAAGTGGAGTCGCCATTACTCCTGCATTGGCTATGACCACGTCGAAAGCCTGCCCGCGCGCCAGCAGTTCGTCGGCGCAGGCCCGGACGCTCTTCAGGCTGGCAAGGTCGAGCGCGACCAGCTCGAAGCTGCCGCCATTCGTCGCGGCGTCCTTTCGCACCTGTGCGGTCGCGGCTTCGGCTTTCTCAAGATCCCTCGCTGCTCCGACCACCTGCGCGCCGTGGGCCGCAAGTGCCCGCGCCGTCTCAACGCCGATGCCCGCGGACACGCCGGTGACGAGAATGCGTTTTCCGTGCAAATCGATCCCTGATAGAACATCGTCTGTAGTTGAAGTTGCTCCCCATACCTTCGTCATTTCTCTCTCCTTCTGTTTCACATCACGTTACCGGCTGCATCCACGGCATGCGCTACTGCGTCATCGCCTCGCCCAGCGCATTTGTTCGGTCTGATCTGACACGTGATGGCCCAGGTTGGCCAGCGCTCCCACGATCCGATCATAGCCCCAGCCGGAGTTCTCCTGAGCCATTTTCACGATCAGCGCCTCAAGCTCCGGCCCGATTCGCGGGCAGCCGGGGTAATTGCGGTGCTTCGAGCCGTCGAATTTGTCGACGATCAGCCTTCGGTACCAGGCCAGGGATGGTATCTGGCTTTGCGACACGGGCCACTTGAACCAGAGCCTTGCGCCCGAGTCGTTTGCCGATCTCGGCGAGCGTGGACCTCTCTGGATCGGACAGACGCAATCGCGTCGGCAGGTGAGCCCGCAGGATGCTGTTTTCCGCAGCCAGGTACTCGTTCTGGAGGAGCAGTTCCTGATTGACCAGGCCAGTCACGTACTTCAACAGCCGCAGCCACTTGTTGTCCTTCATGCTGAGTGTCCATAATAGCCTGCATCATCAGTGCTTCGGATTTCTTGACCATACGGGTAGTGTCCTAATGTTGCGTTAGTTGAGTTACTGCTTTGGTACCGGCTCCAACACGCTCAGCGCCGCCTGACATCGGTCCAAGCTCTTCTGGACTGTCGAGATATCACCGGAATCAACACCGCTTGGGGTTACATGGCCGGGATGCTCGATCCGGCGCCACACTCCGACGCTCTTCAAATACCAGGCTTGCGCGCGGGTCAAGCACTCTTTCCGCCTGGCACGATTCTGTCGCGAGCGCCGAGCTTGCGAAACCTCCATGTCCCCGAGGCTTTGGTAGCTGTCAGCGGCAGTATACAGCGCACTGAGATCCGGATTCTGTCCCGAAAGGGATGATTCCACCGCGTTCAGAGCCTCTTGGATGTATTGCGACGCCCGGTCCCAATCGCCAGCGCGCGCCGCCGCTTCGCCCATTTTCTCTCGGCAGGCGGCGGCGTTGGCTGATGACCTTACGGACTTTGCCGCCCGATCCAGCGACTCATAAATAGAACGGGCTTCGTCGAAGTACTCAAGAGCGCGTTCAGATTTGCCCACCTTCATCAGACTCGACCCGTTGGAGGCGGAGAGAGCTGCAAGAACGCCGCGCTGTTCGGAATTCCGTGGGTCCGAGGCCACGACATGCCGCATGATTTCGAGTCCTTTTTCCGCGTATTCCAAAACTGGAGCCGTTTTGCCGGCATTCGCGGAAAGGCTTGCCGAATTGGCATAGGCCGTGGCGAGGCTCTGTTGGAGCGCGGCGTTCTTCGGATCGACCTGAAAGAGCTCTCTGTAAATGTTCAGCGCGCGCTGATTGTTTTCGACCGCGTGAGAAAAGTCTCCGGTCTTCACTTCCAGGTTGGCGATTTCGTCGTATGCCAGCGCGACACCGCGAGCGTAGTTCATGTCCGGAGAGAGTTTGTGAAGCTTCTGTTCGATCTCCAGGTTCCTGATGTAAAACCGCAGCGCGGCTTCCGGCTCCACGTCTTCCAAGCAGACGCCGAGGCCGGCCAGGGCAGACGCGTATGTATACAGGGTCGCAAGATCATCGGGCTTTATCCGCAACATGGCTTCCCAAATGGCGACGGATCTTCGATAGGCTTCCCCAGCTTTCGCCGCATCCGCGGGACCGCCGGAATATGAAGGCGTCTGGATCACGCCGGAGGAATGGTAATCGGATCCCAGTTCCTGCAGGATATCCCAGTTATTCGGATGGGCGCGGTTCAAGGCTTCGGCGGTTCGAATGGCTTCGTCGAGGTGCTTCATCCCACCCGTGTAGTCACCGGCCGCCCATTGCTGGCGGCCGGCGCGGCGGTAAGCACGCGCCAGGGCCAGGCGGTCATTCCAGTCGCTCGAGGTGGCTGCGATTTGTTGTCGAATACCGAGAGCCCTCAGATGGCTGGCCAAGCTGGCGCGGCTATCGCCCAGGTTGCTCTCCAAATAGGAACCCTGCACGCGACCGACCCTCTCGTAGGCTTCCGCCAGCTCCCGCTGCAAGGAGACGTCACCGCGCGACTCGCGCGACAGGCTGTCAAGGTATCGGAGCGCCCGGTCGACGATCAGCTTTCTCGCCGGCGTGGAGCCCGGCAAGTCCCTGATGGAGTCGTGAATATCGAAGATGAGGGAATTCGCGAGTTGGCGGAGGTCGTTGAAGCGGCGCTGGGCGATGCGCCCTTCCCGCACCGTCACGATCATGCCGGCAGTCAAAATGACTGCGGCTGTCGAGACGGCGGCGACGCCAACTTTGTGGCGGCTTGCAAACTTCGAGGCGCGATAGGCGATAGTATCCTTGCGAGCCCGAACCGGGAGATTTGCCAAATGGCGCCTGATATCTTCCGCCAATTGTTCGGCCGAGACGTACCGTCGCGCGGGGTCCTTGTGCATCGCCTTCAGCACGATGTTGTCCAGGTCTTCGGAGACGCCAGGCCGTTTCGGTTCGGTTTCGCAGACGACGCGCCGGGCCTCCTCCGGTGTGTGCACCCTGAATTCGTACGGGCGCCGGCCGGTTATGAGCTGATACAGCAGAACGCCCAACGAGTAGATGTCGGTGGCGGTGGTGATGGGTTCGCCCCGCACCTGCTCGGGGCTGGCGCACTCCGGAGTCATGAGCCGCACCAGGGTAACGCTCGCGTCCGCATCCGGCTCCAGCAGTTTCGCAATGCCGAAATCCAGTAATTTCGGCGTGCCATCAGCCGTCACCAGGATATTGCCCGGCTTCAGATCGCGATGGACCACCAGATTTTGATGGGCGTACTGCACCGCCAGACAGACTGTCCGGAACAGTTCGAGCTGCTCACGGATTGCCAGCCGCTCCGCGTACTCGGTGATAGGTTTGCCCTCGATATACTCCATCACCAGATAAGGGCGCCCATCGGCGGTGGCCCCGCCATCCAGCAGTCGCGCCACGTTGTGATGGTCGAGTCCGGCCAACATCTGCCGCTCGTGACGGAATCGACGGAGGATGAATTCGGAGTCCATGCCTCGCTTAACCAGTTTGATGGCTACATTCTTCTGGAAATCGGTGACCCGCACGGCGCGGTACACGTTACCCATGCCGCCTTCGGCGATGAGTTCGCGCAGAAGGTAGTTACCGATCTGGCGGCCGGTGAGGATCTCCTCCGACCGATCTCCCAAGACAGGTTTCTCCAGAAAATCGCCGAGCTCGGCATTGGAAGCGAGCATGTTCTGCACATCTGCCATGAGCGCAGGGTTGCCGTCACAGGACTGCGCTACGTAAGATGCGCGCTCGCCCGGGTCCAGCTCTAGACAAGCGCTCAGGATCCATTTGACTTGAGCCCAGCGCTCAGGCTCCACGGGCGTCTCCCCGGCTCAGTTCGTGATGGAGCCATGTCCGGGCCAGATTCCAGTCGCGGCTCACCGTTGCCTTGGAGATTCCGAGCACCCTGGCGGTACTCTCGAGGGTGAGGCCCCCGAAAAACCGAAGCTCGACAATCCGGCCCTGCTGGGGGTCGAGATGTGTCAAGTCTTCCAGGGCGTCATCCAACGCCACCAGGTCGAGATCTTTCCCGCCGGGCATAGCGATGGATTCGTCGAATGCCACCATCGTCTTGCCGGCGCCGCGTTTGGATGCGCGCGAGTGTCTGGCGTGGTTTACCAAAATGCGGCGGATGAGCTGAGAGGTGACAGCGAAGAAGTGCTCACGGTCCTCAAAATGGGCGCGCTGCTGATCCACCAGCTTGAGGTAGGCCTCGTGGACGAGGGCAGTGGTTTGCAGTGCGCTTCCAGGTGGTTCGGCGCGCAAATGCCGTTTCGCTAACCGGTGCAGCTCGTTATAAACCAGAGGAACGAGTTCATTCAACGCTTGGGGGTTGCCGGCGCCCCATTCCAGCAGCAACGTGGTGACATCCTTCGCGCGGGGCCCTTCCACAGTGCCTCTATTAAACCACCCCAGGTCAGGCATGTGAACCCGCCCAAGGACCGGGCAGCGCCAATTGTGACCTTCTGAACAAAAAAGTGAGATGCCCTGATTCAAATGCGAGGGCGATTTGCGCGTAAGGACAGATGAAGGCGGTCCCCAGCACTCGACCATAAGGCCAGCCACCGCGTGAAGTGTCAGAAGCAGTTTTGCAAGGACGGAGGACTCTATGAAACGAGCGTGTGTTTTGGTTTCAGTGGTATTGGTTGGCTCGGAGCTTTCGAACGGACAATCGACAGCGGCAATTCAGGAATTCGGAGGGCTCACTTCCATCCCGGTTTACATAGTCACGGGTCCCGATGGCGCCTTGTGGTTCACCGAGGGAGGCAACGTCCCAAAGATCGGCCGAATCACGACTCCTGGAGCAATCGCCGAATTCCCACTCCCGAACCTTGGCGGCAGCCCCGTCGGAATCGCAGCAGGACCGGATGGCGCGCTGTGGTTTGCGGAACTTGGAACCAACAAGATCGGCCGGATCACCACCGCTGGAGCGATCACCGAATTTCCCGTGCCCACCGCGGGCAGCGGTCCGTATGGCATCGTGGCGGGACCGGACGGCGCACTGTGGTTCACGGAATCGGCGGTCAGCCAGATCGGCCGGATCACCACCGCCGGAGCGGTCACCGAATTCCGCATACCCACCGCGAACGGCAATCCCTATGGAATCGCGGCGGGGCCGGACGGCGCACTCTGGTTTGTGGAAGAGTCCGCAGGCAAAATCGGCCGGATCACCACCGGCGGAGCCGTCACTGAATTCGGCGTGCCCACCGCGGGCAGCAATCCCTTTGGAATCACGGCGGGGCCAGACGGCGCGTTATGGTTCACGGAATCGGCGGCCAGCCAGATCGGCCGGGTCGCCGTTTCTGGGGTCTTCACCGAATTCCCTATACCGACCGCCTTCGGCGAACCAGTTGCCATTGCGAAGGGGCTGGATGGCGCCTTGTGGTTTACGGAGTTGAACGGCAACCGGATCGGCCGGATCACCACCGCCGGGGTCATCGCCGAATTTCCGACTCCGACGGCTGGCAATCCGACCGGTATAACGGCGGGGCCGGATGGTGCAATGTGGTTCACCGAGGGAATTGGCAAGATCGGGCGCGTCGTTCTGTCATCCGCGCCGCCTCCGCCGACTGTCACGCAATACACCATCACCACGGTGGCAGGGAACGGCACGCCCGATTTGCCGCAGGGAGACAACGGCACGGCGACCGCTGCCGCCATCGTACCCAAAGGTGTGGCTGCCGATAGTCTCGGCAACCTCTTTGTAATCGATGCCGGGTCGGCTACCGGGAAAAGGGTATCCGCAGTGCGAAACGTGGATGGTACGGGCACGATCACGACCATTGCCTGCGACGGCCCTGACCCGCTGGGTGTGCCTCCTTGGGGTTCGGTGCTTCCCGCCCATCAAGCCCTTTGCGGCAATCTGGCGGGCGTAGCGGTCGACAACTCGGGCGGTGTCCTGGTAACTCAGAGCGGCGGACGCACTCTGGATCGTCTGGCATCCGGAAACATCAGCATACTGAGCACCGACGTCAACGGGCCGCAGAATGTCGCGGTGGATGCCGCCGGAAACGCCTATGTTGCCGATTCGGGGAACTGCCGGATCCTCAAAGTCAATCCATCCGGCACATCGTCCATCGTCGCCGGCGGCAGTTGCGGTTTCGGTGGCGACAACGGAATTGCGACCAACGCCTCGCTGGGTTTTCCGCAGGGAGTTGCAGTGGATAGCGCCGGCAATGTGTACATCGCCGACACCAACAACGCGCGCGTCCGCAAAGTAAACACGTCGGGAATCATCACCACGGTCGCCGGCAGCGGCTGCACGTCGTATGGCGCCGGTGACGGCGCGCCCGCGACTGGCGCCAGTCTCTGCTATCCCGTCGGCGTGACTGTAGACAGCGCTGGCAACCTCCTGATCGTCGAGAGTAGTGCGGGCCTGGTTCGCCGGGTGGATACGTCCGGTATGATCCTCACGATTGCAGGCAGCGAGACGGCTAGCGGCGTGGGCGATGGCGGCCCCGCTACCAGCGCAACTCTGGCGTTTCCCTTCTCGGTATCCTTGAGTCGGGCCGGTCAGATCTACGTCGCCGATTCGGGCCACTACCGCGTCCGGATGCTGACTCCCACGCCGGCCATTTCGACCTTGACTCCTAACTCGGCGACCGCCGGTGGACCGGCCTTCACACTGCAGGTGAACGGCACGGGATTTATCCCCGCGTCGTCGGTGTCCTGGACTTCCCCGCCTTCGAATCCAGTAGCGCTGCAAACCAGTTATATAAGTGGGAACCAGCTAACCGCGATGGTCCCGGGGAACCTGATTGCAAACCCGCTGACTGCCCAAGTAACTGTGAGTAACCCTGGGGCTGGCAATACTTCCATCTCATCCAATGTCGCCACGTTCACCGTGAATCCTGCGATTACTTCCGGCTTCGCCATCATCACGGCATCGCCACTGCCGGACGGCACAGTCGGATCCGCATACTCGCAGGCTCTTGCCGCCTCGGGCGGAGCAACCCCCTACCTGGGCTGGGCTGTGATTGGAGGAAGCCTTCCTCCCGGAGTTTCCTTGACCACTCTCGGAGGGGTCCTCACCGCGCTGTTGACCGGCGTCCCCACGGCGGCCGGCACGTTCTCGTTTACCGTGCAGGTGACCGATCATGCCAACGCAACCGCCACCAGGCAGTTCAGCCTCACGGTCAGCGGGGGCGGTATGTCCATCTCCGCGGCCGGCATTGTCAACTCGGCAAGTTACCTTGGTGGCAGTGTTGCGCCGGGCGAAATCGTCACTATCTTCGGATCGGGACTAGGGCCGGCGGCGGTCGTGGGTTTGCAGCCTGACAGCCGTGGCTACGTCTCCAACTCGCTGGGCGGGACTCAGGTGCTCTTCGACGGCGTGGCGGCGCCCATGATTTACACGACGGCAACCCAGGTAAGCGCGATAGTTCCCTACGGTGCGTCCGGCACCACTCAAGTACACGTCGTGTATCAGGGGCAAAGTTCGAACATGGTCAGCGTGCCGGTTATAGCGGCTTTTCCCGGCATCTTCACGGCCGACTCATCGGGCCACGGGCAGGGAGCCATCGTGAACCAGGACGGCACTGTGAATTCGCCGGGCAACCCTGCGCCAGCCGGCTCTGTCGTCTTCGTCTACGCCACTGGCGAGGGACAAACCAATCCCACTGGTGTGGATGGGAAACCCGGAGATTCACCGGCACCGCTTCCGATTGCACAGCCCGGAATGATTGCCACCATCGACGGCGTGAACGCCCCGGTGCTCTACGCGGGCGGAGTTCCCGGCCTGGTAGCTGGTGTCTTACAGGTGAACCTGCAAATTCCAGCGAACGTGAGACCGGGTAGCTCCGTTCCTGTGCAGCTTAGCTTGGGCGGTCACACCAGCCAAACTCCCGTGACCTTGGCGATCCGATGAAGCCGGCCGAAGGGGTTCTAACCCAGTCTTCTCTCCGCGAGCCGAGCCGCTTGGGTCATGAGGTAATTCCGTTCCGGGATGCTCGTTGTCCGGCTTGCCGCAATTCGGTAGTGTTTGATGGCGCTTTCATAATCGTCGCGCGAAGTGTCGCTACTTCTCTAACCGCCGCCATGTCGGGCCTACGCCGGAACGGCGCCGGACCTTTCTACTGATCGCCGGCAATCCACGCCGAACAGCCGCCACCTGAGCCCATGGCGTCATAGAATGGTCCACATGGATTACATCAGCGAGCGCAAACGTGAGATGCAGACGACACTTAGAGTCTTGCAGGCGTACCCGGAGAGCAAGATCGATTTGAAGCCCGCGGAGAAATCACGCACTGCCGCGGAGCTTGTCATGATCCTGGCTGTCGAAGAACGGGTTTTGCAGGCGCTAATGCAAACCGGCTCGACAGATTCCACTCTCCTGAACTGCGAAGTTCCTTCGTCCATGGCGGAGATCCGCTGACCGGAAGGTATTGCCGCTAAACAGCCGCATCCGCATTTATGGTGCTGGCCGGTATTCCGGCGACTATACCGTGGAAGACACTGGTGGGAAGGTGGACGGCCACCACATCGACGTCTACATGCCCAGGCAGGCAGAAGCAAAAAAGTTCGGCCGTCAGCGGGTGAAGGTGGTCGTCCTCAAGTACGGCGATGATGAGGCAAGTCCACCCGATCCGCAGCAAAAGGCTGAGGCGAAGGCCGTAAACCGAAACGTGCGCGCAAAAGCGAATACGGCGCCGAAGAAGTGATTGCAGCGGTCCGAGTGATTCAGAACTCGCCGATGTAACGCCTTCGAACGATCCGAGGCGCTGGGGAGTCTGCCCGCCGCTCGGTCCGGGATTTCCTAGTTGTTTACAATTGTCGCGTCCACCCGATCTCGTGCTTCCCCGCGTTGAAATCCAATGGACGAAGCGCGAATTGGAGGGCACTGGCCGCCCACTTCGAGCCTGCCAAATACAAGGACAACTACCGCGAGGGCCTGCGGGCCTTGATTGACGCCAAGATCCAATTCCCAAACTTTCTATTCGCAAAATAAAAGAGTACGGCGACGCTGTATATTCCTCAGCGGTAACTAATCATACAAACTGCGCTTCTTGATTGTGAGAAAACAGCTGGTATCCGGGGGCTTCGTAGTATACTCTATCGATCCGGAGGTGTCGCGTGCACGAACCGAACAAGCCCGAATCTCACGCAGGCGAGACGAAATCCCGAGCACACGAGACCGACGAGTTCTTCGAGTTCGGCGGACAGAAATTGCCTCTCAAGGGAACGTCGGGGCCGCCGAAGGAACGGTCCCGTACTGCCGAAGGCAAGCCCCTCCGGCACGACGTCATGATCGCTGGCCAAGCCATTCCCGTGCGGGGGACGTCGAGGGCCGACCAGGTGGAAAGCCGCGTCGCCGGAGGACGGCCCATTCAGCATACACCTGGTCCACTGGATGCGGCGCCCAGTGCAAAGGGAAGCGGCCAGTTGATCGGCGGACCGGTCCGCCGCGCCTGATCCATTCGCGAATAGGAGGGAGCCAATGCAGGTATGGACATGGGACGGCTGGGGCTGGGGAACGTTCGATATCGCATTCCCTTTCGGAACCAGCGTGATCAACCGTCACTCGCACTGCATCGTGTCGATCTGCGAGCTGGGCGGCCAACCGCTCGACTTCCCGTTCATCGGCGCCGCCACCATGCGGGTGCACAACGTGGCGCCCGGCGACGACGGGGTGCTGCACGTACGTTTCGAAATCGATTGGAACAACGTCCTGCAGTGGCGTGCGACGTTCTTCATCGATTAGTGCACCCATGCATAATAAACGGAGATAGCGACGATGGCTCAGATCACTACTGGGCTGGTCGGCAACCCGACTACCCACTACTCGTTCTCCTACGACAGCTCCCTGCAGCGCACGGCATCCAATCCGACCGGCCCGGAGCCGGCGCGCACCAATGCCCTGATTGCCGCGTGCGAGGCCGATTTCAACCTGATGTCCGGGTGGTTCGGAAACCCGGCGCTGGATTACAACATTCCGTGCACCGTCCAGGTCACGCAGAACGGCGGCGGCGCGAGTTGGGGGCTCGGCGGCGGCAAGCTGGGTGTCACGCTCAATCCCGGCGGCGGCGACGTGACGATGTGCCGATACCTGCTGGTGGCGGAAATAACCGAGCAATTCATGCGGGAACAGGGGCGCGGCTGGTACGGCACGAACACGGAGGGCAGCGAAGGAGAGGGTCTCTCGCGCTTCCTCGCTGCGCGCTTCCTGGCGATCAACGGGCTGGGCCTTCCGCCGGCCGGTTTCGACAACAGCAACGCCTGGATGAACAGCCCTCGCAACGACTTTGTCAACAACATCAACAAGACCGACGACGGCCCCGACGCGATCACGGGCTGCTCGCTGCTGTTCATCTATTATCTCTTCAGCCAGCTCCGCTACACCGTCGATCAGATCGTCGCCGCGGGGGCGCCCACTCTCGCCGGTGTCTACAACAACCTCACCCATGACCCGGGCGATCCCTTCCCGTATTTCAAGGCGCTAGTCGACAGCGCGTATCCCGGCACGTCCACGATCGCGGGCCCCGATCTCGACAATCCCTTTCCGCTCGCGATGCCGCTCCAGGTATGGACGTGGGATGGCTGGGGCTGGGGAACGTTCGACATCGCATTCCCGTTCGGGCGGAGCGTCCTCAACCGCCATTCGCACGTCGAGGTATCGGTTAGCGAGCTAGGTGGCCAGCCGCTCGATTACCCCTTCATCGGCGCCGCAACCATGACAGTGCTCAACGTAGCGCCCACGGATGACGGTGTCGTGCACGTGCGGTTCGAGATCCAGTGGTCCAGCGTGCTCCAGTGGCGCGCCACATTCTTTATCGCATGACTCGGCATCACAATGGGAATCGCGCTCAGCCTAACAGGCGGCCGTCAAACCAGACTTAAGAGTGTTAATCATGCTCGAAACCCGTATGAATAAGCGATCTGAGAGGGCTTGGGTCCCAATCGGCGCGGTTCACTAGACCGGAATCATACCAGGAGTTCTGATTATATCTTTATGGGGGCTTGTTAACCAAGTGGTTGCCGGCCGCGATTACCTGGGGAGCCAGAAACCGGTTGCAAAACTCGAGTGCAATCGGTTAACAGCAGCCTGATGCCCTGAGGGGCAATGTGTTGAACCAGAAACTTGAATCTGCGCCGGGGCCTCGCTTTTAATCGTTACAAGACCCAGGCGGCAAGCAATGGTCGAACTGCGGTTGGTGCCTTGTGCCCGTTTAACAGCATGACTTCGGCTGCCGCGATGCATTGATTGGTGGCAGGTCAGTGCCTTGAAAAAGGCCCGGCCTGACCCCGCTGGAGAGTCTGTAGTTTCTTCGCAAGCCGAGCCGAGCCCGGGTCTGAATTCAGACTTGAGGAGGATGCCATGGCGAAGCGCAGGATGTCCACTTTTGAGCGGCTGGAACGTGGTCGCCTGAACCGGAAACAGCGGAGAGAGTTGGGGCGGCAGGTGGCGGCGGCCGATCCCGGGCTGACAATCGTTCATGCCAACGCCGGAGGGATTGACGTGGGCAACGAGAGCCACTATGTGGCCGTGCCGCCGGATCGGGACCCGAATCCGGTGCGGGAGTTCGGGTGCTGGACGGCAGCCCTGAACCAGATGGCGGAATGGTTAAAGTCGTGCCAAATCGATACGGTGGCAATGCAAGCTACGGGCGTGTACTGGATCGCGCTGTACGACGTTCTCGAGCAGCATGGCATCCGGGTGGTGTTGGTGAATGCGCAGCACACCAAAAACGTGCCCGGACGAAAAACCGATGTGCAGGAATGCCAATGGCTGATGAAACTGCACACCTATGGATTGCTGCGCGACTCATTCCGGCTGGCGCAGGAGATGGAAGGCGTCCGCACGATCTGATGCCAGTAATGTCACCGCGACCGGCGCCGACGGGAAAACCGTACCTGTCATGCACGCCTGCGGCCACGACATGCACGTGACCTGGCTCGTAGGCGCCACTACCTTGTTGGCACGAAATCGGGATGCGTGGCGCGGGACGCTGATGCCTGTGTTTCAACGCGCGGCTGCGCTTGCCGGCGGATAGCGCGCGGTTTTGCTCTACGTGCGCGAGGCGCGGCCGGGGCGCGGGCCAGCGCGGCGCAGCCACCTTTTTTGTCGCGGAGTTGGGGGCGTCGCGTTGGGGAGAGCGTGGAGGGGCGCTCGGGTCATGACCCGTCTGCGCATGAGCACTGCGGATGTCCTGGGTGGCGAACCGGAGCGGGCGTAGTCCTATGCTGCGGACAGAATCTAGGGGGTCAGTGCCGCTCACTCGAAACTGATGGCGACGCTGGTGTCTCTGACGTTGAAGAGGCGCGCAAGTTGCTCTCGGCCGGAGTCTGCAAGGCATTGTCCGTTGGCGGCGGACCTTCGAGTGCTTCCTGAAAAGTCTTTTTTACACTTTCCCAAAAGCTTTTGGTGAAGAGTTCCTTCATATTGTTCCTCGCGTGTCCATCATGGTATCTCGTTTGCTGCAAGCAGTCTTTTGCGGTGTCTGGCGGCAATTCGGAAATTCACCTGGTAGGCACCAAACGACGGCCCGACCATGACCGAACTACGCAAGCGAATGACTGACGATCTACGGTTGCGGAATTACTCCGACCGGACGATCCTGACCTACACAAACACGGTTGCTGATTTCGCCCGTCACTTTCACAAGTCGCCGGACAAGATGGGCGCGGAGGAGATTCGACAGTATCAACTCTACCTGCTGGACGAGAGCAAGCTCGCCTGGTCAACATTCCAGCAGCGAACCGCGGCGTTGAAGTTCTTCTACACGCGCACGCTGAAACAGAATTGGTTCGTGCAGGAAGTCGCCAAGCCCAAAGTGCGGCGCCCCTTGCCAACCGTGCTGAGCCGTGAGGAAGTCACCGCGCTGCTCGATGCCACGCCGAATCTGAAGCATCGCACGCTGCTGGCGACCCCATACGCCACAGGATTGCGCTGTGCCGAAGCCCAGCAACTCCGGGTTACGCCTTCACCGGGAAGACCGGGCAAAATCTCCCACCGAATTGTTGGGCTGGCGCTCATTACAGACTTCCACGATACTCCGAGAAGCCGTCGAATGTTGGCCCAAGCCGAGCATACGGAGTGGTCAAAACGCTTTCGACGCCTTTCAAGGAACCCCATATGGCACCGAACCAGGAGGCCCCGCCAACGATTGTCGGAGCGGGGCTGTGGATAATGCGAGCGGCGGCGTCGATCATTCGGAGTAATACCTTATCCCATTCCGGTCTCGACGACGAGGTCCTGTCCCTCGCCCGTTCGCATCGTTATCGGCGTAGTCAGCGTCCAGTGCTCTCTCGGCGGCATTCCTGCCCCGGCGCATCAAAAGGCCCATGTGAGGCTGTCCCCGCGAGTCCCGATCTGGTTGCGAAACTGGCCCGCCGCTATTCGAGCCCCGCCCTCGGCGACATCGCCGTAGCAGCCGGTGCCGGGGCGACGACGTTTGACTTCGGCGAATGGAAAAGCAGAGTGGCGTCGCGCAAGAACGATGACGGCACGATCTCGTTTCTCACCATTGACCCAACGAACATGGGATTCGAGTTTGTGGTCGCGGACCGGTCCGGCAAGCGGGCACTGGTCATTCGCGACGGCCAACATGAGTACGTGTTCACCGAGCGTTGAGTACGCCGGCTGCACGCGATCAACTCAATCCCGGCGGCGTTCCCTCCGGTCCGACGCGTCGTCGCCGAGTCCGACATTGGCCCGAAACGGTAGTCGGGGAGATCAGGCGAGGGCACACCGGCACCGCCGGCAAGGCAAAGGCATCGCCACTGCTATTCTTGTGCTTGCGGTCGGGGCTGAATCGCGTCTTGATAAAACTCCGCCAACTGTTTGCGGTAGAGGTTGTCCAGAAACCTCCACGGGTTATCCGCCCCTGCCGAATTGTTTAGAAGTTTTTGCTCCCACTCCAGATCGACACCGCCGCGGCGGTAGTGAAACTCCTCGCCCGGAAATTGCTGACCTACCAGGATAAGCACGTCCTCAGGCGTAAGCCCTTGCCTGCCGGCCTCAAAGATTATTCGTTGGATCAGGACTTCTTTCCATTCTCCCAGCGCTGCAGCATGTGATTCGAGCGCCCAGTTGAGTTTCAGGAGACTTTTATACCCAATTGTTTCCAGTCTTGGCAGCAGCTCGGCAATCTTCGCGTCTTTGCCACCATAGCGATGTTTCCATTCCGTGAGGTCTTCACGGTGCTCCTTGGCACGCTCGATGAGCGCGGTGATTCGCGCGATGCACCGTTGTTTTCGTGTCCGTTGGTAATGTGCGCCCATGCTCCGCCCAAAGGCATGTTGACCCGGTGGCCGAAATCCGAGTAAAAACTCGTGGCATCTCCCGGCCCAAAACCGTTCCAGGCTTCCCGGGTCGATCGCGATCGGCAACCAGTATAGCTTATTCTTTCCTGAATCCTTCCCGCCAGCTTTGCACCGTTGCTCCACGGAACCACGGAGTTGTTGCCCGAGATCTACATGCCGGCCGGTATCGATTATAGTCGCGTATGCCGCCAGTGCGTGGGCCCTCACGCAATAGCCCCCGCTATGGAGTGCGCGATGCTCGCGCCGAAAGCCGAAGTGAGCATCTTCCCCTGGAAAGAGCCCAAAGAGCGGATTCCCCCGCGGAAATAAGTTTGCCTATCGTGACGGAATAAATGGCCGGATCAACTTTTTCAGACGAACCCCATCGACCTCGATTAGCTTCTCGATGAGTGCCATAACGGGGTTATCCAGTTGCTCCCGAATTCGTGTGCAGCACTTGCGGCCGTCACGTCGCCATCGATTATTGGTAGCGTAATGCAACCATCGGGTCTACGCGCAGGGCGCGCTGCGCGGGCAACGCACTGGCTGCGACGGCTACGCTCATAATAAGAAACGACACCCCCAGGAACGTCGCCGGGTCGTAAAACGGTATGCCATATAACAAGTCGCTCGATCCAGGAAAGGCGAGGCTGGTGTGTAGCGTCCACGAGAGTCCACTTGCGCCCGCGATTCCGAAGACGATCCCGACGAGTACCGGCCGGAGACCCTGTAGAACGATGGCATTCAGCACGCCGCCCGGCGTCGCGCCCAGCGCCATTCGGATGCCGATTTCCCTCACACGCTGCCCCACCAGGAATGCCATAACCCCGTAGATTCCTACGGCCGCCAGCGTCAGGGCCAGGGACGCCAGAATGGCGCCAAGCATGGCCAGCGTCTGCGCCAGAGTCTTGTGGATCCGTAGCGGTCCCTCATCCAGACTGATTAACGATAGACTGGGCAGTAGAGTTCCACTCAGTCCTCCGAGGGCTGCCCGTGCGGCCGCCACCGCGGCCTGGGTGTCGCCTTGAACCCGCACCAACATCGTATAGGGCTCGGTCATGTTCGTGGGCAGATAGACGTGGGCCGGGTCGATCCGCGTAAGATTGGCGAACCGCACGTCCTTGGCGATTCCAACCACTTCGAATTCAGTGAGGTTGCCTCGGAAGTACATATCCAACTGGAACCGTTTCCCGAGAGGATCTTCCTCCGGCCAAAAACGGCGTGCTGTGGATTCGCTGATGACCGCGACCGGTGCGCCCTTCTCCGCTTCCTGCCGCGTGAAGGAGCGCCCTCGCAGGAGAGCAATACCCAATGTATCGAGATAGGTATCCGATGCGTAGCTCGCCAACGTGCGGCCTCTCAAAGATGCCCGTGGCCCCTCCACGATGATTGGCGGCGTCCAGGTTCCCAGAAGTGGTGCGTAGCCGAACCCCGCATTTTTCACCGCCGGCAAGGTTTTGAGGCGGTCGATCAAGCGCCGCTCCATTGCGGCGGCTTTGGCGGGATTTCTGCCGAAGTCTGCTGATAACAGGAATACGCGGCGCGTCTCGAATCCGGTGCCGGCCGCCTGCGATCGAATCATGCCGCGCAGCAACAATCCCGCGCTGATGAGCAGCACCGTGGAAACGGTCACTTGCGCTGCGACCAACGCCCCCCGCACGCGCGAACGGCTCAGCCGCTGGCCGAAGAAAGTCGCCTCATCCTTGAGAGCCGTGGTGAGTTCGGGCCTGGTAAACTGTAACGCCGGTGAAAGTCCAAACAGAACTCCGGTCACGACCGAGACCGAAAGAGTGTATGCGAAGACTCGGATGTCTGGACTCAGGTTCAGCTTCAGAACCAAGCCGGCAGTCAGCGGTCCTTCGAGGATCCGCTCAACCACGACCAATAACAGCTTGCTAGTCCAAACGGAAAGCAGCAGGCCCGCCATTCCACCGGCTAGGGAAAGCAGGATACTTTCGGTGAGTAGGTGACGGATTACGCGACTGCGGCTAGCCCCAAGCGCCAGACGGACGGCGATCTCGCGTTGCCGCGCTACGCCCCGTGCCAGGAGCATGTTGGCGATGTTCGCGCACGCCAGCATCAACACCATTCCGACGATGAGCATCAGGCCCGCGACAACCGCCTGAAATCGAGTATCTTCAGTGTTACCCAGGAACGAAGTGTGCTGCAGTGTAACGACTTTCGTGGGATCGCGCTCCGGATAGGTCGTGGCAAATTGGCGGATGAGTATGTCTGTTTGGGCTTGCGCCTGTTTGAGCGTCGTCGACGGTTTCAGACGCGCGAGAATCTGAAGTTGCTTCACCATGGGTTCGTTGTGCCAGTCTTGTCCAGGGACTAATTGGCTCTGCATCGACAGAGGCGCCCAGAAGTCCGGGACCAGTAGGCCTACCGAGGTGCCGGTGAACTCTTCCGGCGCTACGCCGACAATTGCGAACGCGACGCCGTTCATCACAATCACGTGACCCAGGATGTGCGAATCACCATTAAACCGCCGCTGCCAGAACGAATCACTGAGCACAACCACGGTAGCGCCGGCTGCCTCCCGGTCCTTGTCCGGCAGGAAAGTACGCCCGATCCGGGCGACGATTCCGAGATCGGAGAAGTAGTTAGCCGAGACGAGTTCGCCTTGCAGTGTTTCGGTGTCTACGATTTGGGAGCCGCCGTTGCGGATGTCGGCCAGAACTCGAATCGGCCAGCTCGCCGCCACCAATCCCGAGAATACGTCGTTGTGGTCGCGGCAGTATACATATTCTGGATCCGAAAACGCGTACTGGATGTCACCGACACCCCGGTTTTGGAACCATCGCTCAAGCCTTACCACTTGCTTCGGATTGGCCACCGGCAACGGCTTCAACGCCACTGCGTTGTAGGCCGTGAACAGGGTCGCATTGACGCCAATGCCAAGCGCTAGTGTGATCACTGCCACCAGTGTGAAGCCAGGGCTATGCCAAAGACTCCGGCAGGCGTGCCGAAGGTCCTGCCAAGCGTGCTCGAACCACAACACAGAGCGCTCGTCCCGGCTGAGCTCTTTGGCTTGGTCAACGCCGCCAAATGCCCGACGAGCCGCCTGCCGGGCTTCCTGCGGAGTCATCCCGCGGCGCCCAAATTCGTCCGCCAGAAGCGTCAAGTGAGACGCTATTTCCCGGTCCAAATCCCGCTCTGAGGATTCGCTCCGAAAAAAACAGTAAAGTCTCGCAATGAGCCGCCTGACGTGCCTCATACAGGTTTAAGACTCCTCGGCTATAAGAAGCTTTTCGACTAGGCCCGCCAGCCTGCGCCAGCGCTGGGTCTCCTCGCTGAGCGCCTTGCGGCCGGCGTGGGTAATGGCGTAATACTTCGCCTCCCGATTGTTCTCGGTCTTCTCCCATGTGCCCTTGATCCACCCTTGCTGCTCCAGACGTACGAGAGCCGGATAGAGAGTGCCTTGGTTGAGATTGAGCAGGTCCTCCGAGACCTGTTGAAGTCGGGTGGAAATCCCATAAGCGTGCTGCGGACCCATGGTGGCGAGAGTGCGCAGGACGATGAGGTCGAGTGTGCCTGGCAAGACCTGTATGCGTTGCGCTCGTTCTCTAGACATTCAAGTGGAACACTGATAGAAGTCTGCATCAGTTCTACTTGATTGTCAAGTGGAAAGGAAATCATGCGGGATGTAGCCTGTCACATAAGCGCACGTGACCCCACTATTCCGAACATCCCCGTTCAGGTGGAGAGCACCGTTCGCGGACCTCGCAACGCAAGTTGCCAGCGTACGAACTCCTTTCCAAACCACTCTCGCTGAATTCGTCTAGGCCGAGGTTGTACACCCACTTTGTAATCGGGGAGGAGACGCTGTCCAGGACCAGCGCTTTCAGCCGCTGCCAGTTCGCCGCCTTTTGTGCCAGAATCAAGTCATTCATTTCACGCCTCTTAATGGGCCATATCGGAAGCCAGGTCATGTGGACATTACCTCTGGGCTGCGAGGACCTCAAGCTTCTCCGGTGCCACGATTTACCCTCCGCCAAACTCTCTGCTTGACCAACATCCGAGCACTCTCATTTTCAGGATGGTACCGTACGGGTTATGAGTACGCGATTCAGCGTTGACGAAGCCCTACAGCAGTTAGGCGAGACCTATCAGACCCTGGACATCAGGTGCGCAGCCGTCATGTCTGATAGTGGCTGGCACAACCATTGTGCAGCCGTGAGATTCACCTACGAAGACGAAGTGACAGTGCGAAGGCGCCAAGTGACTCAGGACCGTGTTCACGAAGGACTCGGGGGAGGGCCATGCGCACGTTCTGTAGGCTTCAGAGTGAACACATCTGGACATCCCACCAAATACCGCCTCGGATATTCGCCAGCTGCCATCCTCCCCGACTGTCCTTAAACAGGCGAGCGATTACACTTCTAAACCGTGGCTCTTGCAGAAATCGTTTTCAAAGATATTTGGATTGCCGAGGCGAGCCAAGGCCGAGGCAATTCCAGAGTTTTGATGCGCGGCAGCTAATCCGTCTTACGCCAAAGCGATCCTCCCACTGGGAACTGATGAAGGGGCCGATTCAATCTCAGAAGATCGTTTGCGGTCTTGAGATCAGCCTCCGCGAGTTCTTTCTTGTTCATTTTGAAGTATACGTCTGCACGCATCGTGTAACCCTCCGGGTCATTGGGTTGCAGCTCTATATAGCGGTTGACCTCAGACAGCGCGGCTTCAAACTCTCCATCTTTTTCGAACAGACTTGCACGATTTCTGAAAACCGTAGCATTGTTTGGATTTATACTCAATGCCATGGCCCAGTCTCGAAGCGCAAGGTCATTTCGATTCACGAGGCTATAGTGGACACCCCTCGAAACCAGAATATCCTCGCGGTCCTTTTGATTCTCACAAACACTAAATGCGGCGTTTAGGTCGTCCAACGCTTTTTCTTGCTGGCCTGTTTCGCCATAGTCCGAGGAACGGTTTATCAACGCTGTGCAGCGATCATCCTGGGCAAGTTTGGATGACAATGCTGCCGTGTACATCCTTATGGCTTGTTCTCTCTGGCCGCGGAGTGAAGCTAGGAATCCCTCCTCAAGCGACTTTTTTGCATCCCCCGTCGCGCGCCTTTGAATTGACTGTTCTAGATCCATCTCCGCGGAGCGAGCGTCTCCCAGCTCCAGAAGCGCATAGCCTCGACCTAAGAAAGGTTCCGGGTTGTCCGGCGAGAGTTCCGCAGCTCTTGTGAAATCGCCGACTGCGTCGCGGTATCGACCTAATATCAAGTCGGTAACACCTCGCCGTGTATACAGATCTCCGTCGGCAGGACTAAGGCGTATGGCTTCGGTGTAACCGCTGATTGCAGCAAGAGGCTTCGACTTTTCAATCGGCTTAAGACGTTGCGGTGCCGTACTGGCATAGAATCTTCCGAATGCAGCGCCAGCAACTAATAGAAAGAACATTGTGTATGCGGCGGCACGCAAAAGGGGAAATTCGCGGCCCTTCTTCATGACAACCAGACATCGGCATCATCGACGGACCGGTGCAGATCATAGTTGAGGCATCCGGCTTCCAGTCGGGTGGGCTCGACTAGAGCGGCTAGAGCCGCGCCGAGCGCCTCACTCTGGCCACGCCGAGCGCGGAAGAACGCGAGATTTGTGACCTGTGACATGGAGTTTCCTCCCCGCTCACGCGGGTGATAGGCGAATGATGGGTTTGATTGTGCCCCCTTTTTCACTGTCTTGCGCGGCTTGGTTGATTTGGTCGAGGGTGTAAAACTTGACCAGTTTCTCGAACGGGAAGCGCCCCTGCGCGTTGAGTTCGATGAGCTGTGGGATAAAAATGTCGGGAACGCTCTCACCCTCAAGAATGCCGCGTATCGCCTTACCAGGTAACATCAGGTTGTTCACGTCAAAGCTCACCTCTGTGCCCAGTGGCTCTGCTCCGACGATGCCGCACGTGCCTAGAGATCCGAGTGCTTCTATCGCCTGATGTAACGCTCTGGGGTCTCCGGAGGCCTCTAGCGAATAATCGACTCCGCCACCGGTAATATCTCGGATCGCCTCAACTGGATCTGTCTGTTTACTGTTGATTGTGTGCGTCGCGCCCAGTTCCTTTGCCATTTCCAGACGTGAGGGCACAATGTCTATAGCGACGATGGTTGTTGCTCCAACAGCCCGTGCTGCCATGATCGATGAGCATCCAACTGCGCCCGCGCCGAAGCAGGCAAACGTTGTACCAGGAGCCATTTTCAGCGCATTCATCACCGCACCGGCCCCAGTCTGAATACCGCACCCAAGGGGACCGAGGCGTTCCAGCGGCGCGTCACCCCTGACCTTGACCACGTTACCCTCATTCGCGAGGGCGTAGGTCCCAAACGACGATTGCGCAAAGAAGTGATCGTGAACTTTCCCGCCCTGGGCATCGAGTGTGGCGGTACTGCCGTCGAGCCGCGCTCCGCCGAAGGAGAGCGGGAAGGTCTTTTCGCAATGGGCAATCCTCCCCAAGCGACAAGGCTTACAACGTCCGCATGTCAGGAACGTGAGCACCACGGAATCGCCGGGCACGACCTTGAGAACATCCGCTCCTACGCTCTCCACGATTCCTGAGCCTTCGTGGCCAAGCACGATTGGATGCGGTACGGGGTAGCCCTTATCACGGGCAACCATATCTGTGTGGCACAAACCCGTGGCGACGACCTTGACCAATACTTCATCGCGCCGCGGGCCTTCCAAGCCTAATGTTTCGATGCGAAAAGGTCCGCCTTTCTCGCGGACGACCGCAGCTCTAATCTGTCTTGTGTTGTTGCTCATCGAACTTCTCTCCTCAGTAAAGACCCTGTCGTAACGACCTACGCCACCTTCACGCGACCGAGCACAGCGAGCCTTCACTCCGGTGTTGTGAATCGTTCAGCGCGCGAAACATGTGAAATCCACGCGCATGCCCGAACTTTTCTCGTATACGGGAACTAGGATCATAGGCTCGCTTCTCAGGCCGGTGCAGACGAAATTCGGCGGGTAAAGTCCACCAAATTCTGGAGCAGCTCCTGGATCACTTTTTTGTCGGCTCAGCTCCCTTGCGGCGGTCACACGTGTTCTATGATGGCAGTCACGGTTCCAATCTTAAGTTACTGACAATACTTGGCTTAAAGAATTATGGGATTACGAGAGTTCGTGCGGTTACGGCAGTTCGTAATTTCCTGGGTGCTTATGTTCGGATTCGTGACGGCTATGCAGCCTTAAAGCGATTCTGCTTTGGTACAAGAAGTATCGCTACACGATACCGCGCGATCGAGTGGCGGACCGTGGGCGCGACCTGAAGCCAGCCTGCGGGGCCAGTCGGTGTCGGATGAGTTCCTTGCAAGATCCGTAAGGCGTTCGGTCGAACGTTTATCGTTAAGGGTGGTGTGCCTCGGCCGCCAGCACCCTGGATATCCGCATCGTCAGCTTGATTCCGCTCGGTCGATTACGTACACCCGTCTCTATGTAGCTGTTCACGCGAAACCAGAGCCCCCGACCCGTCAGCTGAAGCCCAGGACCCAGGCCCACTGTGCGCTCTTTTGAGTTGGCGACACTGACGCCGTTGATTCTATGATCGGTCAATTGCTGTAACCAGTAGCCGTTGAATCCCAACCGTACGTTCTTGACCAGTTCATAGGACATCGCATAATTAGCATGCAGGGCTTGGCCGGCTTGTGTGTCCCTGATACCCATATTGACATAAGGTTCATAATTGGTCGAATTCCAGAGGTAGTGGACCCGGGCGCTGAACTCCAGCTTCTTGTTGGGCTCATAAGTGAAGGCGTAAAAGGGATTGATGACGACGAAGTGATTGCCGGAGTTAACCGCACGGGCATCAATGTACTTGCCTGCCGGCACGCCGGCATCGACCACTACCCGCTGTGCGAATATCCCCTTCCCCATTGCTCTCGGTGCCCACTGCAGCCCCGACCCGAACTCAGGATCGCCAAAGCCACGTACACCGCCGCCGTCCCGACTGGCCAGTTCTAGATCAAGATCAACTACCGGCAACAGAGCCTCACCGAGTAACCATCCGCCGAGAAAGCGCTTGTGGCTTACAAATGCTATATGAGCGGTCGCGCTGTAGGTTGTCAGACGGTTCGAACCGACGACTGTTTTGCCGCTGGCGTCCTTCATCTCGCCTGCGACGTATCCTGTCGGGAACGCCTCGAAGAGCCAACCAGGCCCGCCAAGACCATCTTCAAAGTTGGTATCCCCGAGGTTCACAACAGGTAGTTGCACCTGCGCAACCAAGGCGTCGCCAGCCGAAGCTACAAGTAACCCCGCACGAACAAAAAGGAGCGCAACTTCCCTGATGTACATTTCCTCGTCTCCGTTTTGTGCGTTGACCTAGCTGCTCACAACGAACGACGCGGCCGACCTTTCGCGTTCGGTGAATGAGCGATGTCGTCGCGATGCCGAGACTCTCAGATATGACTACGTTCGGGTCTTGGAGCGCCCGGCTCCGATTTCCTATCGTCGAGGCTAAGTTTGTAACGATCTAGCCCCGACAGAAGGAAAGCACCTGTCGCCGCGGAAAATACGGAGAAGTCGAGCGGTGCTTTGATGCCGAGGGCGAACGCCATCGCCAGCCCAAAAAGCAGCAGCAGCGAACCGCTCAGAAACGCCGCTGTGCAAGTCTGCCAACCCACCAAAAGAGCCAATGCAAGCACGATTTCAGCAACAGTTGCTATCCAGGCCATTGAGGGCCCCAGAGGCTGCGGCACAATCGACGTCAGTCGTTCCGTATAGACGACAAAGTGCGCAAAGTCGCCCCACGACACGTGCGGTTCTCCAGGCTTTCCCCATATTCCAAAACGATCAGCGACGGCCGACAGAAATGATGCCGCGAGCGCCAGTCTAAGCGCCAGCGCACTCAGATCAAGGGGTTTCCAGTTCCTGTCCATTCCGAGCTCCATATCCATTAAGGAGAGGCTTCCTTTCAGCAAACACTTGCCTCTGAGTGCCACTGGTAAGTAGTCCGCGCCTCAGGCCTGACGGCACGATGAACATTGAGAAGTTGCTAGTATTCTCGTTGAGTTGCGGACGTCTATTTAGCGGGGATAAGAGGCGGAGCGCCCTTATCCTTCACAAAGAAAACGAGGAACTTCGCGGGTTCCGTTTTGCTGGCGTTGCGACCGACCACGTGTACGTCCTGTGGGCCCTCGTAGAAGGTTTGGCCTGGGACAAGCGT
>Ga0207090_1044_pt1 | contig 33303 bp, 36 predicted proteins | sample Alteio_BWMinHeat_50_FD_153565 | JGI IMG/M metagenome (GOLD analysis project Ga0207090, IMG submission 153565) | Enriched cells from forest soil in Barre Woods Harvard Forest LTER site, Petersham, Massachusetts, United States -... | ecosystem: Environmental > Terrestrial > Soil > Temperate forest >...
GCCCGAGTGCGCTGGCAGCCTTGAATATGGCGATGGTACTTCATCAAGGTAGCGTCATAGCATTCGGGCCGCGTGAGGAGGCATTCGCGCAAGTGACGCGCGCCGCGGTCCGTCAGGCTCCGTTCGGCAGGCGCAGAATGAGCTCATGGGCGCCGGCAACCCGAGCAGCCTCCAAGATATCATCGGACGCCGCAGCTTCATCGAAGCGCGCAATATTCTCCGCAACGCTCCCGTCGAAAAGCGCCACGTCCTGCGGCAGATAGCCGAAATGTTGGCCGAGGTCGTCAAGGCGCCATTGGTCGAGAGCCGCATCATCGAGACGGACGACGCCGTTTGATGCCGGCCAAACACCCACCAATGCCTTCGCGAGCGACGACTTTCCGGACGCGCTGGCGCCGAGAAGTGCGAGGCCGGCACCTGCTTCCAGAGAGAACGAAACGTTCGAGACGATGACCCTTTCGGTGCCGGGCGCCCTCACGGTCAGATTCTGAACCAGCAATCGACGGCAAGGCCACGGTAGGGCGACGTCCGGGCTCTTCGGCAATGCGGTCGCTTTAAGGATGTCGCGCAGCCTTTCGATACCCTGACGCGCCGCGACGAGTTGTTTCCAGGTTCCGAGCGCCACCTCGATGGGCGCCAGCGCACGGCCCATCACGACCGACGACGCGATCATGATGCCCCCGGATGCCTGCTCAATGACGACAAGATAGGCGCCGATGCCGAGCAGCGCCGATTGCAGCGTATAGCGCAAGACTTTCGCCGCGGCGCCGAGATTGGCATGCACATCCATGACCCGAACGTTCTCTTGCAAAAATAGCTCGTTGGCCTTCGACCACCGCGCCGTAAAGCGGGTGGTCATCCCAAGAGCCCGAATCACTTCCGCGTTTTGCCGCGTGGCATCTGCAAGCACCTGTCGATAGGCGCTGCGCTCCATCGCGGTCTTGGCCGCCCCTCTCGATCGACGCTCCGTCAGAAATGTCATCGCCACAATCGCGCTTGCGCCGACCAAAGCCGTCATGCCGATTATGGGGTGGAATAGAAAAAGCACGATCAGAAACATCGGCATCCACGGCATATCCAACAATGCCGTTGGACCGATGCCCGACAAGAAGGCCCGCATCTGATCCAAATCGCGCAACGGTTGTTGCGCGAGCATCGGCCGCGCACCCTTCAACGGCAGCGTGGCGAGCGCGACGTGAATTGGTTCTTGCAGGCCCGCGTCAAAGAGCGAGCCGATGCGCAAAAGCATGCGCGTGCGCAATGCATCGAAGTAGCCTTGCAACAGATAGGCGAGCACGACGATCAAGGAAAGGCCGAGCAGCGTCGCCACGTTACGGCTTGGGATCACCCGATCGTAAACCTGCAACATGTAGATTGAACCGGATAGCGTCAGCAGATTGACGACGCCGCTGAAGACGGCGACGCCCGCCAGTTGCCGAGCGCTGGCTCGCAAGCCGAGCGCAACAAGGTCGTTCGAGTCGAGACTCACCATTTCCTATCCCTGGCATCATTATCGAACCTGCGCGACACGAACGAAACTGGTGCGACGCCTTCGCTTCATTTCGAGTCAACGGTACGCAGGTGATGCGATGCGCTCCCGATCTTGAAAACCGTGACAGCCGATCCCGACAGAAGTTCGACGACATTGCGACGCGCCCTCCACGCATGCATCACCTAATACCAATTCGAAATCTTTTTTATATCGGAGCATTCATTTCAGCAAAACTCGACGGCCGCGCCACCGACGTACCTTCCCAAAGCCGAGATGGCATCGAGTGATTTCCGAACGTTTTCGTTGTACCTCCGCGTAGCCGCTCACCAACAAGCGAGACAGCATCTCATTCCAATAATATTTGAACCCGGATATTTCCCTTCAAACAAATTCCGATGCGGAAAATCATAGCCGCGCCACCTCAGTACCTTCGGGAAGCAAGGTCTTCACTCGAAGATGACATCGGGTGATCTCTGTACATTTTCGTCTGTACCTCTGCGTGCCTTCAAACTGACAAGCTAAGATCACGCTTCCGGGCGCGTGAAATCTCTTTCTCGTCGAATTCCTGTCCGCAAATTAACTCTGACGAAATTGGCGATCAGAATTGGACGTACGCGGATCGGGCCGGGCGTGCGTGCGAAACGCTGACGCTCAGTTGCCGGAAATTCAACCAAAACCGGGAAACGCGTTCTATGGTTATCTCGACGACGTTCTTCTTCCGCGATTCCCGCCAGCATCGATGTCGACAGGCCCGGATCTCGGGATCTCCGTCTTTGTTTAAGATGCCGCCCCGCGAAAACAATCGGGTCACCGCAATTCGCGACTACGCAGCAGCGTGAGGATTGGAAGCCACTGATTGGGCGCCTGGCATCGTCTCAGAGGGAACAATGACCGATTCGGAAATTTCAGACTTTCCTGTCGAACGTCTCACCGGGGGGCGGCGGCCCGATAACAATTGGACGGCGGTCGCAGTGCCTCGCCCACGGCCGCGGACAGAAGCAGATTTTGCTCAATACCGTGCGCATTCGTGGGCAAAGGTCATTCGCCGTATTTTCAGCATCGCCGTCGTCGTCGTTCTGTGCATCGGCTGGCTCAATCGCAATGACAGTAGCCTGACACCAAAGAGCGGCGTCGGTTATTGGCTGGGAATCGCGGGCAGCCTGCTTATGCTGCTGTTGTTGGTGTATCCCTTGCGAAAACGAATGCGATCCTTGCGCCTGATCGGCACGGTCGCCTTCTGGTTCCGTGCCCACATGATCCTCGGCGTATTTGGATCTGTGTTGACTCTATGGCACGCAAATTTCAGGCTTGGCTCGATTAATAGCAACGTGGCCCTGGTGGCAATGCTGGTTGTCGCCACGAGCGGGATCTTTGGTCGGTATCTCTACGGCATGATTCATCATGGGCTCTACGGACGCAGAGCGGTCGTGCACGAGATCCTGGCCGACGTGGAAGCGATAAAGGGTCATATCAGCGCCAACCTGCCCGTTGCCCACCGTACGATCGCGCAATTGAACGCCTTCGCGCGGCTGGGCACGGTTGCGCCCAAGGGCGTGCTCGCCGGGTTCATTTTCTGGCCGGCGATCAGTTGGCGCGGAAGGCTCGTTCGTATGCGGCTGATTGCCGATGCGCAACGAGTGATCGGGCTCGAAGGCAAGCGATTTGGACAGTCACGAAGGATTCAGGGCCAGCGGCTTGCCTTGGTGGCGGACCTCGTGTCGCTGCATGTTACCGCCGTCAAGAAGGCGGCGGCCTTTGCATTCTATGAGCGTCTCTTCAGCCTCTGGCACTTTCTTCACGTGCCCCTGTTCTTGCTTCTCGTGATCGTCGCAATCATTCACGTCTTCGCCGCGCATTTCTTTTGATCGGAGGCAGTGATTGAAACGGCGATTCCAACGAGCGCTCGTGATCGGGATCGGTATGGCCAGCGTGGTAACATCGACGGTGCGAGCACAGAACCCGTTCGAGCAGCTCGTCATGCCCGGGCCGCTCGTGGCCGGACATGCCAAGCTCGAGAAGGAGTGCGGCAACTGTCACGAACCGTTTTCGCCGCGGTCGCAAACGCGACTCTGTGCGGCCTGCCACAAGGACATTTCTGCCGATCGCCAGACCCGCAGCGCGTTTCATGGGCGCGATCCCGAGGCGTCGAAGCAGGAATGCAACCATTGTCATACGGATCACGAGGGACGAGATGCCGACATCGTCCAGCTGGACCGCGAGACCTTCAATCACGCGCGTACGAACTTCGAGCTTCGCGACGCACATGTCGCTGTGCCTTGCGGCGACTGCCACGCGCAAAGGGTGAGGTTCCGCGACGCCCCGACACGCTGCTTCGACTGTCACAAGGCCGGTGATCCGCATAAAGGACGTCTGGGGGAAACGTGCGACAAATGTCATGCCGAGACGGCATGGCTCAGCGTCAAGCCATTTGACCACGATCGGACGAAATTCTCGCTCCAGGGAGCACATCGGACGGTTTCCTGCTTCGGGTGTCACGGCGGCGAACGGTACAAAGACATCGGCACCGGATGCGTGAATTGCCACCAATTTCAGGATGTCCATAGCGGACGGTACGGCGGAAAGTGCGAAAGCTGCCACGACCAGAGCAGGTGGAGCACGGTTCACTTTGATCACGACAAGGCGACGAAATTTCCGCTGCGAGCGGCGCATGCGAAGGTCAAGTGCGATGCGTGCCACACAGGCGACCTCTATCGCGACAGGCTGGCGACGACTTGCGTGTCTTGTCACCGCAAGGAGGACCCGCACGAAGGCCGGCTCGGCAGTCGGTGCGAGCAATGTCACAGAGAGACCGGCTGGCGGCGGATAACGTCCTTCGATCACGACATCGGCCGATTTCCCCTGATAGGGCGTCACGCCGTCGTGCCCTGCGAGGAATGTCATCGCTCGTTGGTGTTCAAAGATACGCCGCTCATCTGCGCGTCCTGCCACCGCGACCAGCATCATGAAGGCCGCCTAGGGCCGAACTGCGCGCTCTGCCACAACCCGAATAGTTGGGCACGTTGGCGTTTCGATCACGACGCGCAGACGCGTTACCCCCTGACCGGCGCGCACCGCGGCGTTGATTGCCAAGCCTGCCACGTTACCAGGAACGTCACCAAGATCACGCTGGCGACGGATTGCTATGCCTGCCACCGCGAGGACGACGCGCATCGCGGCTCGCTCGGGCGGGCATGCGAACGTTGCCACGTGACGAGTTCGTTCAAGCAAGTAGGCCGGAAACAGTGAAAGCCCAGCGCGGCGGAAAACCGGCGCATGAACCGGGCAAATCCGTGCCCACTGAATGACGGCACGCGAGGAGGCTTGCGCGGCCGGACGAATGCTATTCGCCACGGTTTTTCCAAGACGAGTCGAGGCAGCGGCAGAGAGATGGTGATGATCCGCAAATCGTTAGGTCTGCTGGTGTCGGCCATTGCGGCGGCAACCGTGCTCTTCACACAGCTGGCCCATGCACAATCCGCGTCGACTTCGTCATTCAATCATTTTTTGACCGGATTTCCGCTCACTGGCACACATGCCAGCGTCGCCTGCGCTTCATGCCACGTCGAAGGACGCATGAAGAACACGCCGACGCGATGCATCGGCTGCCACAATACCATGACCGCTCCCGGCGAGCCGCAATCGCATCCGAAGACGACGACCCGATGCGAAAACTGCCATCTGACCTCGACGTGGCGCGACATGGCGTTCATGGACCATGTCCAGACAACGGGATCTTGTGCCAGTTGTCACAACGGGACTCTCGCTCTCGGCAAGTCAGCCAACCACATCGTCACCGCTGCTCCATGCGGAGACTGCCACCACAACACCGTGAGCTTCGCCGGCGCGACGGTGCCGGCCAGCCCGCCTGCGCCCAACTCTTCGGCAAGTCTTGCGACTACGCCCCACGTCGTCTCCGCGGCGCCTGCCCCAACGGCAACGAACAAGGCCCAGCCCAATATAAGCCACGCGGGCGTCAGCAACGGCTGTGCCGGCTGTCATAACGGAGCTACCGCGAGCGGCAAGCCACCAAACCACGCCGCCACCAATGCGCCATGCGAGAGCTGCCACAAGAGCACGGTATCGTTTGTTGGAGCCCGTATGAACCACGCGGGGATCATCGGGAATTGCGCCAGTTGTCATAACGGCAAGACCGCAACCGGAAAGCCGCCAAATCACGTCATCACGAATGCTTCATGCGAGACTTGCCACAAAAGCACGGCGACTTTCGAGGGCGCCCGGCTCGATCACACCCGTGTCGCGGCGACGTGCGCCAGCTGCCACAACGGCACGATGAGTGAAGGCAAGCCGGCCCGGCATTTCGTCACCACGTTGCCTTGCGAGAGCTGCCATCGGAGCGTGACCTGGATATCGCCGAGCTACCGGCACGCGTCGCCGGCCTATGTGAATCACGGGCCAGGATCGAGCTGCACCAGCTGTCATACGACGAATGCCCAGACCGTTCCCTGGAAATTCCCCGCGTCCCGGCCCGATTGCGCCGGTTGCCACGCCGACAAATATCGCCCGCAGTCACATCCCAAATTCACGCGGCCCGCGGCAGTCTACTATACGATCGCGGAGCTGCGAGACTGCACCGGCTCCTGCCACATTTTCACCGACAACACGCAAAGAATCATTTTGACGCGGCGCTTCGGCGTGCACCGATCCATGCAAGGTGGATGGTGATGGCCGGACTCGGTCATCGCGGATGGCTGGCGGCCGCTCTTGTGGGATCGGCGCTGTTCGCGTTGCGACCGGTGTCGGCGCAGCCGGTCCTTGATCGGACGTCGGCGGGCGCACAACTTGCCAATCACGAGGGCTGCGCAATTCTCAAGGTCGATTTCAACGTCCGCATTCGCTACGCGAGCCATTTTCCGCTCGAACAAGGCAATGAATTGCGGATTGCGGTTAATCTGATCGATCGCAGCCAAGCGGCTGTTCTCGCCTTGCTAACATCACGGCGTGAGGCGGTTACCTTGCCCGACGGCGAGCGTGCCGGAATCAAGGCCATCGACCTCGAGACCCACAATCTCACTGAAGCCGTGCTTCGGATCGTCTTTCATCGCGCGCTGTCCTACCATGTCGCTTCTACCTCGGATGCGCGGAGCATTGTCATTGCAATTGCCGGAGCAAATCGCTCGGCGACGTGTCAGCCGATATATCCCGCAGTCGCATCCCGAACGTCTGCGACGGGCGACACGCGCGGCGTCGACGCCGATACCGGCGCTGCCGTTCGTCCGAAGGATAGGTCCGGCACGATGTCCGACTCGGATCTGAGGTCAGCCGCCGCCTGGATGGACGAAGGGCGGGCGGCGCTGAAGCACAATAATCTTGGTGGTGCAATCCAGCTGTTCGCAAAGGTGCTCAAGTACCCGCAGAACCAGTACAGCGCCGACGCCCAGGAGCTTTTGGGTCTCGCGCACCAGAGGGGTGGTCAGCTCAGCCAGGCGAGGGCCGGCTACGAAGACTATCTCCGGCGCTATCCGAACGGCGAGCAGAACGAGCGTGTGAGACAGCGCCTCGCCGGCATCGTCACCGCGGTGGGCGACCCGAGCGCGCCGCAGCAGGCGCCGAATGGGCTACCGGGCGGAATGGTGCCAATCGGCAAATTCGCGCAGACCCGTGCGACGAATTGGACTTTCGTGGCCAGCGGGTCGAGTTTTTATATTCGTGACGACAGCTTCCGCACCGTCAAGGATGCTTCGGTGGCGCCCAATCCCAACGCCGATCCGGACGATCACGCCGTTCATCAAAACGAAATGCTCTCCACTCTCGATCTGATGGGGACGTGGAATAATGACCAGACCAAGGGAAGAATTCGGTTTTCCGGCGGTGAGGAGCACAGGTTTGATGCCCCCAATCAGACCGACGAAACGGGCATCTCGGCGCTTTCCATGGAAACCCGGGTAAAGGATTGGAACTTGAGCATGGTGGCTGGCCGCCAGACCCTCAATGCCGACGGAATGCTGGGTCGTTTTGATGGCATGCTGTTCAGCTGGCAACCTCTTCCGATGTTGAAAGTTGATCTCGTCGGCGGGGCACCGGCAAGCAGCCGCTACGATGTTCCGTTCAAGAATGAAAGATATTTCTATGGTGCGGGCATAGGCCTGGGGCCGTTTTTCGGCGGGTTGGAGACAACGCTTTATGCCATCGAGCAACGGGATCGATGGCTGGTTGATCGCCAGGCGATTGGCGCGGATTTCCGTTATGTCGACCCGAACAAGTTTGCATTCGGCAACGTCGACTACGACGTCCACTTTCAGCGACTCAATGCAACAATCTTCTCGGGGTCTTGGACGTTCTTCGACAAATCCACCATCTATGGGGGCGCGGACTACCGCAGGACGCCTTATCTGTCGACCTGGAATGCCTTGATCAACCAGCCTTTTGCCACGCTCTACGACATACTCAAATCCCAAACCGAGACCAGCCAACAGCTGCAACACAGCGCCATCGATCAAACCCCAATATACAAATCAGCCATGCTCGGCTTTTCGCATCCGCTGTCGGACAAGCTGCAGGTCGCCGCGGATGCCACGATCGTGAACTTGACTCAGCCAATCGCACAGACCTGGCTGAACTCCTCTCTTCTGGCGACGCTTCCTGCCGGAAACGAGTATTACTATTCGGCGCAGCTCATCGGCGCCAACATCTTTAAGGACGGTGATATGTATATCGGCGCCCTGCGTTATGCTCAGCTGTTGAGCTCGAAACAATACGTGCTGGATCTCAATGCGAGGTATCCGCTGACCAACAATTGGCTGCTGAGTCCGGCGCTTAGGCTCGGTTACGAGGTGGACAATGCGACAAGTCTAAAGCAGTATACCGTCCTCCCGTCATTACTGGTCGACTATCAGTGGACTCGTGATCTGAATTTTGAATTTGAGCTAGGTGCGGAGTGGACCAGGTCTGTACAGCCGAGAATTCGGTCCGCAGATACCGAGCTCTTAGTAACGATCGGACTACACTACAGTTTCCACGCCGACAATGGCGCCAGCGCAAATGCGGCTGACGACAAAAGAAAGTCGGCAACGCCGGCCGCTGCGGCGGTGTGCCGGTATAACGCGCACCCCGATGGCAGTAGCTGCGGGTCGGGCACACTGATCAGCCGGTAAGAGCGTTTGTAGGCGCTTCCGCTTCCGCTTCCGCTTCCGCTTCCGCTTCCGCTTCCGCTACAAAACGTCCGCGGGATTGCGAGGCCAATGGTTCTTGCGGTCTTGAGATTCACGGACGACAACGTACCGGAGTTTCACGTGTTCGTTCCGCGACGATCTCCCGCCGCAGCGTCGCATCGAGTTCGATAGTCAGTCGCGTCACGGTTACGCCGTCCATCACGCGATGGTCACACACTTGACGAACACGATCTGTTGTCGCCGTTGATTTGCAGATGGAGAGAACGAGATGGCGGAGGAGCATCGATACGCTCCACCATTTGGGACGTGACCCGGCTGCGCACATTGCGGGCGATCAGACAGAGCTTGCCCGGGCGTGGGCTGAGGTGGAGAGACTCCGGTCCATCATTTTGCGGCTCCAACGGTCGCAGTTTGGGCGACGGTCGTAACGGATCGATGGCGACCAGCTTGCTCTCGGGCTTGAAGACCTCGACGCCGATATTGCGCACGCGCAAGCAGGTTACCCGGAGGTTTCGGCGAGCGATGCCGATTTCGAACCTCCGTCGCGGCGGAGGAACTTACCGGGATCAGGGTTTGCTCTGGGACAATGTGAGCGAACTAACCACTGCGATCCGCGATGTGCTGAACAGCTAGCCCCGCCACTAACGTGTGCGGGGCTTTCGTTAACCATTTGTTTACCTTTTACACGCCTCCGCCCCGAGTTGTTGTATGATCCTTTTTGGGGAGGCTGGCGGTGTAATTATTTTTCGGCCAAGTGTTGAGACCACGCCTCCCAGACGAAGGGGAAGGCTGTGAACGCTCTTCTGATCTTTTTCATCGTCGTTGGCTTCTTCGTCATTGCTCAGTGGGCAGCGGCTGGGGTTCGCGAACTGGTGCATCGTGGTCTCGAACTGCTCGAGTCTCTTCTTCCTCATCCCTCTGGCGGTCCCCTAGCGCTCGAAATCGATCCGCCTTGCGGCGATGTGACGTATGCCAGTCACTTTAATGACCTAACAACAATTGCATTTTATCGAGCCAGCCTAAAACTGCAGCCTAACATCGCTGCGCGAGGGCAGCGCTCGCTTCACCGAAGCGGACTAGTCTTCCCTCTTTGAACTTCGCAGCCCGTGCGCGAGCTACGCTACGACCTCAGCCCTGCCACTGATGTGTGCGGGGCCTTTCGTCCTCGCTACCGAAGATGCGCAAAAATTTGGGACAGCATGTCCCTAAACGCGGCAAAATACACGCCGTGGTACCAATAGGAATCTGCGCCATACGCGAGTGCAGCAACAGCCGCGATAATAAGAATGCCCCTCATTTCAGCCTCCCCGCGGGCCATGCCGGTAGGTGCAGACCACCACTGTGCTCGCTGTTCGATTTCTTAAACTCAAAGAGGCCGCATCGCCAAGGAAGCGGCCTCAAGTCTGCACCGTCACGCCAAACGTCAGTTATCAGCCTGTATAGACGACGCGCTTCTGTGCCTCTTCCTCCGCAGCTGTGGCGGGTTGTACTGGAAGCTGAAGTACCGTTGCTTCCTGACCCACACATAGCTCCGTCAGGAGAACCACCTTTCCGTCCGGGAATTCGAGCGCATCATGGTGCACCTGCGGTTCGCTTTTGCGGATTTGTCGGAAGATTGCCATCGCGTGCCCGGTAATTCGCCCCCGCCAAGCGAGGAAGCCGACTGCCAGAACTTTCACTTCGCTAGAAAACGCAAGCTCGGTTCCCGGAAGGACGCAAACCGCCACGGTGCGGGCTTCGGGCGCCGAGAATCCCCGCGTGCCGGTACCGAAGCTGCGCGTTGTAAGTCTGTCGCCGACCTTTGCAGGACGGGACAAAACGCTCTGTAGACTATAGTCGCACATGCCCAGGAACTCCTGTGTTCGGGAGCCCCACAGCCCTATTTGACATAAGCGAATACGACGCGGACGCTCCCACCGCGTCGGTCAGGTGTCAACAGAAAGTTCATTAAGCTTTCGGGCTCGTACAGAACCGCAAATGAATCCGTATTCTGTCAGGTGCACCTGAAACTGTAGTCTCTAGAAATCACCGCGCTATCAACACCGCGCGCATTCCCGGAGGCTCTTTGAACTTCGCAGCCCGTGCGCGAGCTACGCTGCGACCTCAGCCCTGCCACTCATGTGTGCGGGGCTTTCATTATTAGGATTCCGGTATTTCCAATGTTCTCGCTGCAGGACTAGATGGGCCGAGTCATTCTCGCCGACACTTCTTCCCTGCTGCGGTTAGAAGCACGCCTCGAACCCGTGACAGCTAGGAAAACACTACCACCTAGATAGCCGAGTTGCAACGCTGTGACGACCACGACCATCGTACTCGCGATGTACCAGAAGCTATCACCCCTTGCGGTTCCGCTGACCGCGACAATCATCAGCGCCGCACAGGTTGCTGGAATAAGAACAATAACATTGAGCCGCAGACTCAGGACTGCCCCGATCAGAATAGCGCCCACCAAAACAATTAGCATGATCGACCCCCCTTTATGAAAGGCACCCCTGTTTAATGTGCCTTCCAACCTAAAGTTTTCCACCTCACATTGGAGTAAACTTTCGTCATATTTGAAACCGAAGTTGACGATCCAATTCTGTCATAAACAAGTCTTCGCATTGCGGTACAAACCAAAACTTTCGTTTAAGAGGCGGAATCGTCATTCCATGAACAGAAAACTACTTCACCTGCCGCATAGCGGATATGAATTTGACCCCCAATGCACCGTCCTATCGGATATTATATTCTCTTATCTATCGCAAGCTGGCTGTATTGAGTGGCAGCATGGTACCGAACTGTAAAAGCCGACCTTTTCTGGGCCGCAATGCATTTACAACTCGATCGGTTCGCGACATAAGTAGTGGTACCGTCGGTGTTCCGACCTCCGGTTGTTAGCGGGTTGCGTTCCGTGCGGGCAGTCAACAACAAATCGGATTTAGGCAGCGGCCACATCACCGCGACAGGGCCCCAATTAAGCGCATCTACTTCTTCTGATGCCACCGCCAGGGCGCTTCGGTTTGGACCAATCATCAAACGAGTATTGGACGTTGTCATCGCGGCAGCCGGCCTCATTTTATTCTCGCCGATTTTAGTGCTCACAGCGCTGGCTATCATTCTTGACTCCAAAGCGCCGACCGTCTGCCGCCACGTCCGTTATGGTTACAGTAATCAGACATTTCGCATTTTCACATTTCGATGCACTATGCAGGAGAATATCGGCGGCTCCTTCTACCCACAACGTAGCGGCGCACGCGTAACAAGCATCGGTCGTATCCTGCGCTCCTCTGGTACCGATAGACTTCCGCAGCTTGTAAATGTGCTTCGCGGGGAGATGTCGATTGTTGGACCACGCCCTTACGAGGCGCCTCCCGGAATGATTTTCGACCCGCAGCTCTCGCGGTTTTCGGGACACCGCAAAGTTAAACCTGGACTGACCGGTTGGGCCCAAGTCAACGGTTGCGGGGACGTCAATTCTCTTAAGGCGATGCGCCGACGGATCGAATACGATCTGTATTATGTTGAAAACTGGTCCTTCCTTTTCGACCTAAAGATCATCTTAATGACACTGGGTTCGAAGAACACTTACGCGCGCGCCGGCTGGACGACCGACCGATAATAGATGGCCCGCCGTCCGTATCGAGGCTTAATCTGAACTCCCGCCTCACTGCACCGCCGCTATAAACTCAACAACCTTCTCTTTCTCCATTCGACCAATAAGTGCCCTAATCTCCAGTTGCGGCTGACTCGTGCTTGCTATGCGGAGCTTGTAGACGCCACCCGGGCCCGGGCCTTCAAACAGAGAGGCCTTATATGCGTCGAGAAACTTGGTGATGTCTATCAAGCTTGCATTTGGAGAGAAGCGTACAGCCAGAACGGAGCTTTCAGTGGACACTGACGCAAGCTCGTAACCTCCGCCCGTCTCTTTAACGGTCGCTGTCTTATGTCCCGCTTGCACGATCACAACCATAATCGCTGCAGCTAGAGACAAGACTAAAACATGCGAGCCAATCTTTGAGATGCGGCGGTCCAATTCCAAGCGCGCCTGGGTCAATTTGCGAGGACGGACCTCGGATAGAGGTACCGTCAGGACCACATCTGCATTCTCGTCGGTAACAATGACCTTCCAGGACCTGATTGACTCGTGAAAATTGTGTCTCGCGAAATCGCGCGCCCAGCCGACAGCTTCATCCCTCGCCCCACTCAAATCAGAGAACACGATCCCGTCAGAATCCCGCATGAGATTCTTGGACATGCCGTCGACCACGTTGAAAAAGTAGCGGGGCACCGTTGCTCCCCTTTTGGCTTTGCCAAACCCCGCCGCCCGATCCCTGATCCCCTCCGTACTTGTACATATTGGCTCTGTTGGGCCAGTAAATGGATTGTATCAAATTGCTTATTCAAGCCGAACGAGCCCTCGCGCTTCACAGGCTTTGTAGATCTGCCTGCGGTTTATTTGTGCCTCTATTGTCGTTTTCATTATCAACACGGCAAGCACGAGCGTATCCATTTACTGCTATAATTATGCAGTGCATCGAAGTGCACTCGTTACCGGCACATTCCTTTGCCTGCTGATTTAATCGGTCTTGTTCGTTGTCCCTTCTGCCGCGATCGCGGCCACCCTCACCCGCCCCCTCGTCGTAGGTTCAAGTGGTGCCGATGTCACCGCCCTCCAACAAATTCTCCAGAGACGGGGGTATCTCTCTTCATCTCCCACAGGCTTCTTTGGTCCGCTGACCGCAGCAGCACTGGCGAAGTTTAAAAGCGTTCACGGAATTGAATCGATCATGTGGCCTGCCGCTGTGAGATAGGTCGCTTTTGTCCTTCGGTGTCAGAAATAGCAAATTCGTCGATTGCCCTTTGAATGGCGGTCTTTTCGTCCAGTGCTTCTACAATACCGATGAATCGCGCCGGCGTGCCGCGAGTTTGAAAGACCGTCACCATCAATTAAATGTCTCTTCTAAATATGCCGCCGGGCAGCTGTTCCCTCAGCCGGCGGCTCCTTGCCGCTCGAAGGGACTTCCGACCGACGATCTCCAGAAGTCATCTCCGTCGCGGAGGAATAACAAAATCCACCACCGTGCGAGGGGCAGGCATACCTAGGCGCGCCCTCTCTCTGGCTGAGACGACAGGAATCTTGCACTCATCCGGAGTTGGATCGCTGTCCCATATATCACGCGCATAGCGCGTTCTGACAGCCCAAACGATGTCCTCAAGCTTGTTGTTATCGACAAGCCCGACTTCGATAAGGGATTTACCGACCTCCGCCAATATCTGAGCCGATTGCTCGAATGTTATTTGAGCGACTTCCGGCGGGGCAGGTCGATGACACCGATGAACTTCGAATAACCAATCATGAATGATGTACGCAGGTCCCAGTGCCCAGGGCGAGAGGCCGGGAATACCCCAGAAAACACGAGGAATGGAGCCGCCATCGGTGTACATATTTTCAGGAACAATCCAAATGTTCATGATTTTCATGAATGATGGCTGGAAACTCAGCGGCTGAGATGTCTTTAGATAAATGAATTTGTCCTCGCGGTCCCACTGCACCACCACGTGCCCTTTTAGTGATCCATCACCGTAAGTGACCCATGTTGCACATCCCGCAAGTGCCGTCAGGAAGACTGCTGCGAGGACTCGCAAGCCGCCGCAGCCCCGAAGTGTAATACGCCTCATGATCCCCCCAGGTCCAAAGAGCCCACGAAAAGAGTTCATTCAAAGCGCGTTTTTATCTAAAATTCTCCTAACGATCTCGCGAAATGTCCTCTCAGGATTGTAATCGGTATCGTGATACAGGAAATTTAGTCCGTGATGTTGCCGCACAATTCGCCTTGACGACAACTGACACGGCTGCGCGGCAGACACTGCCTTGGCTCACCACCGTCGCACGGCCGCAGACCCTCCAAATACCGTGACGTGAGTTGAGGCCTGAAAGGCGCCTCGGGTCAGTCGGTCCCGAGACCCGCGTTGCGGCCTAAAGAGATTCCTGACCCCCACACACACGTAGTTTTTTGTCGCAAAGTCGCTTCTTGGGCTCAAGATGGGGCCGTTTCCTGTTTGGGCAGTTTAATGTTCTCAGTCAGCGTCGCGTCATCATCAGGTGTGCGCAAGCTGTTCACCCGTTTTGACACCGTCCGGTGTGTACCGAAAATTCGATCCGTATAGCCGCGTGGAACGTAGGCATGCAACTGATCGGAACACCGGCGGCTTATTCGTCGTGGAATGTTCAACCGTTGCTGCTGTGCATGCCTCTCCTTGGGCACGATTTGACCAATGGGCTAGGGAATGTCGCGGCGCCCTTAGTGTCAGTTGCGATTAGGCGTTGGAAATTCGATGCGGCTTGAACAGCCGGCCCTTTTCCACCACCAATACGACCCCCAGGGCTGCCAGCGCGCAGAAGAAAAATCCGGTGGCGAACGGCAGGAGTGTTCCGTCGTAGTCTTGGCCAATCACGGTGCCGATCCCGATGCCAAGCAGGGTGGTGATCGACCCGTACAGCGACGAAGCGGTGCCGGCGATACGGCCCTGCGGCTCCATCGCGAGCGCGGTGAAATTGGCAAACATCAACCCGAACGCAAACATCATCAGCGCCGCGAGCGCCATGAACAGTGGCAGCGGCAAGACCAGCGTCTTCGCCGCCAGAAGCATGATTCCCGCCACCGCGACGAATCCGACCAGTGCGCCATGTGAAATCACCCGCATGCCGATCCGGCCGACGAAACGGGCGTTGAGAAAGCCCGCGACGGCGATGCCGATCGCGATGGCCGCGAACGCCAGCGGAAAGTAATGTCCAAGCCTATATATTTCGGTGAACATCTGCTCGGACGAGAACACGAAACCGAAAAGTGATGCCTGCACGCCGCCGGCCGCCAACGCGTAACCAATGGTCTGGCGGTTGGTCACGGTCTGACGAAAGGCACCGAGCACGTCCCGGACCGCGAGCGACTTCCGCTCGGACAGCGGCAGGGTCTCCGGCATCCTTAGCGCGCTCCAGATCAGCGTCAGCACTCCGTACAGCATCAGCACAATGAAGATACCGCGCCACTGCGTCAGCAGCATCACCGCCTGACCGAGCGACGGCGCGACCACTGGCACGGCGATGAAGACCATCATCGCCAGGGACATGACACTGGCCATGCGGCGCCCGGCGTAGCAGTCGCGAACGATTGAGGTCGCAATCACGCGGGTGGCGGACGTGCCCAGCCCCTGTAGCGCTCGCGCCAGCAGCAATGTCTCAAACGATGGCGCCGAAATCGCAAGCACGCTAGCGACGAAATACACGGTCATGCCGCCGAGCAGAACCGGGCGGCGGCCGAAGCGGTCGGACAGGGGTCCCATCACGAATTGGCCGACGCCAAAGCCTACCAGGAACGTCGACAGTACCTCCTGCGGTCGGTTGACCAGCACGATGTGGAATGCTGAGCCGATATTCGGCAGCGCCGGCAGCATCATGTCCATCGCCAGCGGGTTCAGAGCCATGATCGACGCGATCACGATGACGAATTCTGGAAAGCCCATCGGGCGATGGGTTGATGAAACCCAGGCGTCGCCATTCATGTCAGTCACGTGGCGCACCTCGGTGCTCATGTTTGCGCTGCAAAATCGATCTCGGATTCAGAAGAACATGCCATCGGTCCGTCTCGATGGCGTCCGGCGCGACTGTGGTTGAAGGGGCTGCAGTTGGCCAGCCGGATCAACCGTGGTCGCTCCGGGGCTCGAACACGCGTTTGGACCTGGCCCATTTCTGGTCAAGCGTCATCGTCTGGCTGTTTCCAGCCATTCGTTCATCTCCTCTGTCGCGGGGGATTCGCGAGAACGCCCTTTGGGACTAAGTCCCCCGCAGGTGGCGCGGCGATGATGTCGCTCATGACAGCGGCCCGGACCAAGTCCGGCGCCCTTAACGGTGGTGGCCCGGCCCGCCCAGCGGCGGACGAAAAAAGGGGTAATGCGTCCTTCCCCTAAATCGCAATCATTTTCTCCCCCGCCGTTACCCCATTTGGAGTGGGATCCGGCAGATCACAATTATTGCAGTAAATACAATCGGTTGTGATGCACGAGCACCTGAAGCGGAGTAGAGGTCGGTTGTTCGAATCCCCCAGCTGTACCAGTAAAATCAAACACTTACATCACGATCCAACTACCGCCGCCTCCCAAAAACACTGCCCTGGGAAGCTCATGGGAAGCAAGGCTTAGGGGCGTGTGGCAATTGCAACGCCAACAAAATTCGTGTGCACTGCCGAAATTAGGACTCGAAAAAGCCTTCTGGTTTTCGGAACATTGATTCGTCGCGGGGGATTTGAAGCGGCCCGATCGCCGCGGGGGGTATCGGGGGGATACGGGGCGACGATCGAGACCGCACCTTCTTTGGGGGAAGGCAGCTCGGTTGTAGTCCCTCTTGCTAGGCAGTGACAAGGCGGCTTCGGCGGCCTTGTCACTGGTTAGCCAGCATTGTGCGCCCCAGCCGGTCCCGACCATTTCCCCACGAAGTATGCCGTGATGATCGGGACCGTAGCTCTCATTCGCGAGTGGCCCCGCATTTTAGGTTTTCTTTGACGCCGACAATTCGACAATCGGGTTTTGACTTTAACGTCGAAGCATCGGGCTCGTCATGCTCCGTCTTTTTCGGCATTGGCCGAAAGCTGCAATAGCGGTCGGCGTCCTGCTAACGATCGCCTGAAGTACCACTGTTCGATTCTGTGCGTCAGGAACCAAATTGCCAACAGGGCTCTCGTCATGGGAATGATCCCGCTTTGGCTGTTTCCGCAAAGGAAGACTCAGCCCCGCTGCGCCATCGTGGTCGGCGACCGCCAATTCAAGTTTTATGTTGCAAGTGACGGTCAGCAGCGAACCGAGCTTGAGCGTTTGTTTCGTAACCGCTCCAATTACGCCGACCATCGCTGTCCGGCATTGCTCATCCCTCAGCCGGCCAACGCACGGGGGCCCGACACCGTTGCTGTGCGCATTGAAGACACAACAGTCGGCCATCTGCACCTTACCGGGGCGCGGGACCTTCTGGCTGCTCTTCGCGTAGCCGGAGCCGACCGCGCGGCATGCGCCGCGATGATCGTGGCCAGATGGGACCCAGGGCTCGGCGACCAGACCCTTTTTCGTGTCCGTCTTGACGCCACGTCGCCGTTCAAATTCTTAGACCCGCAAATCGAGATGGCGACTCGGAAACGGGCTTAGGCAGCCCGCGTCAAAAAAGCCCCGCCGAGGTTGGCCCATGCGTCGACTGCTAGATCGGTGGACAGAACGGCATACCGACTACTTGAGTTGGGTTCGGGTTCATTTTTTTCGGTTTTGGACTGCGACGGCTGTAATATTGTTGTTCGGCCTCTGCTTTTGGTACGCGCCCGAACTTCTTACCTCCTGGCAAAAGGCGGTACTGAACTTGATTCAAAGCGCTACCGAACTTCTTCCCTATCCGTGGAGTAATAGAGTTCAGTTTCTCATGATTAATTTCGGCGCTTCGATTTGGCTACAATTTACTCTTGCGATCATTCTTCTGCGGGTGCTGTGCTGGCCGGTTGCTCGTTGGCGGCGGCTCAGGCAGCAGAAGAGAAGAGAGTTCAGTCGGATGCAGGATTGTAAAGATGTCGATCTCAACCCCACTCGCTGAAGCCGAGCCTGATAAAAGTCTAGGGTGTAATGGTCGCGGAGCCTCATCTCGCGGAATAGACCCTCGCGCTGCATCTTCTTCTTCAGCACCCTGAGGGCTTGGTCGATATTGTTGTCACGGACGAGCACCTGCACGCGGCATTCCTCTTCGATCGATTGATGAGTTCGGCAGTGCCGCTGACCCTAACTGTGGAAGAATAACGGCGATTTAGCTCTACCACGTTTGAGCATCATACCAAGCGTCTACGTCCTTGCGGACTTGATCCTTCGCAATTCCATACCGCTCTTGAATTTTACCTTCGAGCTGATCGCGTTTGCCATTTATCGCCGTGAGCTCATCATCTGTGAGGTTCCCCCATTTTTCCTTGACCTTGCCTTTGACCTGTTTCCAGTTTCATTCCACTCGGTTCCAATCCATCGTACTGCTCCACGAAAGCGCCCCATGATTAAACTCAGTGTGGTTCTTTAGGTTCCGGTTAGAAGTACCCATGCGCGAGACGCGCGGAAAGAATAGAGGGCGTGTGGGTGGGAGCGGCGGCAGCAGTCGCCGCGAAGGCCGGTCCGCCCGCCCCGAGACCGGTTTAAATCATTTGATAACCAGATAGCTGCTTTGGGTCGCGGAGTACTATTTCTGGTTTCCCCAGGTAGAGAAATATTTCTCCGGTGACGCAAGCTTGCCGTTCACGCAACGAGATTTCTGGCGCTCCGAATTTTGTTCGGTCGCTTCCAAAGATGATCACTGAGAAGATTTGATTCGGGTATGGTTTGCCAAAGTCCAGGAAGGTCGGCCCAGCTGTGGCCTGTGCCAGATACGTCGCAGACGCGACCAAGCCGCACACCGTAGCATTCTCACCGATGTGACTTGCTGCTTCCTCGGGGTTGAGAGGAGCCGCATGGGCGGCAATCGGACAGCCGATGAGCGCCGCGAAAACCAATACCTTGTGGGAGCGCATTCTGGTGGCTGAGATCGGTGTGGTGCTGATTTTAAACCCCATCCGCCTCCCCAAACCGCCGCCAAGTCGCGAAGCGGCACACTCCCATGGATAAGCGCTTTTTCCATCCATTTGTGTGGATATGTCTCTTTTCTGTGCATAGTGCATTTCCGCCACTCCCGCGCCCTCAGACTTCCTGCCCAGTGTGTCCGACGCAAGGGGGGCTGACATGACCATTCTTACAGACAATGCCTGTGAGGCCAGCGCACAACACGAGCTAATCCCCACCCTCCCCTTTCCACGATTGCCCAGGGAGCCACGCGCCTCAGTCGCAATTTTATCGGCCGCCAAACGCCATGCCCTGATCGCCTGCTTCAATGCCAGCGGACTCACCAAGAAAGATGGGGCATGGCATGGGCTACCGGATGATAAGCCGACATCTGGAGTTACGGTCGCCGATCTCGCGCGGGATGGAATGCTTACCTTGACCACGGATCGTCGAGTGGTTTCGGCCCGATTGACGGAACGGGGAAACTGGTTCGCTCGAACTCTGCTTTACGACGCAGACACCGAAGCCTGCTGAATTGTGGGCGCGTTCTTCGGTGGTCTGCAATCCTCAGGCCAAAAAGGAGGAAGCGATCCGTTACTTCACCCGTGTCACGGCCGTCGCTGCTGCTTTGTTGTTGCCGGTAAGCGGCTTCGCCGCCCAACGCGCGGGCGCAGGAGGAGGGGGCGGCGGCGGCTCCGCCCGATCAGCATTTAAACGATCAGAAATCTGACGTAACCACGTTATATGAACCCTTGCGGCCTCGCGCATATACCTTAGCCGCAGTCGCACAGATCAAGTCGCGGTTTGCGTCGAAAGCGCCGAGAAGACCGGCCTCGTCAAACAACATGTCCGGCTGTACGCGCTTTAGCGCATCTTCACTCACGAAGAAGGAAGCCTCCATCGCGCTGTCGTGTCCCCAAAACCGGACCGCCCTGCGCGTTGGGTCGTAACTGCGACTCTCATTTGGAAAGCTCAATGACATCGGTCCGCCGTCTAGCTCTGTCGGATGCTCAGGTCATTTTTTGTATATTGCAAATGCTGAAGGTGAGTCTGTATAAAATTGACCACTTGTTCCGTCGCGCGTGTTCCAACCAGCGCATCGACGGGCGAAACCTGCATGTGACGGAATACCGCTGTTCTTCCACCGCACGGCAAGCTCGAAGAGCGACCCCGGAATGAAATCTCATCGAGCGTATCTTCTGCCGCGCCTGGCATTCTGCCGTGATGAGATTGGCGGAGTCAGGGCACGGGCGGGGCTTAAAGGAAAAGCCCCGCGGGGGCATTTCCCGTCCGCAGCCTTAACAGCCGGCACCGCTCAGGGTTCCCATCCCAACCAGATATTCTGCCCGGAACGCCGCCCTGACCTCATCCGGCGTCGGCGCGCGTGCCCAAAGCTCTTGCAGCCTCTGTCGCTTCAAAAACCAGATTCGAGCATATCGATGGTGTAGCCCGCCAAGGATCGGATGGGCAACAACGTGGCCAAAGCGTTCGATCGGGCGCGTGTACGGCGCGTCCTTCCGGAGCGAAGTGTGAGTTCTCGCGTGCTTATAATAGGCAGTGAATTTCGCCAGAATTCGCCGCAGATGCTCTTCGTTGACCACGATCAGATGGACTCGGGCAAACTTGGCGTTCCCGCGGCGATCGGAACGAGTCTGGCCTCGTGCGATCTGCAGAGCTTATTCACACCGCACGAAGTAGCTATTGCCATCACGCGGCGGTATTACAGACTTGCGCTTTGACATGAAAGGATGCGCCAAATGGCCCACCTCACGAAACCGCTGGTCCTTTTCCTGTTCGCCGTGACCGCTTCAGCCGCCTCAGCGCAGGCGCCAATCTGCACGGACCCTGACATTGCCTGTACCCAACAGGGCGGAGTCCGCGGTGTCGTTGAAGGCGACATGCTTGCGTTCAGGGGCATCCCCCACGCACGGCCACCCATCGGCCTGTTGCGTTGGAGGCCGACGGAGGCCGCGGGGGCTTGGTCAGGTGTGCGCGACGGCAGCCGGTTCGGTTCAATCTGTCCTCAGATCATCGGGCAGGAAGTCAAGGGCGACGAGGATTGCCTGACCGTCAACGTTTGGCGTCCGCGGGCGAAGTCATGCCAACTCGTCCGCGATGAGTTGGCCCCGCTTGGCCGGAGGGGCTGATCCATGTTGATCGCAGCACCGCATTCACTACTCGGCGGAAACTTTAAAGCCGATTGAAGCAAACACCTATCTACAGGCGCTTGAAGGTCAATGGCAATCGGTGCTTGAGCAACGAAAAATGGGGCTGCCCAAAGTGTATTGTGCGTACGAGACGAAATCTGTCGCCGGGCTATTGGTAGTACCGCAAGCTTACACAGCGACGCGTTGCGACAATATCCCGCGTGCCGAGAACCGAGACCACATTTCGATAGTCAAACCAACTGGGCTAGATGACCCAATTTACATCTGGACACGCGCTCGAATAAATGAAGCAATGCAAACCTATAAAGAGGGTCGGGCCTCTCCTTCCGGTCTTAGCCAGCCAATTACGTTGGTTCAGACAACTGGACAGCCAGCGCCAGCCTATGTGTTGCCACCAGATGCCTATGAGTTGCAAGCAAATGTGGAGGTATCGTTCCGAAAATTGAAATTTAACCAAGCAGTATACTTGGCGGGATTGAACAGAGCGGACGTTACTGGTCTGCTTAATGAAGAAGCTCGGGCATATGTGAACCAATTGTCCCAGGAAAATAGTAGTGTCTTGAATTACAAAATTAATTTTCGGTTTAGCAAAGCTCCGAGCCCCACGGATTTCTTCAAGTTTACAGCTGGATCGCGAAGTTGGACGGTGATGTTTGGCGGTTTGCGATGGCAACCGCGAGAAAATGACGCAACTCATTGGTGGGCTGCAGCGGGAGTTAAATTGGCTGCGGAGGATCCCGATTGGGTGGTGCTTCATGACGCTCGACTTTTGCCAATACAAGGGGGTAAAGGACCGCAAAAGGAATCTATTTTGGAAACGGTGGTTGAGAACCTGGCGGACGCACCTCTGCCAGTGACGGACTTGGTAATTGAAGCGAATGGAAAAAGGACACAAAAGTGCGCAGCACTTCCACCACCAGACGAAAATCGTTGGACTCCGCCTGTTCAGCAGCTGGTAATAAGTTGGCCGCAGATCATCGCACGGCGCGGTGTGGTTGACTCTAATAATGGCGTGTGGACCAAATTAGGCACATCGGATGTCAGTGTGAAGAGCCGCTTTCGCGAAGCGGGTTGCTGGAACCTCCGCCAGTTCGATGCGACTGTACCTATAGTTATGGACCTCCTACCGGGTCAGTTAGGTAGGATACGACTTCGCGTAGCTGAAGTGATTCCTCAGGTCGGAGAATCGAAAACTTCTCGGAGCAAAACCATAAAGTCCAAGAGCCTCGCTGATGTTTTCCAGGCTCAACCACTGCGACAGGTGCCCCCGCTTTCTCGATGGCATTCTGTTTATGTGTCGATCAAGCCTGACGGGTTAGTATATCCTCGGCGTATTCCAGTCCAACGAGAATCTTCTGGCGAAGAAGACAACGATCCTTGAGAGCACTCCGAATGGCATCCCGCATGACACGCCCGAGTGGATTGGGGCGGGGGTCCCGGCGATGGTCTCGCGAGAGTTATTCAAGAAAGCGGCCGCTCAAAGGCCTATCCCGGTATGGTTCTCCCGACTAATACTCCGTAATGCGGTAGTGATAAACAGGCGTGCCACCCTGGCACATTTACGTGCTGTGTCAGCGAGCACCAAGCTCGGTAGCATGGCCACATGGCTCGCAAAACAAAATAATCGCCATATCGGTAGCCAACGATCTACTGCAGGAAATCGAGTCGGTACGGGCAGAAGAGTACTTCACCTGATCAGAGCTCATCACCGCTGGCATACGTCTGTATCAAGTCTTCCACGAAACTGGTGTGCAAGTCGAATTCACTACGTCCCCTGGCCAAAGCCGCCTTGAGAACCTCGCGCTCGTTTTGTCGGCGGTGGCTGAGCTAGGAGCGACGGTGAATGCTTGACCGGAAACGGTTCACGATGCCGCCGTTCAATTCAGATTGTGTACTGGTCACGCCTTTGGACGTACTCGTTGCGTCGTCGGTGGGAGTGCTAGCTGCGGTAGCCCCTCCTGGGATTCTTGGCAGCTCGGATCAGTCTAAACGCGACTTTCCTTCCCTGGAACGTCGGCACAGCGTCGCCGTAGATCAGCGTGATTTCTCGCTCGGGGCGGTCATTCATTCTGTAAATGCCGCTTGTCGCGACGAAGTCCCCGGACCCGACGATAAAATGTTTCATAAAGCTAGTATACACAATGAGAGAGCGCTGCCTAAAAGCCAAAAGCCTCCGACGGGGTCCTGTCGAAGGCTTCAGCGAAGCAAGAATATACTACAGCCCAAGCGATGCCGCGAGTGATCAACTGGGCGCGTTCAATTGGTGCAAGTGCATTTGACCACTACCTGACGGCTGTCGGACGCCGTACAAAACGCATTCCAGATCATCCGTAAAGATGCGTGACGATCGACGACGGCCGAAGACTCCGTATGACAAAATTATACGCCCGCCAGCTGGTATCGCAGCGGCAGGCCCCTTGTTATCCCCAATTATTCGCGCAATCCGTTTTTCAATGTAAGGATTAGATCGCATATTGAGGAGTAGAACATAAAAAATGCATCTGCACTTGAACCGTGCAATCGTCGGTCTCGAAGTATGCTGACCTTCTTTATCACATAAGGATCGTAGAACGTAACAGCCGCATCGTGCGCAAAACGATTTCGAACTAGCCGAAATGTATTGCACTTGTTTGTCTCCAACTCGTTTATCAAGCCGAGAGATTGAGCAGCCGTAATCTTGTCAGCAAAAGTTAAGCTGTTCCATTGCCTCTCAATGAATTTTCGCCGAGCCTCACGACGTTTGCGTGCCTCTGTCTCCAAGAGCTCAGTCAGGAGAGCGTCGAGAGCTGCCGTTGATGCGAGGCAGATGCCTCTCCGACTGTTGCCGTCAGGAGCCAACAAGCGGTCAAGCCACTTCCGGTCGCGGTCGTCTTCTGAATCGTCAGTGTCGTCTAAGCGTGGCAAGCCGTCATCCTGTCGTGCCGCCGATCACACCAGTTCAATCGGATCATAGCACTGATCTCGCATCCCGCCCTATCCCCCTCCCTACGCCCCGCCTTTAGGGTAGGGCGGGGTGAACGGCAGCCATGCGCCGCTATGAGCAGCGATGCACGGGCGATAAGGCGGGGTTTCGCCGCGCGACTTGCGTCCTTCGCCCTCACGCATCGAGCTCGGACGCTAGAGTTCATGGTTCCTCTACAGTTCGAGATTGATTTCACTGGCTCGGGACTTTCGTCCGGCCATTAGAAATCAATCTCTTCATATAGGAGGAAGGGTGAGCGGAGGGGAATAGTGAGATGGACGCAGAATGATGCGGCAATATCATAGTGCGAGTTTCGGTGGACGATTTTCCAGCTCTTGAGATCTCCGTATCGCAATTTGCAGCCAATAATTGTTTCCCTTTTTTATATCGTATATTTCTCGTTTTTCTTTTTTCCGTTTGTGAACTTTTCGCTTTTACAAATTCGACTTTTTTCGATTTTTAGATTGTCCAAAAGTCATCGCCACCGCAGGACTGGATGAGTCTATGTGTGTGTCCGTCCGAACATCTCACGAATCAGTGCCCAGTTTGTCGAACCATCCTTCTAGGCCGGTGCTGTTCATCTAAGCTCGCCTTACCAGAGGCTAGTCGAGGGGCGTCGTTTCCGTGTAGTGTTATCTTGACTCTTCCAACGGTTGCGTCTTGAATTTGGTATTGGGGGGGCCGATGCGAACCTTATCCTTTTGCTTGCTGTTTTTGCTGACCTGCGCGTCCGAATGTTTCGCGCACGGGTCAGTCGCTCGCGGATACGAACAAGATGGAAGCACGGTACGCTTCGACATAGAAGTGAATGCGCCCACAGCATATGATGCGCAGATAAACGCACTCAAGCGGTGCCTTAACCGAGGCCTATATTCGTGCGTCACCGACACCGACTTTGCTAACGTTTGCATTTCCATTGCGTCGTTCCCTCGTGGACCGGAACACTACAGCTTCGGCGCCACCATTCGGGAAGCTCAAGCACGGGCAGTGGCAGATTGCGCGATGTTAGGTAAGAATTGCAGCCCTGTGGTCCAGCTTTGCGATCGAACGGCAGGTGCGGCGCCAACGGTGCAGTCAAATGCGCAGAACGCGCAGGTCTATGATAATTTCAGCTCGTTCCTTTCCAATCTCGACTTCGATGCGATCACTTTGTATGCCGCGACGTGCGCCTTCGCGCTATTTGTATTACTTTCGCTCTATGACTTTGCGAAAGATGGTCACCGCTCTCTCAAACGTCTGATTATCAATGTCGTTGTGTCGGTTGCGATCACTGCAATTGGTGCGGTACTTTTCGTATCAATGATTTTTGCGGTCCCTCGATTTCTCGCTTGGGTTCAGTCATTGAGTACACCGGCTCTTGTGCTTCTCACTACCATCTTTGTCGGCATCGGACTTCTCGTCGTTCCATTGGGAGTGTGGCGCTCATCAAAACAGCTCTTTGCCACGTCCCCGCAGAGAACAGCGCGTCCCGAAGGCAAGCCAGATTCAACTTCGATTCCGGATGCGGCTCAAAACTCCAGTTTCGATACCCGAGCCATCAAAGAGGCAGTGAAGAGCAGACGACAAGAATTCGAGCTGTAATGATTAGCTTTCGACCCTTCAGCCCTCTGGTGGCCTATGGGAAAGCACATGAGTTCAGGGCATGCGCGTCACGATTGATCATCGCCAAAAAATGACGGGGCTTGGCAGCAGTCAATCCCAATTCGTCGAATGCCTCGTTCACTTCAGCGAAGAAGAAAAAGCAATCATACGAGTGCGTGGTCTCAATGACCACGTCGTCGTGCTCGACCCTCCATCGCCGCCGCCAAGTCATCGCGAATACATGACAGCTGGGGTGTTGCGCGGCTTTTCCCCGTTGGCCGGGATTATCGGCTTTTGGACCCTGGTCTTCGCCATGTTCGCCCCAATCCTGACGGGTAGGGCTGGAGGTGACTTTGCGCCTCTAGGCGCCCTCTTGTTCTTCGGGTCGCCGATCGCCTGGGCGATTGGGTTCATGATGGACCGTTCCATTGATATCCGCTTCACGCACCCGAAACAGCACGTATCGATCCGGTCGATGCTCGCCGGCCCATTTACGGTGTATTCCCCCGACCCGGCGTATTCCGACCTCGTCGCAGAACAAATTAAAGAGCGACTTGCCATTCTCAAAAGCACCATCTCGGGGAGCGCCGAGATGAGACAAAGACAGACGTACGAGCTATGAACATCGACGAGTGGTTTCAGTGGCCGACAAAATCGAGCGATCCGGGCGTCAACTTCGTCGTCCTCGTGGTCTTGGCGATGCTCGTCATCTTTGCCCTTGTTGTTGGCGCCACACTCCTCATTCCGCTCGCCATCGTGATCGGCATCGCCAAGGGTGTTCTTTGGTACGTCAACAAACCGGTACCGACCGATCAGCTCTATACGCAAACCCAGCAGCGAGTCATTTCGGCGAATTTTCCCGACACCGAAACGTTTATGGATGCGCACCTTGACCGCTTTCTAGACGCCATTCGCGACGACCTACCTGTTTATTCCCTCTTTCGCACGATGGCCAACATCACGGAGGCCATCTACAAGAAAGAAAACCTGAACAATCCATTGCCGCCGCTTCTGTCCGCCACCGAGATCGAGGAAGGTCGCTACCGCGACCAGCTCATCGCGCAGCAGCGTAAGTCCGTAGACGCGCCGCGTACGCTCGAAGTTTTCAATACTGCCCTCGCCAAAGCCTACCTCGACTTTATTGCAACGTTGCCGCCGATTGCGAAGTCTACGCCGGAGACCTTCTCCAAGTGCGACACCGACGAAGCCTTCGCCACATTTCCCCTTATCGACGTTCTCCCCGACACGGCAAAATCCGTATGGTCATTAATGCGGCCGTTCTTCGCTGAGGAGGTGGAGGAGGCTGGAATCTTTACTATGCTCCGCAAGCAGATCGAGCGGAATTTCCAGGAAGCGTCGGGTTCCGACACTGGAGCAAAGTCCAAGCTCCTCACACCGGACAAGCACAAGGGAACGCCTCGCGAGATCGTGGGGGCCTATCTCAACAACACCCCCTTCGAGGCCTTGTTCTATGCTCCCATTCCCTTCTCGATCTCCGACCAGCAGAGATACGAGCACATGCATGTGGTCGGCGGATCGGGCCATGGGAAGACCCAATTCCTGCAGCGCCTCATCCTTAGTGACCTGCAGCGGACGCCGCCGCCCGCTCTCGTCATAGTGGACAGCCAAGGCGAGATGCTGGCGAAAATTCGGAAGCTCGGTCTTTTTGCGCCGGGCGGCACGCTCGCAGACAAGGTCGTTTGCATCGATCCGGAAGACGTCGAGTATCCGTCCGCTCTCAACATGTTCGCTATGCCAAGCGGACGAATTGCTGGTTATTCCCAGAGCATCAAGGAGCAGGTCGAGGCTGGCACCATTGAGCTTTTCAACTATATCTTTGGCGCGATCGCCGCTGAATTGACGAGCCGGCAGAATACAACCTTTGCTTATGTTTCGCGCCTCATGCTCAGTATTCCGGGTGCGACCATTCACACGCTCCGAGAACTCTTCGAAGATAATGCGAACTCGATCGGCGCAAGTCCGTTTGCAAAATACATACGCGCTCTCGATCCGACTTCTCAGGGCTTCTTCGAAAACCAATTCTTCACCAAGCCATATTCGCAAACAAAATCGCAGATCGCCCGGCGTCTCTACGGAGTACTCCAGGTCCCGAGCTTCGATCGCATGTTCTCGGCCAAGGAAAACAAGCTCGATATGTTCGAAGCGATGCAATCGGGAAAGGTTGTGCTTGTGAACACGAGCAAGGCCCTCCTGAAAACGGAGGCGTCTGCCCTGTTCGGCCGGTATATGATCGCGCGAGTTATTGCCGCCGCGTACGAGCGGATTGCACTTCCGGCTGACAGGCGCAATCCCGCGTTCCTGATCGTCGATGAGGCGGCGGAATATTTCGACGAAAACTTGGAGACACTCCTGTCGCAGGCTCGCAAGTTCAACGTCGGCGTCCTGTTCGCCCACCAACACCTGGACCAATTGACGACGGAGCTGCGCGCCTCCGTCGCCGCGAATACTTCCATTAAGCTCGCGGGTGGGGTTTCGGATAAGGATGCTCGCGCCGTGGCACCTGACATGCGTACAAGCCCCGATTTCATCACGGGCATGACAAAGAAATCGCGCTCGACTGAGTTCGCCTGCTATGTGCGAAACTACACGGCCAATGCGGTGCGACTCCAAATCCCCTTTGGCGCTCTTGAAAATGCGCCAAAGATGTCCGCTGAGCAGGAAAAGCGATTGGTTGCTCGCAACCGGGAGCGTTATGCGGCAAAGTCCACTCCCTCGCGGCCGAGCTCACCGGATGCCGGTGCTCCTCCGTCACCCGTAAAGAGTTCCGATACGTCGGTAAGCCCTGAGGTCCCGAAGCCTCACGATTGGCGTTCATAAAGAGAAAGCCCGCCGAAGCGGGCTTTCAGGTTTAGGCTGTTTGAGGTTCGGCTGGTCTCGACTGGCACGTGCTCGCCCGGTGTCCGGGCTCTCCGCAGGTCGAACATTTTGGCGAGCGCTTCTCTCGTGCAGTGCCGCCAAGCAGTTCGTGAAGCTCGGCGTCCAACTCTTCACGCTTGGTTATCAGTTCCTTCGCTCGCGTTATTTTTGCGTCTATCTCCATACGCATCACCTCCTTTCGCGAGCCACTCGTTATCGTCTCCTGGAGTATTAGTCTTGTGAATTCATGGTCATGGTGCGGACGCCATGTGTCGCTATGTTCGAAGATGAAGGTGGATGTATCTCAATGAGAATAGTTCACATTTTGTTGCGCGCGGTTCGTTGGTGTGCCGCGTTGAAATGATTGCTGCTATATCCCCTACATGAATGATGCCGCGACTTCACACTTAACCCGCCGGCCACGGTTCCGACGTGCCGAGACCGCGCCCGCATTCCGCGTCACCGACGACGATGTGGCGATTGTTCGCCAGATCGCGCGACACCGGTTCGTGCGATCCACGCATGTCGCTGCCTTGGTCGGCCGCTCGATCGATCGCACAAACGATCGCCTCTCACGTCTCTTTCATGCCGGGTACATCGATCGGCCACGGGCACAGCTCGATTATTACCCAGCATCCGGTTCTTCGCCGATGGTCTATGCGCTCGCCCAGCGTGGAGCGCAGCTCTTAGTCGAACGCATCGGCATGGATTGCGCGAATGTCGAGTGGAGCAGGAAGAACCGCGAGGCGGGTCGTCCGTTCATCGAACACCAACTAGAGATCGTCGATTTCTGTATCGCACTCCAGCGCGGTGTGCGGCATCGTACCGATATATGCATTATTGATTCGGACATGCTCATCGCCGCGTTCCCCGAGCAGACCCGCAACAGCCGTAATCCGCTCGCTCTGCGAGTAAGTCTCTCGCACAACGGAAGCGTCCAAGAGATCGGACTGATTCCCGATATGGTCTTCGGCCTTTTGTTCGCTGACGGCTCGCGGCGTTGCTTTACGGTCGAGATCGATCGCGGCACCATGCCGGTCAATCGCACTGACATCACACAAAGCAGTTTTGAGCGAAAGATGCGTGCGTATCTTGCCGCATATGCCGGGAGACAACATGAGGAGCGATTCGGTTGGAAGACCTTTCGCGTCCTTACTGTAACAACCGATCATCACCGGATGCGATCGATGATGGAAACACTCCGACAACTGCATGGAGCGCCAAGTCCAGGTGCCGCCTTGTTCCTCTTCGCGGTACGTGACGAGCTGTGGGCCGGTAATCCGATTGCGCATCCTTGGCGGGACGGCAACGGACGGGCTTGCCGATTGGTATGACTAGTGCGCGCACTCATATACCGAGCTCGCTCGGTGCGGCTTGAACAATGCCCGCTTATCACCCGATAGCGACCGCTTAGCAGGACATCTGGAAGGTCCGGGATGGGCCATGTCCGGACAAGAAAGAAACGCCCCGAAGGGTAGTTCTTGTCCAGCAGGGCAGCCGCATCGTAGCACTTACCTGATCGTTCGGCTTGAAACGTCAAGGTTGAACCCTCAACGAAGCAAGGGCATCAGCCTCCCACTGCGCTGTGGACCAAACGAGGCTTGCAGTCCGACAGTTCGTCGATAGGATGGTACAGCAACCAAGGCGGGGTTCGGGACACAACACATTTTGTATGGGACACCGATGGGCATCGCGTTTAATCTCTCCACGATAAACTGGTTGGCCCATGTCCTTAAGCAACACGGGCCAGTTCCGAGGATGCAAAATGCATACGAGGAACGGGAATCTCTGGCACGGTTTTTGGATAAGTTGCCACACCAGTTTTTCTCGTCTAGACGCGGAGAAAATCTGATCAGAGATGCCGTGTACTCGGCACTAGATTTACTTAGACGTGTTCCAGAGGACGAACCCATCCCCGAAGGCTTATTCCATGGGCTACGGGAATTACTATCCGATAGTCCATGGATAGGGCTAATTATTCCCTCAATGGAAAACAATGAGATCGACAAATATATTACTTCTTCTAGTTTCCTTCGAGAGATCGTTTATGAGGAGCGGTGGCCGGACCATGGAATCATCTTGCAACCAGAAGATTTTGGGACCGGTCCAAAGGCCTTGCTTGATGTCTTTCCGTCCTTTCAAGTTGCTTTGGACCAGATTACGAGGTGGCCAGGAATGCTCTTTTGGACGCCAAATAATGAGGCCTCATTTTTTCCATTTGACGCTGCATCTAAGACTGCCGTGCGTCAGCAAGCAGGATGGCTCGTGGCACATCTTTTGTTAAGTCTCGGGAATACTATAGAACAATTTGAAGATGATTATTCTAGGACGTTTCCTAATACTCGTAGAACCAGGACAGAGATCACGACATTGATGCACATTAGCGATCTTCATATAGGGAGCAAAGAAGCAGCCGTTGGTATTCCGAGACTTCAGTCTCTATTGAGAACTTCCATTGCACAGATACCTAGGGAGCAAAAAGTTATCTCTGTTGTCACTGGTGATCTGATTGATTCGCCTCGACAAGAATACCATGACTTCGCAAGGGCATTTGTAGAGGTATTGCGGTCTCTCACCGCAGAGCCTCCGGTTATGGTGTTGGGCAATCATGATGTCCGGGACGACGGGTATCTCAGCGAAGATTTTCGCATGGCGATCAGAATGCCGACTGATCGGGTACGCTGGTTCGACGAGCAAAGGCTTGGGTTTGTATGTTTTAATTCTGTAATCGGTGGCAATCTAGCCGCGGGACGTATCGGGCAGGCTCAATTTGGAGATGTCGGAAATGAAATAGATCAGAAGTCTAATTGGCAAGATTATACGTTGCTTGGTGTTCTTCACCATCATCCGGTGCCGGTTGCTCAACCAGACTGGTACGTTAAACCATTGTATGAGCGCGTATTTGGTCGCTTTTTTGATCGAACCGACAAACTGGAAGACGCGCGGGATTTAATCGAATTTGCTACCGAGCGAAAGCTGACTGCACTGCTACATGGACATAAACATATCCCCCGCGTAACGGAAATCGACAAAGGACATAGATGCTCCATAATTGGGTGCGGCAGCTCAATTGGCAAAGTACCAACCAATGACGGAAGAGTGTATCTTTCCATTAATCGCATTGACATCGATAGATCATCAGGTCGTATGTTTTGTCGATTAATGGCGGAGCGTACGTTGGGCGCAGGGGTAAAGGACGTGGAGAAGCACGAGATAATATATAGTGAGAAGCTTTAGCTCGAACGAGCGTGGTCAGCTTGTCTTGGCGGCGGTACGTCCGAAGTCGCTGAACGCCAGTCGGTGCGAGGGGCGACTGTCATAATTAGGGGCGTTGGCCCATTTTATGTTGCAATCCTATGAAGAACGTCTCCTTTGGGTCTGGCGTCACTACGACACTCATCGCGCCGGGCGCGACATAGAAAACGATTCTTAGAAGCTTTCGCCAAAGCACGTTTTCACACGGCCTAGGTCAAACCCGGAAAACCTCAGACCGAGCAAATGTTTTCCGGAGTGCCCCCGATAGCCGACGTTCCTCGGCGGCTCCACAATTCCTGGCAGTCTGGCTACCCCAACGCGCGACGGTAGGAAGCTGGCAAAGGAATATCCAGGCTTCCACTTCTTCCGCTACCCATGGGACTCTGCTCCGGTCGCGACGAAACGCGACTGAGCAGGTAAACTGTCCCAATAAATGTAAGGGCCGATCGGATGTGCACTCCGATCGGCCCCATGCCCCTTTAGGGGAGCGTGTCAGTGGGATGGCTTAGTCATCCTGCTGCGGGCCTTGTTCTCGATCCACTCGACCACCTCGTCCAAATACCAGGCCACTCGACACCGGCCGAGCGTCACCCGAAGGGGAAACTCTCCGGCTGCTTCAAGGCGAGCTATATGAGCGGGACAGTAAGGGATTCCGAGCACACCCTTCAGCTCCTTTTTAGAAACTAGCTTTCTCACATTGGTCATCGACATCTCCATTGAGGAGCGTCGACGCCCATGGTTGATACCAGCTAGCGGGCGAGGAGGAACATAGATTGAAATGGCAGCCGGTGCAACATACACATAGCTGCGCATAGACTACCTTCCCACCAATTCTTCGATACGGTGCTCGTACTTTTCGACGGCCGCGCGCATTTCAGGAAGATATTGATAGCGGTTATAAATCTCCGCGACGTCGCTTATGACGCCCTCGGTTTGGAGACTGCCCATGCGGTGATTGAGGAGCCGCTCAATAACATGTGGGGGCGTACCGAGCGACGGATGGGTGGTCGCAAACGTGCGGCGCAGGTCATGAAGCGTCCACGGTCGAATTGGCGGACGAAATTCGAGATAGAACTTTGCCTTCTGTGCCCCATTCCAGGGACTTTCGGGATCACGCCCAGGAAACAGGAGCTTGGTGCTGTTCCAGCGCGGCACCGTATCGAGGATCGAAGCGACCATGCCGTTGTATGGGAAGGTATTTGGACGAGGTGGTCGAGTGGATCGAGAACAAGGCCCGCAGCAGGATGACTAAGC
>Ga0207090_1048_pt1 | contig 33246 bp, 24 predicted proteins | sample Alteio_BWMinHeat_50_FD_153565 | JGI IMG/M metagenome (GOLD analysis project Ga0207090, IMG submission 153565) | Enriched cells from forest soil in Barre Woods Harvard Forest LTER site, Petersham, Massachusetts, United States -... | ecosystem: Environmental > Terrestrial > Soil > Temperate forest >...
GGCACGTGCGGCGGCGTCGTGGGAAGAGTGCGAAGGTTTGATGTTGTAGTTGCCGAGCGAGTTCTCATCTATGACATTCATGAAGCGATGGGTGATGCACAACAAGCAATCGCACACTACACGACAGAGTTGGAAATTCCCCATGAATTACCGGCTTCGACGATCAGGACGACTGTGTATTCAGCCGACCGCGATCTGACGCCGTCGAATCTCCTCGAATTGGAAAACCGATATCGGCCACGCGTTGTGGATTGGGAGTCCGGGGCTATCGCCTGGGTTGCCAAGCGAAACCGTGTACCGGTCCTGATCCTTCGCGGTGTAACAGATCTCGTCAGCTTGGATAAGGGGGAAGCAGAAGGAAATCTGCTGCTCTTCCGTGAAAACGCCCGCCATGTGATGCAAAATTTGGTTCGCGATCTGCCCAAATATCTCGCATTGCTCGCCCATGATTGATGCCCCTGTTTCGCGCCAGTTTCCGGTTTGCCGACATAACTGGCCAATCGTGATGATCCAGGTCTTCGTCGGCCTTCGGACGGATGAGGTAGCGATCACTCAACGTTTTTCGGTATTTTTCAGGCGCTCATCAAGTCGGCGATGTTTCTCTTGCCAGTAGCTGGCATCGACCTGCATCGGCGCTCCAGAGTTGATTCCTTCCAGCGCAAGCGTGGTCATTTCCTCTTCAGCTCGTTCACCGACACTGATGAGACGCTCCAAATACGCTTCAACAGTAAGCCCTTCGGCCTTGGCTTGCGCGCGCAACCTTATCTCGAGTTCCGGTGCAATTACGATGCTCTGGTCGAGCTTGGGACCTGTAAAGCCTTCGTCCTTATTCCCGACTCCCATAATCATCACCGTATTGGCGTCGACGATAGTGCAACTTTCGGAAAAGTCGGTGGCAACACCCTGATAGTTCCGTAATCCGGGGTTATGTTAAGTGGACGGTCGGAGCAGGCCGTCGCGCCATCGCGCGGCCGAGTGCGAGTACGATCGCGGCGCTTATCGTCATCCCGAATGCGAGCGCCATCATTCCCGAAGTGTATGTCCCCGTGCTCTCCTTGAGCGCGCCGAGAACGTATGGGCCGGCAAACCCACCCAGAAGGCCGAGGGTGTTGTAGAGCGCAAAGCCCGCCGCCGCTGCCGGACCGCGCAGGAACGAGAGGGTCAGAGTGTTCAAAATCGGCAGAACGGCGATTGGAGAGACGAAAGCGACCATGAGAGCCGCGAGTTCAATTAGATCGTTCGGCGCGACACTCGCGAATGCAAAACCAGCCGCCGTGAGCAGCATGGCGCACGCCGCATGCCAGACGCGCTCCCGCCGCCTATCGCTCGAACGTCCCCACAAGATCATGGCACCGATTGCCAGGACAGCAGGCAAAGCCACGACAAAGCCCGAGGCGGTATTGGAATAGCCCATTCCCTGCGCGATCAGAGGCAGCCAGAGTTGAATGCCGATGCCTGCGCAAATCGTCCCGAACAAAGCGAGACCCAGAGCGAAGACGCGTGGATCGCGCAAGGCAGGCCACAAGTCGCACTCCTTGGCGGCGTCGTCCACGGCCAGGCGGGACGCAATCATCCCCTTCTCTTCAGCCGAAAGCCACGACGCATGAGCGGGAGAGTCCGGAAGGAGCTTCAGCACGGCGAAAGCAAGAAGGAGTGCGGGCAATCCTTCGATCAAGAATAACCACTGCCAACCGTGCAGGCCGAGCACGCCCTCCATTCCAAGAAGGAGGCCCGAGACAGGCCCGCCAAGGACGAATGCCAGCGGAATGGCAGTCTGAAAGCCCGCGATACAGCGTGCGCGCCGGTGTTCCGGAAACCATAGGCTGAGGTAGAAGATAACACCGACGAAAAAACCGGACTCCACGGCGCCCAGGAAAAACCTGAGCACGTAGAAGCTTAGTGGGGTCTGTACGAACGCGGTCGCTGCCGATAATGCGCCCCACGCCGACATGATGCAGAACAACCAGCGCCGCGCCCCCATCCGCATCAGGACCATGTTGGCGGGCACTTGGCCAAGAGAGAAGCTGATGAACAGGACGCCGGCGCCGAAACCATAGGTGCGCGGCGAGAAGGCCAAATCCTTATTCATGGTGAGCGCAGCGAAACCGACATTCACGCGATCTACGTAGCTGACCAGATAGAGCAGCGCCGTGAAGGGAATGAGCCGCCACTCGCATTTGGCGAAGACGCGGTCCTGCTCGCTCATTTGCCCCCTTATTCGACCCATCATGGCCGCGACCGATTGGTCAAAAAAAGATATTGCTCGCTGGGACGCTTACCTTCATGTCCCAGATCCTGATGCACTGGCGGCGGAGTTTGCCACAGGGTTGCACACCGGGCAATGACCAACGGACGACTCGATGTTGATCCTGTTCGTTGGCGCGCATCGATGAAACGGAGAACTGACCTGAATCGCACGAAGAGAATTAAAGCCGGCACTCGTCATGCCTCACTTCACCGGGTTTCCGTCCGCGTCGATTTTGTGGATTTCGCCGATATTCAGCTCGCGGATTCCCGCTTCCACCTTTGCCATGTCTCCCACCACAACGTAGACCAGATGGTCCGGCTCGATGATCTTCTTAGCCAGCGCATTCGCGGTTTCCGGCGTCAATGACATCGCCTTCTGTGTATAGCTGTTGTAGTAATCCTCCGGCAGGTTGAAGGAAAGGATTGTCTGATACGCCTGCGCCAGTTGCTGGCTCGATTCGAACTGGCCCGGCAAGCTCAGCGTATCGTTGTTTTGCATATCCTTCAGTTCCTCCGGCGTGATCGGCTTTGCTCCGCTGATGCTGTTGTACTCCTTCATCACTTCGGCCACAGACTCCCTGGTCTTGTCCGTCTGCACCGCGGAAATGCTGATATATGGGCGCTGACCCTGCGCGCTCAGCAGAGTAGCGGACGCTCCATAAGACCAGTGTTTGTCTTCCCGCAGATTCATATTGATACGCGAGCTGAACGTTCCGCCGAAAATGTCATTGATGATCTGGATCGCAACGGCATCCGGGCTGTTGCTCGGCGGCGCCAGCTGGGCTCCGAAGATCACGCTCTGAGCCGAGCCCGGACGGTCAATCAGGTACACGACGTTCTTCGCCGGTTGCGGCACTTCCGTGATGTTCTTCCTGGGCACGTTACCGGATTCCCATCCCGCGAACAGCTTTTCCAGCTCCGGCTTGATCTCATTCATCGTCGTGTCGCCAACGATGAGCAGCGTGGAGTTGTTCGGCTTGAACCAAGTGCTGTGGAACTTCGCCAGGTCCGCGCGCGTCATGTTCTTCACGCTGTCCTCGGTGCCGGAACCGGTGAAAGAATTTGCGTAAGGATGGCCCTTGCCATACAACAGCGCCGGAATCACGCGTCGGGCCATCTGTGTCGGATTCAATTTCTCGCGTTGGATGGCTGCGACCCGATCGTTCTGCAAACGGTCGAATTCCTTCTGCGAGAACGCCGGATGCAACAGCAGGTCCGCATACAGGGCCAGCGTCTGGTCCATCGTGGCCTTCAGGGTATTCATTGTGATGTTGGCGTTGTCGAGCGTTGCTGCCGCATTGAAGTTCGCGCTCAGACCCTCGAGCTCTTCTGCGACTTTGAGTGAATCGCGTGTCGTGGTGCCTTCTTCCAACATCCGCAGCGTGAAGCTGGCAGTCCCGGGTGCCCCGGCCGGATCGGCGGAATAACCGCTGTCCACGATCATGGTGAAGTTCACCACGGGGGCGTTATGGCGTTCGGCAAGCACGACCTTCAAGCCATTAGTGAGCGTGGTCCGCTGCATTGGCGGCAGGTTCAGGTTCATCGCCGCTCCTGTAGCGGGCTCATTCGAGCGGTCGATCGCCTTCGAGGTCGTGTAGCTCTTCGGATAAGGATGTACTTCCAGGAGGTAATCGCCGTCACTCAGCCAGTCGACTGCTGCTTTCCTCACGGTTTGCGGCGTTGCTTCCTTTACCCATTGCAGGTAGTCGCGATAACAATCGGCGTGGCCCGTGTTAGTCTGGCAGCGGGCGAGCGTGTCGCTCTTGCCGCCGAAACCGCCGATGCGCTCGAGGCCGCGCGTGAAAGTCCCAAGGATCTGAATCTTCGCAATGCGCAGTTCATCCGCCGTCGGGCCGTTCTTCAGGAAATTCTGCAGTTCCTCGTCGGCTTCCTTCTCCATACGCCGGAAGTTGTCTTCCTCTTTAGCCATGTCCGGATCCGGCTTCGCCGTCAGGGTGAAGTCGAATTGTCCGCCGAGCTCGGCAGTGCCGTTCGTTGCCGTAGCGGCGATCGCAACCTGATCCTTATAGATCAGCTTTTTGTACAGCCGCGAAGTCTTTCCGCGGCCCAGCACCTGGGCTGCGAGGTCGAGCAAAGCTTCCGTGTGCGAACCGTACTGCGGCACATTCCAAATGCGATACAAACGCGACTGCGGCGTGTTGCGGTCCTGCATCCAACCGCGATGTGTGCCTTGCATTTTCGCCACCCAGGTCTTGGTCTTCTCGATTGGAGGTCCCGCCGGGATCTCTCCGTAATATTTTTCGACTTTCCTGAACGCTTCGGCAGGCGTGATGTCGCCCGCGATGACAACCGTGACGTTGTTAGGCCCGTAATACGTTTTGAACCATTCGGTAACGTCATCCATCGATGCCGCGTCCAGGTCCTTCATCGAGCCGATCACGGTCCAGGAATAAGGATGCCCCGCCGGATATGTGTTCTCGGCGACGGCATACTCGACCATGCCGTACGGCTGGTTATCCCCCTGACGCTTTTCGTTCTGCACAACGCCGCGCTGAAGGTCGAGCGTGTGCTGATCGAGCGGCAGGAGATGGCCCATGCGATCGCTCTCGGCGAACAGCACGTAATCGAGCATCGACGTGGGCACATTCTCGAAATAGTTTGTACGGTCGTTGTTCGTTGTGCCGTTCAGGTTCGTCGCCCCGACTTTCTCCATTGCGTTGATGTAGGTGTGCTTGAAGTCGTTGCTGCCGCCGAACATGAGGTGTTCGAAGAGATGAGCAAACCCCGTCTTGCCTACTTTTTCGTTCTTCGACCCCACGTGGTACCAGGTGTTTACAGCCACGATGGGCGCTTTGTGGTCCTCGTGTACCAGAAGCGTGAGCCCGTTCTTCAACACGAACTTCGTGTACTTGATCTCCGGGGTCGGAATGTCCACCCCGTCGGCCGCTTTCGCGGCAGTCTGCTCAGGCGTAGCGGACCTGGCAACAGGCTTACCCTGCGAAAAAGAAAAGGCAGCGGTCATCGTCAGAATAATGGCCGGCAGCGTGATGCGGCGGACGAACGTGGTCATTTGACCCTCCTGCGGGAACTTTTCTTATATCGAGGTGGATATTGTATATCCGGGATCAACAGACTGAGGCTATTTCGGCTTCGGGACGATGAATGATTCAGAGGCAAGCCACGCCACATCGCCCTCGTCTGCGAATCATCTTCAAGTTCCAGAAGTCGGAGGACTCCATCACCGATTTTCTAAGGAAACCAGAAGCGCGCTTCGGATCACGCGGCTTCATTCAACGTGAGTTTGTAGAGCAAACCGTTTTTGTCACCGCCTGCATCTCTGAAACCAGTTGCTTGGCAGGGTCAACTTTAACCCACAACCAAGCACCAATCAGCAGGAGCCCCGTCATTGGAATGAAGGGTGCATTGTAACTGCCGAAGCGATCGACTAGATATCCGAACATCAGTGAAGACACCAATGATCCAATTTGCGCTGCAGTGTTCATCGCTCCAACAACCGTACCGGCATACTCCCCGCCGATATCCAAACATGCCGCGAACATTATCGGCTGCTGAAAGGTAATTCCAGCGTAAACAAGTGATAACAGGGTCAGTGTCGCGAGCCACTGCTTTGTGAACATCACAGCGATGGCGCAGAGTGCTGCAGTCACCAAACCAACCACACCAATGGACCGGCGGCCCCAGGCGAGCCCCACTTTCTTGACGAGCGCGTGACTGGCGAGTCCGCCGCCGCAGTTAGCGCACGCGGCTACGAGAAAGGGCAGAGACGACAGCAGAAGATCGTTCTCGCTGAATCCGCGGGCCTTTACGAGAAAGGTGTGAAACCACGATTGGAAAAAATACAGGGTATACATGTAACAAAAGGCCACGCCCATCGTGGCCCAGAAGTTTTCTGAACCAAGAGCGATCATCCACGGAAGACCGTGCTGCGCCTTGGGTGTCAACCCCAGGGTCTCATTTAACTCTACTTCGGTGACGCCCGCCTTTTCCGCCGGGGCGTCGCGAAACCACCAGTACCAAACGCCGCTCCAGCCCACTCCCAAGACTCCAAACACGTAGAAGGAAGCTCGCCACCCATAGTGAACCTGGATTGGAACGACCAGCAACGGCGCGATCGCGCCTCCGAACTGGCTTGCCATCAATGTGAATCCAAAGGCACGGCCGCGCTCATGAATGGGAAACCATCGCGCCACAGCGATGGCGGAATTTGGAGCCGCGCCCGCCTCACCCATCCCAAACAGAAACCGCGTCAACAAAAGCGGATAGTAACTCGTCATCAGACCGGTCAGCGAAGTGAATCCGGACCACCACAACACAATTCGCGTGAGCACCCGACGCGGCCCAATGCGGTCCCCAAGCACCCCGCTGGGGATTTCAAATATGGCGTAGGCGATCGTGAATACACCAGTCACCCAGCCCCAACCCAGAGGACCGATGTGCAGCGCCTCCTGGATGCGTGGCCCAGCTACCGAAATACACACACGGTCGAGATAAGTAATGATCCAGAGCAGGCACAACAATCCCAGGACGCGAGTGCGGTATTTCGTCGCTTGCCCTACAGTATTTGACACGTGGCAGTATTGTCCTTGTGATTCACGACACTTCCAAGAAATAGTTCCCGCCCATCAGCACAAATTCATCTTCCGCCTGATTGCATCTACGGTGGCCCCAGGCGATAAATACCTTCAAGAGCCAGTCGCTGCAATGCGTAGGTATCGAAGTCAGGCGATGGGTCCTTCAGGCATAGCAGCCCGTGGCAGAAGTGCTGATCCGGAAACTGTAGCGGCGGTCTATGACCGCCGACTATTTCGAATCAACGATATCCGGCGGTCATAGACCGCCGCTACAGTGAGAACCGTACTTCTGCGACGGCCTGATAGGCTTCGAAGAATATTCGGGCATCGCTTACCAATTGGGTTCGGGGTAGTCCACATCTCATCGGTTAACAGGGTTTTCATCTGAAGAGGTGGTTCGAGGTGGCAATGACAGGCGTTCTCGATGCAACTAAACTTTGGAAGATCGGGTAGCAATGCATCCGATCTGGTTGTCTCTTAGTCTGCTTTTCTTTCAGGGGCTGGTTGCTGATCCTCCTGCTCCTACGCTTGAGTCGGTAGAGCCGTCATCCGTGGTGCAAGGAGCGACAGTGGCAATCACGTTCAAAGGTACGGGCTTCGTGCCCCGGCAGACCGTTCCGGAAATGCCCGCTTTTTACCCTGTGATCCTGCCCGTCGCAGGAGTGACACAATATCCGGACCAGAACACGATGACGGTGTTCTGGCGTGTGACGGCGCCGGCCGGCAAATACTACGTGGACATGGTGACTTCTCCACCCTCTGTCTCTTCGAAACGTAGCAACCTTCTGCCGTTTACGGTGCTTCCATCCGAGATTCCCAGTGCGCCCGAATATGAAGCGACAACCTTTGCAGGGAAACCAGGCGGGCCGGGCGCCTCCGATGGCTGGCGCCAGGCGGCGCGGTTCCAGGCGCCAACCGGGATATGGGGTGACGGAATGTTTCTCTACGTCTCCGACAATCAAACGATACGCCGGGTGGAAATCAGCACGGGCCTGGTCACTACCATCGCGGGAGCTCCTTACATACAGAATTACGCGGACGGCAACGGCAGCGAAGCGCGCCTGAACAATCCCGGACCCGTTTGGGGCGATGGAACAAGCCTGTATGCCCTTGAGGTTGCAGCTGTTGGAACTTCAACTTTGGATTCAACTCTTCGAAGAATCGCTCCCGCCACAGGTGAAGTCTCGACGGTTGGATCAAGAAGACAATTCGCCGCGGCCGAAATGTCTGGTTTCGGACGCTATCTCTACCTCAGTGAGGGCAGAAGGATTTGGGGGTTTGATCCGGATTCCGGACAAGACGTGTTCGAGGCCGCTCTGGAACAAGTGGCCTTTCCAATAAATACCCCCATCGGTACTTACTACCCTGAGAATCGCCGGATCCCCTTGTGGAGCGATGGCCATGGTCTTTATGTCGTGGACAATGGTTCCCTGGATCCTCAAAAACCGAGAAGCCTGATTCGCAGAATCGACCTGACGACGCTCGATATCACCGCGATTGCGGGCTCTGACTCGCAAGTCGGATATGTGGACGGAGCCGGGCCTTCTGCGCGGTTTAATTATCCCAGCGGGTTATGGGGAGACGGCGCCAACCTCTACGTCGTCGACAGCGGAAACCACACCATTCGCAGGATCGAGCTGGCGACCCGGCAGGTTTCCACGCTGGCAGGGTTTCCCCAGCCGACTGCGGTTCCACAATCCGTTCTGCCGGCGATGGACGGACCGGCATCCACTGCTCGTTTCGCGCTGCCCGGCCGGATCTGGGGCGACGGTACCTACCTTTATGTGACAGATCTTTTCGCAATCCGTCGAGTCACTATCGCCACCGGCGAGGTGGTCACAATTGCCGGAACTTCCTGGGCCACGGGGGCAGATGACGGGACCGGTTCCGCAGCCCGTTTTGTCAATCCCGGCAAGATTACAGGACGCAAGAACATCCTGTATGTCCTGGATGGCCTGCCGAGCGGCGCTTTGCGCAGAATCAACCTGGCGAATGCCGAAGTGCAAACGATTGGTTACATTCCCGCGCAATTTGCGCAGGCGATATGGGCGGATGAAACGAACATCTATACGGTGGATCCGGGTACTGGAGTGATCCAGACATTTGAATTGAGCACGGGCGCAATTCACTCATTAGCAGCGCTCCCCAATCTCGGTCCTGCTCCCGTCTTCTATTACCGTTCAATCTGGGGCGATGGAAACAATCTCTATATCGGTGGAAACAAGAAGATTTACAAGGTGGTGATGGCGACCGGCGAAGTGTCGGTGTTCGCTGGAAAGGGACTGGTTACAGGAGCGAGCGACGAGTTCTTAGCGAAGGACGGTATTGGAGAGGACGCGCAATTCGTCAGTCCAATCGGGCTGTGGGGTGATGGAACAAACCTGTATGTCGCGGATACGCGATTGATCCGCAAGGTCGTCCTGGCCACACGCGAAGTAACCTCGATCGCGGGAGATCCCCTGTCCAACGGCATCGGCGACGGCATTGGCGCGAACGCGAGTTTCATGGATCTTCTGGGAATTGCGGGAGACGGACGGTACCTGTATGTCACCGAATCCAGTTCGTCTCGAGTTCGAAGGATCGCCGTCGATTCTGGGGAAGTAACCACGGTTGCCGGTGAGTTCGGTAAGCGGGGATCCGAAGATGGAATCGGAAGCGCGGCGCACTTCACAGGCCCGGGTGGCATTTGGAGCGATGGCGCCAATGTCTATGTATCGGACGGGGCAACGATTCGACGATTGGCTCCAGTTTCTCCACCCACCTCCACCAGCAACTTTGCACTCGCTTCGAACGGCTCTTCTTTTGCGTCCACCCGCGGAACCTCGCCGCAAACTACGGTGGGCTACGCGGAAGTACGCTTGCAAACAGCGGCAACGATCGCCGGCACAGCCATTTTCTCCTATCGCAGAAACGGCGTCCTTGTGTCTGAAGCCGGCGTTCCTGCGGCGCGGCCTTTACAAAGGGGAAGAATTTATACAGCCTCCGGGCAGTTTGTCAGAACCGGCGTGGCCATTGCGAATCCGAACGTGGAAACCGTAACCCTCTCCTTCTCTTACAGCGACGAGAATGGCGTCGATTTTGGAGCCGGCACGACAGTCATTCCTGCCAACGGACAAATCTCAGGCTTCCTCGACGAAGCTCCCTTCAACACAGCAACCATGGGACGAAGCCGCACCTTCACGTTCAATGCTTCCGCGCCCGTCGGCGTGATCGCGCTGCGCGGCTTTACCAACGAACGCTCCGAGTTTTTGCTCACCACCTTGCCTGTCACGGATCTCTCCGCCGCAACAGCGCGGGTCTCATTTCCACACTTTGCAACCGGTGGAAATTGGACTACGGATGTCGCCCTGGTGAATCCTTCCGATGCGGTCGCGGAGGGCGACTTGCAGTTCCTGCTGGACGACGGCAGCGTGTACACGGCAACTTCTTACTCGGTCGCGCCACGCAGCGCATTCGGCCTTCGGGTGGCGGATGCCGCGGCGTCGATCCGGACCGGCCAGGTTCGAGTGAATCCGAAAGCAGGCCATGCGGTTCCGGATGGTGTACTGGTGTTCTCGTATCAGAGCGATGGAATCACGGTAACGGAAACCAGCATTCCCGCTGTTGAAGCAGGCTCGCTGTTCAGCGCATACGCGGAGGCTTCTTCCTCTGTACAAACCGGTCTGGCTCTCGCAAATAGCGGGCCATCTGACGCCGTCGTCGCGTTATCGTTGATGAGCGCTACCGGAGAAGACCTCGGTATGAGGACAACTTTGAGATTACCCGCCAACGGACATTCGGCGCTGTTTCTCCGGGAAATCTCAGGTTTTGCCTCCTTACCCCCGGAATTTCGTGGGGTCTTGCGCATCAGCACTGACTCCTCGACTCCAATATCCGCCCTCACTTTGAGAGGCCGGTACAATGAGCGCGGCGACTTCCTGGTTTCGACAATTCAAGTCATTGATGAACAACATGACGGTGCGGCATCCGAACTGATCTTTCCGCACCTCGCCGACGGCGGCGGATACACCACCGATTTTGTACTGTTCAGCGCCTCGGGAGCGGCGGCCGGCACACTTCAATTCAACTCGCAATCCGGCACCCCCCTGCAACTTCAATTGCGATGAAGAGACCTTGAATGGGATTTGGCTTTACTGCTGGCCGTGGGCCTTTCGCAATAACAAATCTTTGAGGGGTCCGGGCTAAACCGCGAAAGGCGCAAGCTCAATCATCTCAAGCGGGACGGGATTTGAGTATGCAGAATCAGCTTCCAGACGACTCTCGGGATTTGTATTTAGCCATGAGCGCCTCCTCTGAACGGACAACAAAGCAGCCGAATGTCACATCCGTCCTTCTCTTCGCAGCCCTCGCCTTGCTGTTTTTTGCCCGCTCGCTACCAAACTACTTTGTGAGCGACGACTTTTACCTTTGCTGCACACAATGCAAGGCACGCCAGTTGCCGGAGGCGGCAGGCCCGAGCGCGCGGGCAGTCATTGATAGTCGAGCCCAAATTCGCAGAGCTTGGGAGGATACGCGGAATTTACTTCAACGATACATTCAACGACTGACCAGATTGCGAAAAGAGCTGAAGTGTGCCTGAAGTGGATTGGCCTACTGCGCCACTGAAGAGAATAAACTGCGTCGTGTAGCCGCCAGAGTCCGCGAGATCAGGAAAAAAGAGCTCGGTGGTTGGCGGAACAGCGCTTTCGTCAACCGGCGTCGTCGTGGTTATCAGAAAATCTCCACGCTCGTTATATCGTTCGCGCAGACCAACCAATGCAATTGGTGAAGAAAGCGACGAGACGCGCAACAGACCTTGAAAAGGGGTCTGTGGATTTCCCAATGAACTGAAGCCCGGAATCTGATTCATGAAAAGCGCCACTTGTCCATTTGCCCCTACATTGACACTTCCGGTTAATCCCGTCGACGATCCGTCAAGCCGCGTCAAGTCGAATGTCACTGCGGTTGGCGTGGACAGAGAATTTGCGACTGCAATTCCGCTCTGAATCGACCCGACGTGCGCCGCATCGGAGTTACCCGACGCTTCAACGTAGACACGAAACGCGTTTCCGGTGCGAAGCGCGGGTACACCTGCTTCTGACACCGTAAAACCGCCTGGCTTATATCTGAAAATGGCCAGGCCGGCAGGCGTGGCGCTGGATGAGGCGGGTGTAATCCGAATCGAACCGATCTGGGCGGCGGATCCCGACCCGAAAGTCTGCATCTGGCGCGAACTTCGTGGAGCAATCGAGTATGAAAAACTGTCGGTTGACTGTCCATCAATGCCCACCGTTGCCACCGATCCCGAGGACGTGAGGAACTGAACAGTCCCCGTCACCGTGGAATCCGTTACATTGACCAGCGCCACTTGGGTCGTCCATCCCCCACCGTCGGCGAAATGAGGAAAGATAATCGATTGGCCCACCGGAATGCTCGCTGAAAGATCGGATACAGGAAGCGTTGTAATCAGGAATTCCGACCGCTCATTCGTGAAGCCCCGCAGAGCCACAACGGATATCGGCACACTGGACGAAAAACTGAACGTTCCTAACACGGAACTCCCACTATTGAATGGCGCCTGATCCAGGAATGCCGCGATTTGACCATTCGAGGGGATCGTCGTTGAGCCAAAGCCAAAATTCTGCCCGTTCGCATCCGTGAAATTGAACATGATCGTCGCGGTCTGGCTATTCGGATTGGCGATTGCCACTCCGGTATCCACAGGCCCATTAACCTCTGCATAGATACGGCCCGATTGCAGCAGAACCGATGCCGGAACGGCTGCCTCCGTTACCAGAACGCCAGCCTGACGGAAGCCAAAAATCGCCATACCTGACGGCGTCGTTGCGCCGGCGGACGGCCGTATCCGGCCGTATCCCACGACTGTGGCCGATCCTGTTCCCGCTGTTGCCGTTGACGCACCCCCGCGGTTTGTGATGGTAAACGGCGCCATGCCCTGAAATAGCGACAAAGGAACGATCAGAACCTCGCCTGCGGTCCCAATGGCAAGTGCGTTTTTGTCAGCGCGCACTGCGGAGAATGGCTGCCAGCTTGAAATGTGGAGGAAGGAAACCGGTCGAAACGAGGCAAGGTCGAATGCGACAATGAGGTTCCTTGAAAGCGAAACATAGATGACGATATTCAGTTCAGGAAATACAACGGGAAATCCCATACCAGGTAAAGCAAATGTGCCCGTCTGCTGTTCCGCGTCTGCTGTCCACACCGTCCCGTCTGAGGAGTATAGGTGGCGATCTGAATACACAATCCTCACCAACTGAGCCCCAAAATCTGTATTGACCGCGTTCAAGCGGCGGTCAAGGGTTACTCCGTCGACGCCAACCGATAGGCGAACTAACTTGCGGTCCGTACTAAACTGTGTGGTGTCGTATGCAAAAAGAGCATCCGGTGCGTCCCCATGCTCGAGTTGATCTACTTCGGCGAGTCCACCTCCAAACTGCTCTTCGAACTTCTGCGGCCGAACCCCGGAACGATCAAAGACAGCCACGCTTCGGTCCCGGCTTCCCGTCCCGGGACTGCCGGTACGCAAGGCAACAACGCGATCAGAGTCGCCTGGTATCGTTGCGAGACTGGTTGCAAACCAATACTTGCGGACTAATTCATTCTGAGAGGGAGCCTCGATCATTCTGATCGTGGCCTCCTGGCTCAGCGAAGCCAAGTTCAGTGGCACTACAACAGGAGAAGCTGCCAGGGCCGCAAATAGCCGCTGCCCATCATTTGAGATTGCGAGGGCTGTGGGCTCGCTGCCGGTGTATATTGATGCACCAAGCAAACCGGTGGCCGGGTCGATGGCTACCACGTTATTGGCAATACTTCCACCTTGACCTGTCACGCTTGCCCAAACAACGTTTCGTTGCGAATCGTAGAGGATGCCCCCAGCCGGGATGGGAACATGTATGACTCCTGTGGTGTCGATGACCGGGCTAGCGATTGGCGCAGCGTCGACCGGGTTGAGGTCAGAAGAATTGGCAAAAACGAGGATACCCCGGCCGGTACGGTCCGGCCTGTCACTACCAAAATAGAGAATCCCATTGGTACCCCACAGGCGAAGATAACCGAACCAGAGTCGGATTGTGAAAGCAAGTCTCGAGTCGAGTTGAGCCGAACTAGTGGCATGCAAATCCTTGGACGAGAACTGGGTCAGCGTCCCCAAAGTTTCAGCGAAAGGCCCGAGAACTGTCTCCACGCAATAAATGGAGCGATTTGGCACATCGGGAATGCACGCCGAATTCTGGGATTCCTGATAGGGCACGCGACCGGTAACGATTCCGGCGTCCAAATCGAAAAGGTACCCGTAAGGATCAGAGGCAAATCCGCCGCTCCAGGACACTTGGCCGGCAGTGTCAAGGAATCCGTAATCCGAACGGCTCACGATAAGTCCGGAAGCGCTGAGTGCCAGGGTATAAATCCTCTGTGAGTCGTACGCATAGACAACGCCATTCGATGGCCGCGCGTATACTGAAACGTCATAGACGGGGTTCCCCGAGAGCAGAGCGACTTGTGGGCGTGGAAAAGATCCGTCGTACACAGCGACATCGGCGTAGCCCACACCCCCATCCGGATTCCTTCGACCAGACGAATACCAGCGTCCAACGATTATCGATTGAGGCTTCCCGGGCAGAGTTGCGATGGTCAAGGCAACTGCCGATTCTCCAGCAAGACCCACGGCTGCAAGTGGAATGTCGAGATCCGGGGAAAGGTCGGGCAGATTGTAACGCCGGACGATACCTTTTGCCGTAATGCTTACGTAGAGGTACTTTCCATCGTCGGAGACTGCAAGGCGATCCGGCGTGTCCATGACTGGAATGGAATCTTCAACTTGGCCCGTCTCCGGATTCACCATTACAATGCTGGACGGCCGCCCCGGGTCAATGGGGTCATATCCATCAACACTCACGAAGAATCGGGAGCGAGTTGCATCCCACGCCACATCTCGTGCTTGTATCTCTAGGACTTTTGCCGGAAGTGTCGCTGCGCGCAACGGCATGGGCCGGATCAAACTAGCAAGGAATACCGCAGCCAACACGAAACCCTGGAACCTCATAACGGCACTGATTCTACGAAGGGCATGCTTTGTTGCAGAGCCAAAACACTTGTTCCCTAGCTCGCGAATGGTTTTTCCAATCGTCCAAACTATTCGTTGCATCGCGAAAGTACCATGAACTTAATCAAGACGCGACAAGACGCGAATGACCCGTTCATAGAAGGGAGTGGACGGAGCCACGGCGAGTTTCAATTCCGCAAGTTGATAACGGAACTGCATTCCATCATCGAATTGCACGACATAGGCTCCATAAGAATCATCTGTCTCGACGACGACCAGCACTCCTGTGCAGCCTGAGTATGGTGATCGCCAGCTTCGCCGGATGCGGACTCTCTCTCCCTTTCTTGGCGTCGCTGCGTGGTTCTTGAGAAGCATGGTCTTGTCCTGCAATTGCTTTCGACCACGCGGGATGGCGCAAGGATTAAGTCTCAGGTAAGTTGCATGCCACCGCGTGTCTCCCATTCAACCTCCCAGTCTGAGTGTCAGCCACTACTTCCAGTTCAAACGCAATGAATGTGGCAGTTCCTGCGTAGTCAAAAGCTGCGACGATTCAGCATTCTCCCAGCATCTCTCTTCATCGCAGAGGACCACCGTCGAGGCAATCAGGTAGAACATGAATTTGGGCTAAGGAATTTGGAAGGTTCAGTACCAGAGAATTCCTGACGGCAAGAACTTGAGTTGCTGCTATTGCCATCCAGTAAAAACAAGGTGGTCTGCCGAAACGTCCAGGCCTCCACGCCGTGCCCAAGCGTTTCACGTCGTTCACGGATCGAGACCTTTATCCGGAGTATTCTCCCTCTAGCCGCAATTTCTCACCGATGCGACGCTTTTGGAGGGTTGACGGGGTTGACGACTGATTTTCGCAGCGACGTCCATCAGCAAGAGTAAGCGCGGCGAGCCGCAGTTGGTTTGTGGGAAGCGGAATGCGAAGAACGGCTGAAGAAGGTCGCAGTCAGGCAGAATCTGGCGTAGTTAGGGAATGTTGTTCGAGGAACGGACCGAGTCTGGTTGCGGTTTTAGCAGATCAAAGGGAAGTGTTGCAAACCGGACCCGATTCCGCCCCTGCATTTCCGTTAGTTTACCTAAACCGTTATCCGGGGATCCATCTCAACCGCCCCCGCTTAGCCTACATGGACATATGGGTCAAGGTATCGCTCCAGCCGGTGAGGCCATTATTGCCCAGCGCCTGAACTTGAAAGCCGTAGACCACTCCCGGAGTGAGGCCTTTTATGCTCACGGCGGACTTCACCCCCGCGACGTTACGCACGGTCCAGGATTCCGGATCGGTGGAGACGGGGCCGAACCGAAGGTTATAGGTTTTCGCGTAAGCTTCCGCTTTGATGTAGATGAGCAGTTCGCCGGAGGCGCCGTTGAGGATTTTGCGAATTCCCGGGCCAGCGGGCTGCGGCTGAGGGCTGGAAGTCTGCTTTCTGGTTTGGAATCCGCTGGAAGTGACGATCGACGGATCGCCGTCGGCCACGGTCTGAACATAAATCGCGAGCTGGCGCAAAGCCTGATCGAGTTGCGCACGAATTTTGTCCTTCATCGCGATGGCAGTTCTGCCGCCTTCCTGCACTGCCGTCAGAGCCTCCTGAAATGCAGCGATGATCGCCGCCAGCGCCGCCATCGAAACCACCGGGTTCGGAAAGTTCGAACTTGCGCTCATCATCTCCAACACGTGTCTGGCGAAAAATAAAAGATCTGCATCGCTAAACTTGCTGAAGCCTTTTAATACAAACAACACAGCATCGGCCACTACGACTCCTTTTTTGCGCAAGGCGCGCCAAAATCGCCACCAGAACCCGAACCGCGGCCATACGAGGCGGGTTACAGATTGCGGACAGCGGATTTCCTGTCGCGTTTCGATTACGGCGGCATCTTAAGGAAGTTCGATTTGCCGATCAATGAATTCCTGCATTCTCCGGAAGTTTCGACTTCCGAAGAGATCCCGGCGGCAAGCTTCGGAAGTTCCGGGTTCCAAAGACAAATCGGAAATCGTCTTTGGAAGTCCGCACTTCCGGAAAGATCCGGGTCGATTTCTTTGGAAGTCTGCACTTCCGGAAAGAATTCGAAAGCTGTCTTCGGAAGTTTCAACTTCCAAAGAGATCCCGGCGGGCATCTTTGGAAGTTTCGGTTTCCGAAGACAGACCGGAAATCCTTTTCGGAAGTTGAAGTTTCCGAAAAGATCCGGGAGGAAGTCTTTGGAAGCCGGCACTTCCGGAAAGAAATCGAAAGATCTCTTTGGAAATTTCGCCTTCTAAAGAAATTCCCGCCGCAAGCTTCGGAAGTTCCGGGTTCCAAAGACCAATCGGCAAAATCGTTCTTAGCGGCCCGTGGCAGAAGTGCTGATGCGGCAAACTGTAGCGGCGGTCTATGACCGCCGGCTATCTCGAATCAACGATATCCGGCGGTCATAGACCGCCGCTACAGTGCGAACCGTACTTCTGCCATGATGTTAGGGAACTAAGTCAGATCGGACCTCCCGTTAACAACGATTCGAACGCGGCAACGAGTTTGCGACGCACTCGTTCCGCAGCATGCTTCAATTGCCTGGAGGTGATCCATGTTCCTCGCATTTCCGTCACACCGCGCTCCAGTATCTTGGCGGGTGGTTCATTAGTACGTTTTGGAGGTCTTTCCCTGCGAAACGTTTTCATACTGATCCATAACGTCCCGGAGGCATCGGCATTAACACTTGTCATTTTTGTAGAGGAGGATACAACCTCGATGCGGCAAAAGAGAAATTGGAGCCGATCAAGCCATTACCGGTCTTGATGAAGATCTGCGAGTTGTTTTCACCGCATGCTTGAGCTTCAGATCCGCGATAGCCGCCGCGACGCGCGCCGGTGGCATCAGATCGTATTCCTTTCCTATATAATCCTCCAACCATGCATTCGTCCCGCATCCTTGCTTATGTTGCCAGCGTTCTTGTCTTGGTTGTAGCGACGGCCCTGGGGCAGCGGTTCGAGGACAGGGACCTGCTTTACGTCGCTGTCCCGAACAACACCTTCGCCGGCTGGGAAAACAATGGCGGCGCGGGTGTAATCGTCTTCGATGTCAGGAACGGCCACAAATTCGTAAAGCGGATTTCCACGTGGGACTCCGCGAAAACGCCACCGGAGGCGATCCGGGGCATTGCGGCCAGCGTTGCCGATGGATTGCTCTACATCACCACTCCGACGCGATTGGCCGCCATCGATCTGCTGACGGAGAAGTTTGTTTGGGAACAAACTTACGACGGACGGTGCTGCGATCGTCTGACGGTGGCGCCCGACGGAAAGACACTCTACGTCCCCGGAAACGGAGGCATGCACTGGTACGCCGTCGACGCGAAGACCGGAAGTCTGATTAGGATCGTTCCATCACCCAGGAGCGATGGGGCCCATAACACCATCTGGAGCCCGGATGGTTCGCGAGTGTTCATGTCAGGCCAGCAATCGGCAACGATATCCGTTGCCGATCCCGGGACTCATTCCGTCGTGCGGACCGTCGGCCCCTTCAGCAACTTTGTCCGGCCGTTCACCATCAACGGTAGCGGTACTTATCTATTTGCCAACGTCAACGACCTCCTGGGCTTCGAAGTGGCAGATTTGAAAACCGGCAAGATGATCCATCGCGTCGAAGTGAGCGGTTTTGGCTGGCGCCCCGGCCAGCGAATTCCGCACATGGTTCCGAGTCATGGCATCGGCATGTCACCCGACGAGAAAGAGATCTGGGTCGCCGATGGCGTCAACGTCTACATCCATGTTTTTGATGCGGCAGTCATGCCGCCGAAACAGACGAAGAGTATCAAGACGCGAGACGTTCCGGCCTGGATCACCTTCGGTATGGATGGGAAATTCGTCTATCCCTCATCCGGGGATGTGATCGACGCCGCCACAAAGCAGGTTGTCGGCGGGTTGCAGGACGAGCACGGCCGCCGCGTGCAAAGCGAGAAGCTTGTCGAAGTTACGTTCGCAAATGGCAAGCCTGCCCGCACCATTGATCCGTTCGGCGTGGGCCAGGTTCGGCCCGGCTTCAACCGATCAGACCGTCAATAGTGTTAGGATTTGCCGAACTCCAGGTCGAGGAGGTTGCAATGAGAACCGCACAGGCCATAGCGTTTGCCGGGCTGAGTTTGGCCGCTTCCGGAATGCCGTTATTGGCGCATCACTCCCTTGCTTTCTACGACAGCACAAAAGTAGTTACGCTCAAGGGCGCCGTGACCAGCCTCGATTGGCGGAATCCTCATGTCCGTTTTCACCTGGACGTGCCCGACGCAGACGGCCGGACCGTCAATTGGGACGTGGAGACCTGGGGTACCGGGCAACTCAGCGTAAGGGGCTTGACTAACGGTTTCCTCAAGCCTGGTGATCAAGTCAGTACGGACGTTTTTATAGCGAAGGATGGGGGCACGAAAGCAGTGGTCAGGACTCTGACTTTGCCCGACGGCCGGATACTGGATGGCCCGCCGGAGGACTTTACAAAAACAAAATAGGACAATTAAAGATAACGCCCATGCGCAAACAGATGCTTTTTAGCGCTTTGCCTTTCCTCCTCTTCACACATGTTACGGCGTTCGCTCAACTGGCGGGGCCGAATGACAGTGGGATATCGATCGGGCACATTCACTTGAATTCGAAAGATCCCGACGCTCAAAAGAGGATCTGGGTCGAAGCGCTCGGCGCTCAGGTGACGAAAACCGGAACGCTGGAGATGCTGCGGCTGCCCGGCGTCTTCATCATCGTGAATAAGATGGAGCCTTCCGCCGGTTCGGCCGGATCGACCGCCGATCACGTTGGCTTGTCGGTGAAGGACCTCAACGATATCAAGGCGAAGCTCGCCGCGTTAAACGTGCAGGTGCAGGGGCCATTCGCTGCAATGCCCGATGGACTGCGGCTCGAACTGCTCGAAGACAAGACCCAGACGCTGCCGGTGGTGATGCATCACATTCATCTGACCACAGCGAATGGCGAGAAGATTCGGCAATGGTACGTGAAGACATTTGGGGCCGAGATCGGGTCGCGCCGGGATCTGCCGTCCGCCATGTTCAACGGCAACGAAGTGGACTTTCTGCCGGCGAATGGTCCGGCGCCGCCGGCTCCGACGAAAGGCCGCGCGATCGATCACATTGGTTTTGAGGTCAGGAACCTCGAGGCGTTCGTGAAGAACCTTCAGGCGGCCGGTGTGATGGTGGAAAGTCCATATCGCGAGATGCCGAACCTGAATCTGAAGACCGCGTTCATTGTGGATCCTATCGGCACGCGCATCGAACTCACGGAAGGTATGAGGGGAAAGTAGCCGCGAATTACGCCAATTACGCGAATGATTGGCGTAATTGGCGTAATTGGCGGCTATTATTTATTTTTGTCTGCACTCTTATGGAGGGAACAACATGAAGCTCTGGTTGCGGCTGACGATCACGGCCGCTATAGCGTTGAGTCTGATGGGCGGTTTTGGCTTGATGTTTCGGGCTGCGGCACAAGGCCGCGGCGCGCCGCCGGCAGCAGCGCCCACAACCGTGAAGAAGGCGGGAGAAGTCTTTAAGAACGTTACCACCAGCACTCTCAAGGAACTTTCCGTTGACGATTTCATCGCGGCCATGGGAGTGATGGCGGCGGGTCTGGGCTACGACTGTGCGGACTGTCATCCCGGCGCCGGCAGCGACAGGGCGGATTTCGTGATCGACACGCTTCCACAAAAGAAGACGGCGCGCCGGATGGTGGAGATGGTGGCCACCATTAATCGAACCAACTTTGCCGGAGTACAGCGGGTGACTTGTTTCACCTGTCATCGCAACCAGGAAACCCCAAAAACCACGATCGCCCTGGATAATCTTTATTCTGCTCCGAACATGGAAGACGACGATGTCGTCCTCCCTGGCGTGGGACAGCCTTCAGCCGACCAGATTCTTGACAAGTATATTCAGGCGCTCGGCGGCGCCCAACGGCTCGCCGGCCTGACCAGCTTTGTCGCTACGGGGGCCAGCCTGGGTTACGGAGGATTCGGAGGCGATGGCGAGTTCACCATCTTCGCGAAGGCTCCGAATCAGCGTACGACGCTGATCAGTTTCAAGGATCACCCCGAGCGGGGCGATAGCGTTTGGGCTTTCAATGGCACTACCGGCTGGATCAAGACCCCGCGCGGACTACTGGCGGACTATGAGCTGATCGGTGAGGAATTGGACGGGGCCAGGCTCGATGCCCAGATGGCCTTCCCCGGCCAGATCAAGCAGGTTCTCACCAATTGGCGCGTGGGCCTGAGACGGGCCATTAACGGCAAGGACTACATCATTCTTCAGGGAAGGGGCCCCAGAATGTATCTCGCGACGTTATACTTCGATCCGGATACGGGATTACTGCGGCGGATGGTCCGCTATGGCCCGTCGCCGGTCGGCCGCGTTCCCGTGCAGATCGACTACACCGACTATCGCGATGTTGGTGGCATCAAGTTCCCGTTTGAATATCAGTTCTCCTGGCTGGACGGAAGGTACACCGCGAAACTGAAAGACATAAAGACGAACGTGGCCATCGATGCCGCCAGGTTCGGCCGTCCGCCTTCGAAATAGAGGGATTAAACACAAAGACACCAAGACACAAAGGGCACAAAGAAAGCCGCGATCAGCGTCAGTGATCGCGGCTTTCTTTGTGCCCTTTGTGTCTTGGTGTCTTTGTGTTTAATCCCTATTGGGGTGGAGGTCCGCCGGCTGGCGGCGCACCGCCTCGCCCGCCGCCTCTTCCACCGCCGCCGCCGCGGCCACCGCCAGCTGGTGCGCCGGCCGGAGCGCCGCCACCACCGCGTGCAGCCGGGGCGCTCAGCGCACCCGGAGGCGCGCCAGCGCCGGGAGTGCCGTCTTTAGCAAAGCCGCCGCCGCTTTCCGGGTATTTGGATAAATCCTGCTCGCCTTCGATGCAGGCCGTCTCGGTCTGCTCATATCCGGTCGGACGGTTCTTGAAGCCGGCGGGCACGTTGACATTGCGCCGGAAAGTGTCCGTAACTGTCATCGGCCGGGTCAACGCGACGGGGTCTTCAACCAGAGCCTCATAGGCAATATTATTGGCATCTTTTGCCGTGAACTTTTCGACAACATGGATCGCATCGCTATGCACGGCTCCGTTCGCGTCCCACCACCCGGCAGCCTGATTGGTGGTATCGACGACTAAAGTATCGCCTTCCCAGTGGCCGATCGAATCGCCCTGGTACAACTTCATGTTTGCGGGTACGTGTTTGCGGCCATCCAGGTAGATCGTGCGCGTCGCTCCCGCGGTATCCCAGGCATAGACAATGCTGTTCTTGTCCTGCACGGTCTGGAATCCCATCTGGATACCGAAGTTCGTCGGTACGCCGGCTGGCATGCAATGCGTATACGGCTCGTTGTACATGTGGTTCTTGAGCTCGTCCGCGGCCTTTGCCTCCCACGCGGCGTTGTAGGGAATCTTGCCATCGCTGGCGATCGTTCCATCATCGTTCTTCTTGTCGGGGTTGAGGATTCCGCCGCGGCCGTTGTTGATATTGGTCTTGGTGGCGGACATCCAGTATCCGGTCATATCCGGCTTTCCGTCCGGAGTGCGGACCACCGGTCCAGCCGGAGCCGCCGGAGCGCCACCGCCTCGACCTCCTCCGCCGCGTGCACCGCCGCCGGGAGCACCTTGTCCAGCGGCGGCGCCTCCGCCCTGTGGCGGCGTCTGGCCGAACAGGATCATGCCGAGCATCAAGACCATCGCGAGACCTGCCACGATGGTTAAACCTGCAAATCTATTTCTCATCGGAATCTCCTTATGGGTCCGGCTCAATTGGTTTCCACGATTCTGAGGTTGTTGCCTTTGCCTTCGCGCACAAGTTTCTCTTTGAAGAGCTGGCACTCGTACTCCAGAATGCGGAAATTCTTTTCCTGATGCCGGTGCAGCAAAACTTCGATCGTCCACGGCCGTGAGAAAACTTTGGGGTCCGTCATTGTGGCCCGGTAGACCATGGTGTCCGGACTGGTGCGCGTCCAGCGTTCGACGACGTGAAGCTGGTCGCTATGGTAATTCCCGGAGCCGTCGAACCAGGTCGGATGGTCGGGGTCGTCATTCAGATCCGTTACATCGACGACCAGAGTGTCCCCATCCCACTTTGCCCTGGAATCGCCGTTGTAGAAATCGATTCCAGGCAGGTGTTCGCTGTCATTGATATAGACGCTGCGGTAGTTGTGGACGAACTCGTAATTGATCTGAATCATCCTGGGCGTTTGCGTGATCTGGAAAGGGAACGGGAGGTATGTGATACGCGGCACGCCGGGCTTGTAGCAGTATGCGACGGGGTCTTTGGCGCGATTCTTGTAGTTCGCCTGCCGTTTGGCCAGAGCCGCCGGCAGATATGGAATCATGCCATCGGCCGGATCCACGATGGCGCCCTGTCCGGCGTGAACTCCGTAAGAAGCCACATGCGGCTCGATGTTTCCATCGAGTGAATTATCGAGAACCTGCCATATTCCGCTGAGGTCCGGCTTGCCGTCCGCCGCGCGCGGAATTACCGGCCCAGCCGGGGCGGCAGCCTGACCTCGAGCTCCAGGCGCCTGGCCTCGAGCTGCAGGAGTTGGCGCCTGTGCTACGGCTGCGGGAGCCGGCGCCGATGCCGGCGTGGCAGCTGTCACAGGGCGCTTCTCAGCGCATGCGGCTGAAAGAACAGCGATCGAGATTAAAGTAACTACCGAACGGACTGATGCCGGAACTCTCATCAAATAAGCACTCCTGTTTTTGATGGCTGCGCCTTTGCTTCAGGCTGCGCGCTATCGCGCTTGCGCTTCGCGCCGGGCTTGCATTCGCAGCCGCTCATGCGGCAATTGAAGCCTGGTAACTATTCACCTCACTTAGCGACTGACGGTTAAACACAAAGACACCAAGGCACAAAGGCACAAAGAAAGCCGGCGAGCAAAGCATTTGATGCCAGCTTTCTTTGTGCCTTTGTGCCTTGGTGTCTTTGTGTTTAACCATAACGCCACAGGACGTGCTGAATAGTTACGAATCTTGTTCTGGAGGCAGCTTTCTAGTTTTCCGGGGGCGCCCCGCTCAGACCGAGAACGGTTTTTCCATCGGATCGCGTCACGCCTTGTGCAAACAGGTGATGTGAGCCGTCCTTCGCAGCGATCCCGCGAAGCGTGACGCTTTCACCCTTTGTCACCATCTCTTCGACCATCGGCTTCGTCCAACCATTCCTGTAAAGCACGTTGACCGGTGGCGTCTCACCTTTCCAGATGGTTTTTGATCCATCCGGATTTGTGACCTCGACGTGGATCCATGAATGAGGGTTAACCCATTCGAAATTGACCATTTTCCCGCTCAATGTGAGCGTTTTCGTTCCGTCATATTCCGAGGAAAATGAATGGTGGGCAAACAGCGGCACTGTTGCGAGCAGAGCCAACGCTGCGACCGCAATGACTAACTTTCTTCTCATTGTGTTTGGGCCTCCAAGTATTTAAATCAATGGCGTGCGGGGTCCAAGTTACTGACTAACAGAGCCTATGTCAAGGATCACCTGATCTATCAGATTACTGACGTAACGCAAACGTAAATAACCCGTTTCCGGCGGCAACGGAGACATATTGTCTGCCATTGACGGAGTAGGTAATGGGTCCATTGGCGACCTGTCCGCCGAGCATGGACTTCCACAGCAATTTCCCGTCTCGAGCGTCGAGAGCGAAGAAGTAACCCTCGCGTCCCCCGGCGAATACAAGGTTAGACGCGGTCGTGAGGACTCCGCTGTCGGTCACCTGCGAGAGCTTGTAAACCCACTTGGCATCGCCGCTCTTCGGATCGATGGCTTTGATCGAACCGTAATAGCCTTCATCTTCCGTTCTGGTGTAGGTGTTGGTCGCGGTCAGTCCGACGTCCGCGGTAAATCCCCCGCCGGCATAGTTCACACCCGGTTTGTACTCTTGCTGGCGTTTGGCAAATACCGACGACGTTTCTTCCCACGCCGGAATGTAAAACAGCCCGGTGCGCGGGTTGAACGCCGGGTTGTACCAGTTCGTGCCGCCCTGGTTGCCCGGATAAACCCGAATACCGGATGCCGAAGTTTGGACGGCGCGGATGGGCTTGCCTTTCGCGTCGAAACCGCTCGTCCAGTTCACTTTCACGAACGGCTTGCCCAGCAAAAACTGGCCGGTCGCGCGATCCAGTACGTAAAAGATTCCGTTGCGATTCGCCCACATCATCACCTTGCGCGGCCTGCCTTGCCATTCGATATCGGCAAGCACGGGCACCTGCGTGGAGTCGTAGTCAAACTCATCGTGCGGCGAAAACTGGTAATGCCACTTGAGTTTGCCGCTGTCCGCGTCCAGGGCGATGACCGAGCAGGTGTAAAGGTTGTCTCCAGGTCTTGGATCTCCGTTCCAGTCCGGACCGGCATTCCCGGTGCCCCAATAAACCAGATTGAGTTCGGGATCGTAGCTGCCGGGAGTCCAGATGGAGCCGCCGCCGTTTTCCCAGGACTTGTCGCCACCCCATGTTTCGTGGCCCGGCTCGCCAGGTTCCGGAATCACGTGGAAGCGCCACTTCTCGTTGCCGGTCTTTGCGTCGAACGCCGCGACGTAGCCGCGAATGCCATATTCCCCTCCGGAGGGGCCGAGGATCACTTTGTCTTTCACCACCAGCGGCGTAACCGTGAACGAGTAATCGCTGGCAAGACCCGTGTTCGGCGATTCCACTTTCAGGTTGAAAATCTCGCGGCCGGTTTTCGCGTCCAGCGAAATGAGATGCGTGTCGATCGTCGCCAGGTAGAGGCGGTCGCCCAGGATGGCGAGCCCCTTATTGTTGCGGCCGCAGCAGGTTCGCGATTCGGCGGGTGCATACGAATACGTCCAATAGATCCGACCGGTGACTGCATCGAGAGCGACTACTTCGTAGGCCGGCGATGGCGGCTTCACGGTATACATCACGCCGTCGACGACGAGAGGCGTCGCTTCGAATTTCGTTGTACCGTCCATCGAGCGAACTTGCAGCACCCATTGCAGCTCGAGGTTCTTCACGTTGTCTGAGGTGACCTGGTTCAGGAGGCTGTAGCGCTGGTTCAGAAACGTACCGCCATAGGTCAGCCAGTTCTGAGGTTCTTTGCTGGCATTCAGAATTCGTTCGAAGGGAACCTGCTGGGCGGCGAGTGTCGCTGCGATCAGCAACGGAAAAGTGAAAAGCACTCGAAGTTTCATTACCTCACCGACCTTTCAGGGAGAACAAGTAGGCCAACAGGTCCGACAACTCTTGCGAGGTCAATTTATCGCGGTAAGAGGGCATCGACGACTTGATCGCGTTGAACTCGCGCAGCTCCGGCCGTTGCAGCGTGATCAGCCGCTCTTTCGAGTCGAAGAGCTGAACGGTGAACTGGTCGAGATTCAGAAGGCGTCCGGTGGTGACGGATCCATCTTTGAGAACCGCGCGGAACATCCGATTGGCCGGAGAGATCTCGGCTTCGGGTTCGAGCAGATCGCGTTGCAACTGCGCGACGATTGTCGCAGGCGTCGGCGGTGGGGGAGGTTCGGCGAAACCCACGAACCGGGCAGCGGGAGGCCTCGGAAGCCCGGCGGAACTCAAGTCCGGTCCGAGGCGCGAGCCGTTACCGCCGACGCTGTGGCAGCTGAGGCAATTGCCTTTGCCTTCGAAGATCTGTTTGCCGCGGGCAACATCGCCGAGCGCCGGAGCATCCGGCGCTGCAGGGTTTGTCGATCCCCCAGCGAAGGACTTCAGATACGCAACAATCGCACCGGTCTGCGGATCGGTGAAATTGAAGGCTTGCATCGCGGTCCCGGGCACGCCTTTGCGAATGATAGCCGCAATTTCGTCATCGTTGGTGGCGCGGCGAAACTTTCCCGACATCAGAGCGACGCCTGGTACCTGGTCGCCCGCCGTGCCGTGACAGCCGGTGCAGTTGGACTGAAACAGCCGCCCGCCTTCCGCCATTTCTTCGAGTGTGTAAGCGTGCTGCGCGAGAACCAAGGCCAGGAGTACGGTAATCATTTTCCCACCATTCGCATCAACTCCGGTTTCATGACGTTGCGGTTGTCGGCGGGGTAGTGAATCGGGATGATCCGCTCCACATCGAGCTTCAATCTTTCGATGTTGGCGACCAGCGCCAGTGTGTACGGGCTCGGCGTGGCCGGCGCCGGCGCATTCGGCTGGGCCGGCGGATTGTACGCATCGGCCTCGACGAGGACCTTTTCCTTCGGCAGATACGCCATGATCAGGCCGTCGTGATGTCCGATCCCGGTCATGTGGTACAGCTCGATCACATGATTTCCATCCGTCATTACTTTCTTCTCGGTCATGGTTTCGAATGCCGGCTTCTTCTTCGATTGCTCCAGCTTATCCGGACTCAATGTGTGCGGCATTGCGGCGACTCTCTCGAAGAACGGCTTGTTGACTTCGTGAGTGACGATCGTTGCGCCTTCCGCCATGAATGTTCGCAGGCCGCTCGAATGATCGTAATGCGCATGGGTGTTCACCACGTATCTGATCGCCTTGTTCGGGATCAGACGCTTCGCTTCGCTGATGATCACGTTGGCGCGATCTTCGCTCTGCGGACCTTCGATCACAACAATGTAATCCTTGAAATCCACGGCCAGCGCCGCGTATCCACCAAGGATCAGGTAGACGCCGTCTCCCAGTTTCTGTGACGGCGGCGCCGGCTGGGCGGCGGCCGCCGGCGGTGGCGCCTGAATATTGACGGCGACGTTCGGCTTCACCTCCGTGATCGTGAGATCCAGAATCGGATACGGCCCCTGCTTCTGAACGATTTTCGTCGGAAACTTCACGCCGCCGAAATCCTTGTAGTCGGTGTAGGTCGCGTCGAACAGCATGTCGCCGAGCATCGCATTGTCGATCCAGGTTTCAACGCGCTCCACCATGTTTTGATCATTGATGTAGCCATTCACCCTGGCCTTGTTCTGCCCCGTGAACGTTACGATGTTGTACTTCTTCCCGCCGATGGTCTGCGATTTCACCGTCGCGTTATTCTTTGCGGCCGCTTGCAGGAAGCCCTGAGGCATCATCCAGATTTCCAATTGCTGCACCCACGGCGTGCTGGCGGTGGCGACCACCGTTTGATTCTGCGTCTGCTCGCCGACGACCGGCTGCTGGCCGCCACCTCGCGGCGGGTTCTCACCCTGCATGCGCACGCGATCCATGCGAAACGCCGGCGTTTCAAAGTTGATGGCGCGCTTGTATGTCTTGTCGATGAACTTTGGCCAGGCCGCGTTCGGATTGACATTTTGCCCGATCGCAAAGTCGAATCCCGAGCCGGAATACTCGACACTCTTCAACGAACCCATTGCCTTCGACGCATTAGCGATGACGGTTTTCGCGTCTTGCGCCATAGCCGTCCCTGCGAGCAACGCAATGAGCAGCACGGCGGAGACAGATCTCTCACGCATATTCCCTCCATTCTTAATCTGCGCGCTCTGCGACCAGAGCTGTCCAAGTTAGCTTCCGGCACTCCTCTCCGTTTTTAAGGAGTGGCCGCGCCATCAAGCAATGGTCCCGTTCCTTTGATCGGCGCGGACGGGGTGGTTGCTCATGTCGCGAAGCCACCTTATAGATGCTCGCGCAGCGCACCGATTATAAGGTGGCTTCGCGACGTTGAACAAACTGCCCCGTCTGCGCCGCTTCGGTGGCTTCGCGACATTTTCTTGATGGCGCAGCCACCCCGCCTTACCAAGGCGGGGAGTAGCAGCTCGCACTGTATGCATATTTCAGCCCAGCTTGTCTGGTCATAGACCGCCGCTACAATAAGAGTCGTACTTCTGCCACCTGCTGCTACGGCAACGCGAACACCACAACCGAGTCGCTCGCGATCGCAGCCACGTATTGCCTGCCGGATTTGCCTTGATACGTGAGTGGATTCGCGTTGACTGCCTGGTCGAGTTTGAAGGCCCAGAGTTCCTTCCCTGTTTTCGAATCGAAGGCGCGGAATCGCCGGTCATTCGTTGCGCCGATGAAGACCAGGCCGCCGGCCGTCGCGATCGGACCCGCGCTGCCGCTTCCTCCGACATTCTGCTTGCCCACCGGCAAGCCTTCATTCAAACCGAGCGGAACGTGCCACGCGATATCTCCGGTATTCGCGTTGACCGCCCAGAGCTGGCCCCATGGCGGCTTCTGGCAGGGCGCGTTACCCAATGTTTTTCCGCCCGCATCGCGAATCGGAGCCGCGAATCCGCTGTAAGGTCCCGGACCATTGACGCTGCCCCGGTCGTACGGTTGTGGCGATCCATTTCCACTTCCGTAGTTTCCGCCGGGACGCTTCTTCTCGATCCATCCGGTGAGCGCCGCATCGTGCGTTTGCACGAAGACCAAGCCGTTCCTGGTGTCTGCAGCCATGCCGCCCCAATTCGGACCGCCATTGCCAGGGAAGATGATCGTGCTTCTCGGCGGCGTCCCTTCCTCGTGAAAGAGGAACGGAGTGAATGGGCCTGCGTTGTAGAACCCGCCCGCCTTGTCGTAAAGCTCCCGGCACGCTTTCGCGTGTTCAGGCGTTGTGTCCTCCGCAGTGACGAGGTCTTCCTTCTTGAAGCTGGTGCGCGCCAGCGCCGGCGGTTTCAGCGGAAACGGCTGCGTTGGCGAATACCATTCATCAGGCGCATCGCCGGCGGCGACCGGGCGCTCTTCGACGCCGAAGACGGGCTTGCCGGTCTCGCGATTGAGGATAAACATCCAGCTCTGCTTGTTGATCGCCGCGAGGGCTGGGATGGTTTTCCCATTTTGTTTGATATCGAGAAGAACCGGAGCCGGAGGAAGATCCGAATCCCACAGGTCGTGATGGACCGTCTGGAAGTACCATTTCATCTTTCCGGTCAGCGCATCGACGGCGACGACGGAATTGCCGAAGAGGTTGCTCCCCGGCCGGTCGCCGCCCCAGTAGTTGCCGGCGGGCGAACCGAACGGCATATAAAGGATTCCGCGCTGTTCGTCGAGCGTCATGTACCAGCCCCAGACGTTGACGCCGGATCGCTGTTTCCAGCCGTCATCGAGCCAGGTTTCGTGTCCGGGTTCGCCAGGCTGCGGAACGGAATGGAACTCCCAAAGCTTCGTGCCGGAGCGGGCATCGAATGCCCGCGAGTCGCCTGGATCGCCGCCCTGCGATATCTCGCCGACCGAGGCGCCCAGCATGATGACATTCTTATAAATGAGCGGAACGCCGTTCCAGCCGACTTTGATATCCACGGAGCCATTTTCGCCAAAGCCGGCGGATGCTTCACCGGTGATCGCGTTGATGGCCATCAAGCGCCGTCCGGCGGTGAAGACAATGCGCGGTGGAGTTGCACCCTCGCCTGGCCAGAACGCGACGCCGCGAGAGCCGGTACTGCCGGCGGGCAGCTTGTATTCCCATACCAGCTTTCCAGTCTCCGCATCGAGGGCGAGGACCCGTCCGCCGGCAGGGAGATACATCACTCCGTTGATAACGATGGGCGTTGCTTCAGGATTTACTGTCGGTACGGGAGCTGCGCCGCGCCCGCCCGCGCCGCCACGACCGCCGGCAACCGGAGCCGCTCCGCGCGCAGCAGGTGCAGGGGCATTCGCATCGCCTGCCCGTTCAGGCGCCGGGGCGGGGGCCGCGCCACGTCCGGCCGGCGCATTGCTTAACCTGTAGTTCCACGCCATCTGCAAATTCGACACATTCGTTGGACTGATCTGCGTCAGCGGAGAGTAGCGTGTGCCGCCGAGATCGCGGTTGTACATCGGCCAGTCGGCTGCTGGATTCGGCTTCGGCGCCGGTTTTGAGTTTGGCGTTTGTGCCATTGCCGGCAGCAGCGCTGCTGCCGCGAGCATGACTGCATGATGAATGCGCATCGAATTTACTCCTTACCTCCTGTAGCGGCTCCGAAGGTCGCATGCAAATCCGATGCGCTACGCAGCGTTCCCACTGTAGCGGCGGTCTATGACCGCCGGTTTCTCCTCGCAACAGGCCATAAAACCGGCGGTCATAGACCGCCGCTACAATAGGAACGGCGCTCGAAAATGTGTGCGGCCTGGCGGCATTCTATCAAGAGTGGGGAGGGGAGTATAGCGGGCGCTGGATGGGAAAGGAAGGACCACAAAGGGCACAAAAAGATGGTGTTGCAGCAAATTATTTGTGCCTTTTGTGTCCTCTATTGTGCTTCTTGTGGTCCGATCCCATTCCGTGGTGCCTATTCGTCGGAGAGGACGAGGTACATCGCCAGCGGCGCGATGATCAAGAGGGCAAGGGCGGAGAGGAGCAAGCTCCACTGCGAAAGCGACAGCGTAGACACATCGATTTGGGTGAGCGCATGTTTCAGCCAGGGCCAGGCGCGTCCCAGGAGCGCGATGCCGACGCCGGCCGTGCACGCGCCGCCGAATGCCTGAACCCAGGTAATCGGGCGCGAAACCGTTCGTAGCGCCTCCTGGCGGGAACGGATTTCGGCGCGCCACCACACCAGCCCGGCGGAGGGCACGCGTGCATGGGCAAGCCCCCCTTCAAGGTCTTCGCGAAAGAGCGTGGCGATTTCGACGACGTCCGAGCAAACTGCGCATTCGCTGGCGTGAGTTTTCAATTCATCCGAACAGCGTCCGCAGCGCACGGCGTCCAGGACTTCCTGCTCACGAAGACATTCCATCCTGCTCATTTCCGTTCTCCCCGAAGCAGGGCCGCGAGTTTTCGTCTCGCCCGAAACAGGATCAGCTTGATGCTGGCGGCCTTCACGCCCAGCGCCCGGGCAATTTCGTCGTGCGACGATCCTTCGGCGTAGGCGAGCCAGAGGGCGTCGCGCTGGCGCGGCTTGAGCTGTGCCATGGCGCGGGCGAGATCGGTGCGGCGCTGGCTGCGGCCGGCAGCGTCCGAGTCCTTATGCGAAGCGGGCGCATGGTCGTCGCTAAGCTCGACCTGTTCATGCCACCGGCGATGACTGTCGTTTGCAAGATTGCTTGCGATCCGGAAAAGGTAATTCCGGCGGTGAGAGTCGCTTTCATAGGTGGCACGCATCCGCAGGAATCGATAATACGTTTCCTGGAGGAGGTCGTCCGCCAATTGCGCGTCGCCTGTCCTGCGGCACAGGTATACCCAGAGAGGGCGGGCAGTCCGGTCATAGAGCGCGCGAAAGGTGTCCTGATCCATTTGAAGCGTATCGGCCGCCTCGGTGGTTGCCGGTTCGAGCCGTTGAAGTTCGGAAAGAGTGATGTCACGCATTTGGAGGGGAGACTCCCGCGCTGTCGCTCGCCGAAGGGAGCGGAGTTGGATTCAGCAGCCCGAGCCGCCGTGACATGATGAAGGCCGCGAGGCCGGAAATCATTAGGCCAATTCCCACAGCCCCCGCCAGCATTGCAAGCACGAACAACGGTTCCGCCAGTTCCTTTTCTCCGAGCTGACTTGCTGCATATAGTCCGGATCCTCCGAGAGCGAGCACGATGCCTGCCTGTACTGAGAACAGAATCCGTCCAAGCGGAGCGCTCACGCTCCGCGAGGCCGAATCGATCGAGATCGGCGCCGATTCCAGGAAGCGTCTGCCGGCAGGGGTCTGAACATACGCCAGCAAGTCCTGGTTCGAGGTGAAGCGATCCAGCAGCTTTGAGTGGACCTCGCTCTGAACTTTCGAAACCCGCTGCCAGCGCCTTTGGTCGATCACCGTTTTGATCACCCAGCAAAGAAGGCTCACGACGGTTAGCATGACAACAAGAGCAGCAACGCCGGCCATTGCGTTTTCAGACCTTCGCATTGCCGGCGTGTACCTGTCCTCGGGGGAATAGTCCGGGTTGCCAACGAAGTAAACGGGATTGTGAGCGACCTCGGGATGCTGCATCAGGAATGCCGCGAGATTCGGATAGGGCGCCAGGTATTGTGGATTCGTCAGCAGCGAGGGATCGAGCCGAAGGACCTGCCCGAGTGACGGCGGGTACTGCTGGAGCAGTTTCTGTAGCGCCTCTCGCGTCTCATTGGCATCGTGCGGAGGCAGTACCAGAGCCGCCTGATTCTCGTTGAGAAGATTCTTTGGCGCTGGAGGGGCGACCGGCGCTTTCGCTGGCGCCTGCGCCTCCGCGATCGTGACTGCGAGCGCGCAGGAGATGAACAGAATGTGCAACAGCCTCATACCCATTACTACGCAGGGCGCCGTGAAAGGTTAACGCCGATTATGTCTTCTTTGGCTCCAGCTTCAGCGCAACCGAATTGATGCAATAGCGCAGACCCGTGGGACGGGGGCCATCCGGGAACAGGTGACCTAAATGGGCGCCACATTTGCTGCACATGACTTCAGTCCGGCGCATGCCGTAGCTGTCGTCGTGCTCCGTCTCGACGTGCTCTTCGCCGACCGGCTTGTAGAAACTGGGCCAGCCGGTGCCGGATTCGAACTTGGTGTCCGACTCGAAGAGCTCATTGCCGCAGGCGGCGCATTTGTAGACGCCGGGATCTTTTGTCTTGTAGTAAGCGCCGGTGAAGGCCGCCTCGGTG
>Ga0207090_1049_pt1 | contig 32964 bp, 25 predicted proteins | sample Alteio_BWMinHeat_50_FD_153565 | JGI IMG/M metagenome (GOLD analysis project Ga0207090, IMG submission 153565) | Enriched cells from forest soil in Barre Woods Harvard Forest LTER site, Petersham, Massachusetts, United States -... | ecosystem: Environmental > Terrestrial > Soil > Temperate forest >...
GTTCGGATGCGTCATGGACGCGAGGACTTCACACTCTTTTTGAAAGAGTTGAAGTCCCAGGGTATCTGTCAGATCTAACAGCGTCTTAATGGCCACAGGCCGTCGCATCACGGTATCGACCGCTTTATAAACGACACCCATCCCGCCCTTGGCGAGAATTTCCTTGAGTTCGTAACGGCCCTTCAGTTTTGCGTCGATCGGCATGGACTGGTCAATTATAGGGCACGGCTGAGTCGAGGAGAAGGGTTTAGGTACCAGGCTAAGACACGCCCTGACGTTCAGCTGGGGTGTGTAGTTGCCTCAGCGCTTCTTCTTCTCCGGGTCCGGCGCGTCGATACCGAAGTCATACGCTTTACCGTAGTTGCCTTTGGGAGGCTCCGCCGAGCCAATCAAGTAGAACATGTACTCCGCTTTGGCGAGCTTGCTCACCGTTAGCCGAAACATACCAGACCCTACTTCTAGTGCATCGAACTGTCTCATCGTTTCAGCTTTTAACTCTGGTTTCGGACCGGGAGGGCCCATGTCGATTTCCCGGCGGTCGTTCTTCCGGTCGAGAGTCACCAGGAGCAATTCCTCGATGGACTTGCCTTCTGGAAGACGGATGTAAAAGACTGGAGCGGCTTCGGCAACCCGGCTCTTCGCAGCGGATCCCACCAGATAAGCAGTAACCTTTCCCTTCTTCAGGAGGACCTTTCCCAGGCCGGGCCCCGCGCTCTCTCCCAGAAGCATTTTGATATCGGTTTTTACCGGCGCATTCTGCAGTAAGCGGTATAAGCCGGGCTCGGGCGGGATCCGGGCCGCGTCAGCATACTCGGGATATTTCCTGGCCGGCGGAGTGGGCTGGACGACCGGCGCCGGCACTGGGTCCGATCGGTTGGGAGCCGGGGGAGGAGGAGTCGTGTAGGGCTGCGAAGGATCGAGGAGATACTTGACGACGGTGTCATTGACGCCGGATTTCTTGAGTTCCAGCAGTTCGTCGGTGCTGAGGTCGAACGCCCTTCCATTCCTCTTGATTTTCGTGATGATCACATCGTCTGAAAAGCCGCTCTTGGACAGCTTAACAACCTCTTCCACGGTGAGGGGTGGGCCACTTGGAACCTGTTGAGCGGGGCTCTGGGACAGAAAGAGCAAGGGGAATAAAATGGCCAGCGCGATCATCAAACGATATGCGACCATGGGCTCCCCCGTTAGATTAGATCAAACCATCCCGTCTTGCAAACGGAATCGCGTGGGTGTAAGGTGATCTAACACAGGATAATGGCAGTGCAGCCGAACGCCCAAGAACCTCCGGCAAAAGACCCAAAGGAAGCCAGCGAGCAAGCGCCGTCGGAGAATCTGGCTCTGCTGTACCAGGGCTTGCTGACCGGTATAATTCGGCTGAAGGCCCAACGGCAACACATTTCCGACAGCGAATCCTTTCGCCGCCGAACAAAAGCGGCATTGCAGGACGCGGAGCGAGTCGCGGTGGGTACGGGCTACGATCACCGTGACGTGAGAGATACCCACTTTGCCGTGGTTGCTTTCCTCGATGCCGTAGTACTCCATTCTAAAGATCCAGTTCGAGCGGAATGGGAAAGAATGACTTTGGCTCTGGAACTGTTCGGCTATGCGGACGCCGGAGTAGTTTTCTTTGAAAAGCTGGAGCAATTCCGCTCGCGACACAACTCGGAACAGTTGGCAGACGTCCTTGAAGTCTATTTACTCTGCCTTCTGCTCGGGTTTGAAGGTCGGTATTCGGGAGCGCAGCGCGGCGGGTTGGACGGTATCATCGAGAGTTTGAGAATGCGAATTGACGATATCCGCGGAAGAAACAACCGACTTTCGTCCAGCGGGGACTTACCGCCCGCTCCGGTGGCATTAACGCCCCCCAAACGCCGGTACGACCATCTCCGCCTTGTAACGTTGGCCCTAGTTGTTTTCACTATTCTTTGTTTTCTGGTTTTGCGATGGGACCTGGTTTCGACCGGTGCGGAACTCCGCAACAAACTGTTCTAGGCGCTCTTGTGGGGCAATAAGTGACGATCAAAAGTCTCCTCTTCTGCTTGTTCCTGTATGTGGGCCTTGTGTGGGTGGCTGTCGCATACTGGTTTACAGGGGCGGACATTCGGCGTTACGGGTTGCTCGGCACTGCCATCGGCTTGGCGGCCGTCCTGGTCCTGGTTATCGGCGCGCGTGTGCTGAGTTGGTGGCATCTCTGGCGCGCCAAGGCGGCGGTCCGGCCCGCGGCTGCGGCGAAGCCGCCGGTGGCGGGTCATCCCGACGATGAAGCCTTGGCTGCACTGATCAACGAGGCGAACGCGACGCTTGCCAAATCAGAATCCTTCGCTGGAAAGGCAGGAAATACCCCTATTGGGTCCCTGCCTTTCTATCTTCTCGTCGGACCTGAGGGCAGCGGCAAAACCAGCACGTTCGTCAACTCCGGATTGGAGCCTCTGCTGCTTGCGGGTCAGGTTTCGGGGACCACGCAAGTGGTGTCCACACGGCTCTGCAATCTATGGCTGGCCAAGGGCGCAGTTTTCGCCGAAATTGGCGGACGAATTTTCAGCGCCGAAGTCAGCCGGTGGAGTCAATTCATAGGGGTGTTCCGCGGAAATGAGGCGATTCCCAAATGGCGGCGCTTGTGGGGCTCGCACGAACCTCGCCGGGATTTCCGTGGGGTGATTGCATTTTGTGAGTCCAAGGAGTTCACTGCGGCTTCTGCCGATCCACAACGGCTGGAGCGCTTTAGTCGCGATTGGCAGGAACGGCTTCGGTCCATCGCCGAGCTGTTCGGGTCGGATTTCCCGGTGTACCTGGTTATCACTAAGTGCGACAAAATTGCTTACTTTTCCGATTTTTTCCGTCGGTTGCCGGAACCGGAGACGCACCAGGTGTTGGGTTGCACCCTCTTGCCTCGTCAACCGGGGAGCGTGCCTGCGGGCGAAGTGTTCGCCGAGGCCGAGGCTAAGCGGCTCACGGCATCGTTCCGGCCTCTCTATCATGCGCTTGCCGCACGCCGCCTAACTCAATTGGCGCACGAACCCGATCCGGCACAACGCCCGGGCATCTACGAATTTCCGCGTGAGCTAAAGCGGATTCGATCTCCTCTTGTGCAGTTTCTAACCGACGTGTTCCGGCCGCATTCGTTGGGTCCCACGCCTGTTCTTCGGGGTTATTACCTGACGGGGGCACGCGAAGGGGAGGTGGCCGTCAACGACCCGATCGGCAGCCGTGTCTATTCGACCCCAATGCCAATGGAAGCTACGAAGCTGTTCCGCGGGGATGCTACGGTTTTTCAGACGGGCGATTTGAGTAAGGGTCAGCCCCCCGGCGGAAGGCGCAACTTGGGCCTACGCTGGGTGTTTGTTGCCGATCTGTTCCACAAGGTTGTGCTGGCCGACCAGCCTCCCCGAAAGCTCCGTCCGATTGATGGGCGATTCGAACAACAACGCAAGCTGGCTTTTGGCGCATTGTGCGGATTGTGCATTGTCTTGTGCTTTGCCTTCCTGCTCTCTTGGACGCGCAATCGAGGGCTTCTGCAAGACGTCGAAGCTGCGGCTGGTTCCGGGAGCGGCCGTCACAGCAACATTGCGACTCTCAGCGATCTGCAGACCCTCGACAGCATGCGGGCTCAGATCATCCGGCTGCGCGAGGGCTTGCCCATTTCGTTCCATTGGGGTTTGTACTCCGGTGATCGGATTCTGGAGGCGGCGCGTGCCAACTACTTCCGGCGCTTCCATCAACTTCTTCTGATCGACCTGAACAGTGTAATGACATCCTATTTGGGCGCTCTTCCTTCCGACCCAGACGAAAACTCACCGTCCGATCCCGTGTACCGGACCCTAAAGGCCCATATACTCATTACTACCCAGAGCTGCCCCCCGGATTCCCGGTTTCTGAGTAATGTTCTAAAAGGATACCGTCCCCGCATTGCGCCCAATACCACATCCGACTGGCAAGGCCTTGCGGACCGGCAAATCGAGTTTTACGCGAGCGAACTCGATTATGGCAGCCCAATACGGTTACCGCTGGATACCGCGGTTCGTGACAGGGCGCGTCAGTACCTTGGGAAGATCAGGGGTGTCGACAGGTTTTACGCTGGTATCCTGGCGAAGGCTGAAAAGAGTGTTGCGAAGACCGCCAGGCTTAGCGATCTGTCTCCGAATTATGCCAAGGTTTTGACCGGACCGGACGTAGTAAGTTCTGCCTTTTCTCGGGAAGGGTGGACTTTTCTGGAAAAGGCTTCCAAGGAGGGACTTGCGGCTGCTGAGGGTGAGGCCTGCGTAGTTGGGGAACCTTCAGGCATAGCCGGTGCATGGAAGCAGAACGCCGAGACTGCGCAGGTCATCCAGCGGATGTTCGTTCGCGACTACGTCGAAAGCTGGCGCAAGTTTGTCGAAGGCTTTTCGGTGGTGCGGTATGCCAGCGCCGCCGATGCCGCCCAAAAACTGGAGGTCCTGGCGGAAAACAGGTCCCCCCTGCTTGCCGTACTGAATCTGACGGCAAACCAGACTTATTTCCAGTCCTCGGCTTCCCAGGCTAGTGGCGCGCTCGAGAACGTACCCTTAATCGGCAAAACCATCGCTTCCATGAAAAAAGCGGAGGACAAGGCCAAGGCTACAGCCGCCAATCTAGCGCAAATTCCAGACAGCTTAAATGGCCCAGCGGACATCACGCGATCATTCCAGCCAGTACACTGGGTCGAGCCGCCAGGTAGCGAAACCTGGGTCGGGGAGAAAAACGCCGCTTACGTCGAGGCACTGGCACAGTTACGCCACTCCATGCAGGAGATCGCAGACTCGGGCAGGGATCCGGCCGTACATCAGGCGGCGGCTCAGAACTACGAAAAAGCTCTTGGTGCCGTCCATCAGATTGCCCTCGGCTTCAAACCTGTGGGAGTGGCAGGACTGGATGGTACCGTGCAGCGCTTGCTGGAAGACCCAATCCGGAAGGCCAACCCATTTATCATCAGGGACATGGAAAAGGCCGGTGCAGACAAGATCAACAGCGACTTACGGGCGTTTTGCAAAAGTGTCCAGCCCACGTTTCGCAAATACCCGATCCTGACCTCGTCAACTGATGACGCTTTGCCGGAGGAACTGACGCGCGCATTTGGACCCGGGCAAGGGATTTGGAAGTTTCAGCAGCAATCGATTGCAGAAATGGTTGTAAAGGAAGGTTCCGAGTGGAAGCTAAAGGATCCGGCTAAGAAGCCGCAAGTAACCGCCGACATGCTGAAGTTTCTGAATAGCGCCCAGCAAATCCTGAATTCTTTTTACTCCTCCGGCGCCCCGCAACCGCAGTTGACTTATACCTTGCGGCCCAAGTTAGACAGCAACTTCAAAGATTCCATTCTCGAACTGGAAATCGATGGGCAGCTCTATCAGTGGACCGGAGCCTTACAAAAGGCCTTCACTTGGCCGGCGCCCCCTGGTACTAAGGATTTGGGTGCTATAGCCCGTCTTAGAATCGGGGGCACAGTTGCTTTCCCATTTGCCTCCAGGCCCGGCGTCTGGGGCATTTTCAGAATCCTGGGCGATGCTGAGCCGCGCGAGTACGCTTCCAAACTCGTGGAGTGGAAATATTCGAGCGGCGGTGTTGGGAGGCGCGAGCCAATCAGTCCCGCCCCGGTACAACTGGAAATCGTTACATTTCCGGGAGGAGTAGACGTATTCAATCCCAATTTCTGGAGGGGTTTGCAGTGTCCAACTTTAGCGGTTCAGTAGAAGATCTTTTTTGAAACGTTTTGTCCGGTGACATCACTAGAGCCGAGACGGGTTCAGATAGGCGGCATGCGGCGCCCCTGGTACCGTACTCGGAGGAGTAAGGCAGAAACGGCATGCCGGGCATTTACTATGCCTTCGGGTCGTGATAGACTCGCTCCACGCAAAGGCGAAGACTTGAGAATTTCAAGGGGCTTTGCGGGAACAGAACCTAGGGGAAGTGTGAATAATGGCTAAGGAAAGTTTACAGAAAAAAGTCGGCCGGGTTCGCCCGCCTCGAGTGCAGATCACGTACGACGTGCAAGTGGGAGATGCGATCGAGAAGCGCGATTTGCCGTTTGTGGTGGGGGTTATGGCCGATCTTGCCGGGATGCCGGACAAGCCGCAAGACCCGATCTCAAAACGAAAGTTCATCGCGATCGACCGCGACAACGTGAATGACGTAATGAAGAAAATCGGCCCGCGGCTGGCATTCAAAGTACCAAACCGGCTGAACGAGGACGACACCAAGCTGAACGTCGAGTTGCGCTTCGAGAGTATGGACGACTTTCAGCCCGCGAAGATTGCTCAACAGATTACACCTCTTCGCAAGCTGCTGGAACTGCGGAACAGCCTGGCGAACCTGCGAAGCAGTCTCATCGGCAATGACAAGTTGGACAACCTCCTGCAGGAAGTGATCCAAAACGAGGAATTATTGCGCCGGGCAGGTTCGGAAGCCGGTATTCGGGCGGGCGAGGAGAAGGAGAGCTAATATGGCCGCGGAGCCCAAACCCACGACAGAATCCCAGCCGACGGTAGAAACGGCGGTGGAAAGCCGAAGTCTTCTGGACCGCATCGCCGAGGAAGGGCGGATCGGGCAAAGCCCCGAAGAACGAACCAGCGGGAAGCTGTGGATCAAGGATCTCGTTCAAGACGTGATGACCGGCCAGATGACTGTGTCCAAGGACACAGAGGCAATGATCAATGGCCGGATCGGGGAACTCGATGCGCTGATTTCGAGACAGCTCAACGAGGTAATGCATGCTGAGCCACTGCAGAAACTGGAGGGTTCATGGCGAGGCCTTCACTATTTCGTCCAGCAGACCGAGACGTCGGCCAACCTGAAAATCAAGCTCTTGAACATCAGCAAGACGGATCTGTTTAAGGACCTGGACAAAGCCGTCGAATTCGACCAGAGCCAGATCTTCAAGAAGATCTACGAGGAGGAGTATGGCACCCTCGGCGGCAGTCCGTTCGGCGCGCTAATCGGAGACTACGAGTTCGGGCGTCATCCGCAAGATATCGCCCTGCTCGAAAAGATGTCGGGCGTGGCAGCAACGTCGCATGCCCCTTTTATCGCCGCCGCCACCCCTGCAATGTTCAATTTCGAGAGCTATACGGAGTTGGCAGGGCCGCGGGACCTGGAAAAGATCTTCGACAACGAGGCTTACCTCAAGTGGAACATGCTCCGCAAGAGCGACGATGCCCGGTACCTAGGCCTCTGTATGCCGCATGTTCTCATGCGCCTTCCCTACGGAAAGGACACGACCCCAGTCGAGGAATTCGATTATGAGGAAGCGGTGGACGGGAGGGACCATTCGAAATACCTTTGGGGAAACGCCGCCTATGCCTTTGCGGCGCGCTTAACGGACGCCTTCGCCCGCCATGAGTGGTGTGCCGCGATTCGCGGAGTAGAGGGCGGAGGATTAGTGGAAGGACTTCCTGCTCACACGTTCATCACCGACGATGGCGACGTGGCAACCAAGTGCCCGACCGAGATTGCGATCACAGACCGCCGGGAGAACGAACTGGCGAAGCTGGGCTTCATTCCACTTTGTTACTACAAGGGCACCGACACCGCGGTATTCATGGGGGCGCAGTCCACACAGAAGCCACAGCTTTATCTCGACGCGGATGCCAACGCCAATTCGCGGCTATCTACGCAGCTTCAATATATCTTTGCCTGCTCTCGCTTCGCGCACTTCTTGAAGGTTATGATGCGTGACAAGATCGGCAGTTTTATGTCGCGCGATCAATGTGAGGCCTTTTTGAATAAGTGGATCGCCAATTATGTGCTCCTCGACGACATGGCGGCTCAGGATCTGAAGGCAAAGTTTCCGTTACGCGAGGCACGCATCGAAGTTTCCGAAATCCCGGGCAAGCCGGGCGCCTATAATGCAATTGCGTTCTTGCGCCCGCATTTTCAACTGGAGGAGTTGGCAGTGTCGCTACGGCTGGTGGCTAAGTTGCCGGCGGCGAAGGGTTAGCGCCTGGCATAATTCCAAATCGATTCATTCGCAACGCGCGTTGCGGAGAGGGTGAGCTTGTTTTCTGTTCGGCTTGTGTAAGCCGAGGACTGGTTGTACTAACTGAACGTAAAAAGGAGATTAAGATTATGGCTTTTAATGCTTTCGCGAACTTCGGTGACATCAAAGGAGAGAGCACCGACAAAGACCACAAAGACTGGGTGGTGATCACTCAGTTCGACCACGAAGTAACTCAACCCCCATCCGTCACGCAGAAGACGGCAGGCGGGCGGACGGCAGAGGCGGTTCAACACTCCGAATTCAGTATCCAAAAACTAGTGGACGCCGCCACCCCCAAGCTCTATGAAGCTGCCTGCAAAGGGACGCATATACCCGAGGTGACCATCGAGTGCTGGCGCGCCGGTGGCGATCCGCTCAAGTACTACGAGATCAAGCTGAAGGAAGTGTTGATCAGCGGTGTCGTCGCCAACGGGGATCCCACAGCCCAACATGGTTTCCCGACAGAGACGGTCAAAATGACCTACGGTTCCATAGCATGGACTTACACCAAGCAGAAAGCCGATGGCACAGCGGGCGGGAACGTAGCCGCGCAATGGTCTCTGGCCCAGGGCGCTGCGGCCTAGTACCTCTTGGTAGCAACGTTCCACCATGCCAACGGCATCGCTCTATACCGACGACTTCCTTGGACCGGTCTCGGCCGATCAGCCGGCCGGGGCCGATCTGCGCTGGACTGCGGAATGGGACCGGATCAAGGAAGCGCGGCGGGCTGATGACGACCTGGAACCTGGCCAGTGGACTAAGAAGGAGAGAAAGACTGCGGACTGGCGGTTGGTGGAAGAACTTGCCTCTGTCATGCTTCGCGAGCGCTCCAAGGATCTGCAACTCGCCCTGTGGCTGACCGAAGCCGGTCTGAAGCTGCATGGTTTTCCGGGACTTCGGGATGGCCTGCGTGTTACTCGTGAATTGATGGTTCGTTACTGGGACCATGGCCTCTATCCTCCTATGGAAGATGGTCCCGAAGACCGGGCTGGTCCTTTTGAGTGGCTGAATAATAAGCTGGTTGATTCAATTACCGCTATCCCCATCACGGTTCGTGCGGACGGGAACCCGGATTATAGTCTGACTGATCTGTTGGACGCACGCCGCACCGGTTCCGAGGCAAGCTTCAGATCGGCGGACGGAGAAATTGACGCTAAGAAGAAGAAGGCGTATGACGCGGCTCTGATCCAAGGGCATATTTCAATCGAGATGTTCGACCGGGCGCTCGCTTCCACTAAGCGGGCTCTCTTTGAAGAGCTCTACTCAGACTTCCAGCAAACCTATGACGAATTCAAAGCGCTGGAAAAGGTGATCGATGAAAAGTTCGGTGATGCCGCCCCGAACCTATCCGCCTGGCGTAATGCGATGAACGAGATTCGCCAGGAAATCGACGACATTCTGGTCAAGAAACGCAAGGAAGAACCCGATCCTACCCCTAACGACAATACACAAGCGCAGGTTGGCGAGTCCGCCGCCCCAGCCAATCCGCTTACCTTCCGGTTTCCACTCTCCCTTTCGGAAGCCACGGGCTCGACTGGGGCTCTGGGAGGTTCATGGCACGACGCGGAGATGCTTATCCGATCCGGCCAAGTCGATAAGGGTCTCGCCGAGATGATTCGCCTCTCGGCCCGAGAGACGAGCGGGAGGAACCGCTTTCAGCGCAAGCTCTTGTTGGCTGAAGTTTGCCTGGCCAGTAAGCGTGAACGCCTGGCCCGCTCGATTCTGGAAGAACTGGCCGAACAGATTGACAAGCTGCAGTTGGAGCTATGGGAATCGTCGGAACTGATTTCCGGTGTCTGGACCCGGCTATACAGACTGTACAAAGAGGGCCCCGATGGCGCCGACCGGGACCGTGCGGGTAAATTATACGAGCGGCTCTGCCGGTTGGATCCGTGGCAGGCCCTGGGTTGCGGAGAGGGATAGCATGCCGATCGATGAATACCAGGCAGGCGCTACATTTTCCCTTCTGGACCGCTTGATCGATCTTCAGCCTGAGGCACAAAAGGAGGTCCCTTCGAACTCCTGGGAGCAGATGCGCGAGTTCAAAGCTGCCCTCTGCCGCGATCTGACTGCTCTTCTCAACACTCGGCGGGCGAACAAAGATTTCGACGCAGTTTATGCGGAGGCGACGAATTCACTTCTGACTTTTGGGATCACCGACTTTACGGCTTACAACCTGAAGAGTGAAACCGACCAGGACCAGGTGCGCCGCTCGATCGAACGGGCGATCCGCCAGTTCGAACCGCGGCTAACGCAGGTCGAGGTATCGGTCGAGAAACCTGACCCGTTGCGGCCGGTGCTCCGCTTCCAGATAGCGGCGCTGATGCGCATCGAACCGGCGGCGGAACCTGTCGTCTTCGATGCCACGCTGCAACGCGAGTCGCGGCGCATTGCCGTCTCCGGAGGAAACTCGTGAGAGACGAGCTGCTGCCATACTACGAGCGGGAGCTCAAGTTTATCCGCCAAATGGCCGGCGAGTTTGCGGAAAAATACCCGAAAGTGGCGGGCCGTTTACTTCTGCAACCGGAAACGTGCGACGATCCGCACGTAGAGCGGCTAATCGAAGCGTTCGCCTTGCTGGCGGGCAGGGTGCACCACAAGCTGGATGATGAATTCCCGGAAATCACGGAAGCCTTGCTGGACGTGCTCTACCCGCACTATCTTAGGCCTGTGCCTTCGATGGGCATTGCTCAGTTCCAACTGGATTCATCGCAAAGCGCTCCAGTCTCTACTACCGTGCCGTCAGCCATGCCAATTCACAGCAAGCCGGAGAATGGCCAGGTCTGCTCGTTCCGGACCTGCTATCCAGTGACCCTCTGGCCCCTGCGGGTTACGGGGGCAATGGTCTCACCCATTAACCGTTTCGCCACGCCCGGAATGCCGGCCGACGCTGCGGCGGTGATCCGCATCGGAATGGAATGCCTCGCCGGACTTCGATTCGAGCAGTTGCCGCTCGAATTCATCCGGTTTTACCTCAACGGAGAGAGCGCCGCTGTCCACACCCTCTACGAGTTTCTGTTTCTGAACGTCCTGCGCGTCTCCGTGCGTGCCTTGCCGGCCAGAGAGGGGACTGCTCAGGCTGTTCTCCCCGCCAGCAGCCTGCAACCAGTGGGATTCACGTCGGCAGAGGGGATCCTGCCGTACTCCGACCGCAGCTTCGTGGGGTACCGTCTGCTGCAAGAGTATTTCAGTTTTCCTGAAAAATTCATGTTTCTGGATTTGAAGGGGCTGGGGCGTTTGCCCAAGAGCGGCTTCGGCACGGAGTTCGAAATCCTGATCTTTCTTAAGCCACCCGACCAGCCACACCGGCTCATCGCCTTAGAGCAAAGCGTCGGCGCCGGCACATTCCAGCTTGGCTGCACGCCCATGGTGAATCTGTTTGAGCGCATCGTTGAGCCCATCCGCGTGACTCAGACCAAGGCGGAATACGTGATTGTGCCGGACCAGCACCGCCCGTTGAGCACCGAGATCTACTCCGTGGACCGCGTCGCTTCCGCCAGCTATCTCGAATCGCCCCGGGTCTACGAACCGTTCTACTCGTTGCGCCACGGCGCCACGGACGAGACCCACAAGCACTTCTGGTACACCCATCGGCGGCCTTCTTCCCGGAAGAACGACAACGGCACCGAGGTATACCTTTCGCTGGTCGATCTGGATTTCAATCCGGCGCTTCCCCCGGATGAGATCCTGACGCTGCAGGCCACCTGCACGAACCGCGACCAGGCCTCGCACTTGAAGCTTGCCGGTCAGTTCGGCGAGTTGGAGCCCGAAGGCGCCGCCCTGGTTCGCGCACGCTGCCTTCGCAAACCGACCCTGACGATGCGCCCGCCGGCGCGCCGCGGCCTGCAGTGGCGCTTGATCTCGCACCTGTCTCTAAACCATCTCTCCATTGTGGAAAAAGGGTCGGAAGCACTACGCGAGATCCTCCGCCTGTACGATTTTTCGGACGACCCGGCCATCCGCCGGCAAATCGCCGGGGTCGCAGGCGTGACCAGCCGTTCCTGTATCAGCAGGGTGACTTCGGACACCGGGGTGGCCTTCTGCCGCGGCACCGACGTGACTTTGGAATTCGACGAAGACCAGTACGTGGGCGCGGGGGTGTTTCTCCTGGCCTGCGTGCTGCAAAGGTTTCTAGGATTGTACAGCGCGGTGAATTCCTTTAGCCGCGTAACGGCAAAGACGAGGAAAGGAGTGGTAAAGCAGTGGCCGCCCCTGGCCGGCGAACAGATCCTTCTCTAGAAGAAGGCTTGTTCGAACGTGGCTACGAGTTCGAATTCTTCCAGGCTGTGCGCCTGCTCGCCCGGACATTCTCAGGGCGAAAACCCGTGGGCGGCACAGCCCGGCCCGAGGAAGAGTTTGTCCGCTTCGGCGCGCGCCTTTCCACGGCATTTCCGCCCAGTGCCGTGCACGAAATCGAGCACATTCCCGATTCGCCCGATCCTGTAAATATGACGGTAGCGTTCCTGGGGTTGACCGGCATCCAGGGTGTTTTGCCGCTGTGCTACACCGAATGGATGCTCGAGCGGGAGGCCGCCAAAGACGATACGCTCGCGGCGTTCCTCGACCTGTTCAACCATCGGCTGCTCTCCTTGTTTTATCGTGCCTGGGAAAAGCACCGCCCGCCCGTACTGTATGAACTCAGCGCCGCCCGAAACCAACAGCCCGACCCGATTACTCACTCTCTGTTCGACATCGTCGGCATGGGTACCTCTGGCTTGCGCGGGCGCATGCGCATCCAAGACGAAAGCCTGCTGCTCTACGCGGGCTTGATCGCGCAACGCCCACACTCCGCCACCGCGCTCCGCGGTATTTTGCGAGACTACTTCTCCGTGCCCGTGGAAATCGACCAGTGCGTCGGCGATTGGTACGAACTGGAGGAGGCCGACCGGTGCTATTTGTCCGCCGAGTTGGAACGGAACCAACTGGAGGTCGGCGCATTTCTCGGCGATGCGGTTTGGAATCAGCAGGGGCGATTCCGCATTCGCGTGGGCCCGCTCGATTTCGACCATTTCCGGGATTTCCTTCCTGATGGCCGGGCCATGGCTAAGCTGGTGGAATTAACGCGGTATTTGGCCGGACAGGCGATGGCCTTCGACGTTCAGGTGTTCCTGCGCGCCGGAGAGGTCCCAGACTGCCGGCTGAGCGATGAAGGCGTGGATGCTCCCCGCCTGGGCTGGATGGGTTGGCTCAAGACCGGCGCGTTCGAGAAAGACGCGGGCGACGCCGTTTTCGCGTGGGTGAACTGATGGCCATAGCACAGGAACACCGCCGTATCGCGATCGCAACGCCTCTGGGCAAGGATGTGCTGTTGCTGCGCGGGTTCACCGGGTCGGAAGCGATCTCCCAGCTCTTCCATTTCGATCTGGACCTCCTGTCGGAAAACGACTCCATCAAGTTTCAGGACGTGGTGGGGAAGAACGTCACGCTCCGCATCTACGACGCGGACGGAAAGGAACGCAATTTTAACGGCTTCATCAGCCGGTTCTCACAGGGTTCGAAGGATCAGCGCGTAACCGCATACCGCGCCCAGATGGTGCCCTGGCTGTGGTTCCTGACGCGCACGGCCGATTGCCGGATCTTTCAGAACAAAAAAGTGCCCGACATCATCCAGCAGATCTTTAAGGACCTCGGGTTTACGGATTTCAAGCTTCGCCTGTACGGCGATTTCGCGGCCCGCGATTACTGCGTGCAGTACCGGGAAACGGATTTCAACTTCGTTTCACGGTTAATGGAAGAAGAAGGAATCTGCTATTACTTTGACCATACGGATGGCAAGCACACGCTCGTCCTGGCGAACGACCCGGGGGGCCACGACCCATGCCCCAACCAGAAGACGGCGCGCTACGATTTTCGCGGCGGCAACATCGTATACGAGGACGTGGTGACGGAGTGGTTTTACCAGGAAGAGTTCAGGCCGGGCGCGTGGGCCCAAACGGATTATAATTTCGAGATGCCCAGCACGAGCTTGGCGGTAACGGTGAATGGCAAGAATCCGTACGAAATCTACGAGTTTCCTGGCGAATACCGGGTCCGGCCAGCGGGCGACAAGCTGGCGAAGATTCGTTTGCAGGAGCAAACCGTGCCCGGGGCGGTAATTCAGGGCGGCGGCGGATGCCGGCATTTCTCCAGCGGCTACCAGTTCACATTGCAGGACCATTACCGCACCGATCTGAACCAGGCATACCTGCTGACCTCGGTACGCCACATGGCGACCCAGGGCGGCAACCTCAATGTCGGCGCAGCGGGCGGGGTGGAACTGACGTACCGGAACAGTTTCGAATGCATCCCCGCTTCGACTCCATACCGCCCCCCGCGCGTGACGCCGGAGCCTTTTGTGCAAGGTTGCCAGACGGCGGTCGTGGTCGGCCCGGGCGGCGAAGAGATTTACACGGACAAGTACGGCCGGGTGAAGGTGCAATTCCACTGGGACCGGGAAGGCAAGAAAAACGAGAACAGCTCGTGCTGGATCCGCGTCTCGCACCCCTGGGCCGGACAAGGATGGGGAGCGATTTCCATCCCACGGATCGGCCAGGAAGTGATTGTCGATTTCCTGGAAGGTGATCCGGACCAGCCAATTATCACAGGCCGCGTATACAATGCGGAGCAGATGCCGCCGTTCGGGATGCCGGGCGGGGCGGTGGTGAGCGGCATCAGGTCGAACAGCACGAAGGGTGGGGGAGGGTTCAACGAGATCTCTCTGAACGATACGAAGGGGACGGAGCTCATCAATATTCACGCTCAGTACGATCAGCAGAAGAAGGTGGAGCATGACGAGCGGGTGAACATCGGCCGCGACCGAACCGAACATGTGGGGCGCGACGAGAAGATCACGATCGACCACGACCGGACCGAGGAAGTAAAGAATGACGAACGAATCCTGATCAAGCATGATAAACACGAGGTGGTCAACAACGATCGTTCGTTGCAGGTCGACCGTCATAAGTCAGAAAAAGTCGGCAGGAACAAAACTGTTCAAATTGGCGGGAATCACAGCGAAAACATCGATGGTGCGATGTCCATTGTCATCGGGAAGACTCTGATGGAGAACGTTCTCATCAACTATGCCGAGACGGTTGGGGGAGCCATGGAGGTGTCTGTGGGCGGCGCACTCATGATCAGCGCCGGTGGAATCATGGCGGAAAACGTCGGCGCCGTCAAAACGGAGGCTATCGGCGGAAATAAATCCGAGACCATCGGCGGCAACAAAAGCATGGTTATAGCCAAAGACTACACCGAGAGTGTAACTGGTCAAAAGAATGTGAAGATCTCAAAAGACGTAATGGAGGAGGTCTCCGGCAAGCATCGGGAAGAAGTCACTAAGGAATTCATGGTGGCCGCGAAGAAGATTGAAATTACGGCCGAAGACGAAATCCACCTGAAGACCGGCAGCGCAGAAGTGATTCTGAAAAAGAATGGCAACATCACAATAAAGGGAAACAAAATCAATGTGGAGGGTGACGGTGATGTCATCATCAAAGGCAGCAAGATCAAGGGCAACTGAGGTTTCAGACTCGACCGCTGGTATTCTGACAGCAGTGCTATCTACGCGAACGTTCGGGGTTGTGGTCGGCGAAGTTATGTACTGTCAGCCGGACGGAAGCATATCGGTCGACTACCCGAACAATACCGAGGGCCCACTAACTGCCAGGACCTTGGTCGAGGAGGTGTTTCTAGGTGCCAAGGTATTACTGGCCTTCGAAATGGGCGAACCAACTCTTCCCATCATCCTCGGCATCGTGAGCGACCGGGCTAGAACGCAAGGTCGGACCATACACCTGCGCGCGGACCGGATTATACTCGACGCGAAAGACGGATTGTTGCTCAAGTGTGGCGAGAGTGGCCTTGAGGCTCGGAAGAATGGCGATGTTCACCTCAAAGGAAGGGATGTTGTGAGCCGCGCCGCTCGCACGAACAAGGTGCGAGGCGCAACCGTACGGATCAACTAAGGAGATCGCATGCCGGTTACCGTCGGTGTGAATAGCATGTCTGTAGTTCACCAGGGTAGCAACGGAATCACTCAGGCATTTCCTGATGTCTGCAAGACGCCGGCTCCACCCGCTCCGTTCGTGCCAATTCCATATCCAAACATCGCGCAATCGTCCGATACAGCCGATGGCGCCAGCACTGTTCTTTCGGACGGAAATCCGACTTGCGTTAAGGACTCCAACTTCCGGATGAGCACGGGTGACGAAGCCGGTTCACTTTTGGGCGTGGCATCCAACAAAATCAAAGGCAAGGCCGAATTCGTCAACTTTTCGTTCGACGTCATGTTCGAAGGCAAGAATGTGGCTCGGGCGATGGATCTGATGCTTCACAACGACAAGAATACGCCCCCATTTCCGGTAGTCCAAGGCCCAGTGGTAGCTATGGGAACTGAAAAGACATGCTGCTACGTCTGCGATAAAGCGCTGGATTGACGGTTGTATGAGCACTCATATTGCGGCAATCGGCATGGTGAGCGCGCTTGGTCTGGACTGGGCAACCTCATGCGCCGCCTCCCGATGTGGAGTCTCTCGAGCGGCGGCTCTCGATCATTACCGCGTGCAAGCGGGTGACCCGTGGAAGGTTGAGTTCGTGGTCGGACATCAGGTGGATCTGCTCACTAGGGGGTTCGAACGGCACGGGCGTTTGCTCCGGCTTTTGACGGGAGCACTGAGAGACCTGCTCCGAACGACTTCCGAAACGGCTCGCGATTATGATTCCGCTCCCGTATATCTGTCCCTTCCCGACCCGCATCGGACCTTGAGCGATGCGGTGCTGGACGAAAAAACCGGGGCAGAGGCGCCCGTACGGCGCTCAGAGACGTCGCCGTCGCAGGGATTTGATGCGGCGGCGCTTCTTTCACAAGCCGCCACTCTGGCCGGGTGGCCCTGCCGCATTCGTTTGGCTGCCGCTGCTCACTCGGGTCACACGGGAACCATTGATATCTTGGAAAGATGCCTTCGGGATCTGTCTGCTGGACAGACCAGTTACGCAATTGTGGGCGCCGTGGATTCGTTGCTGGACGACGAAACGTTGGCCTGGCTCAGCAACACACGGCGTTTGAAGAATCCCAGTTTCGCCACAGGCATGGTCCCTGGCGAATCAGGCGTCGTTTTACTTTTATGCCAGGGCCAGCAGATGAAAGGGCACTTGGGAACAATCGATCGGCTGGCATTTGACCACGAGGACCAATCGTTCGATAGCGGGAAGGCACCGCTCGGCAAAGGGCTGAGTAGTGTCGTCCGGCAGGTTGCGGATGGGACAGACTGGCCTGGGCAATCTTCGCCGTGGGTGCTGTCCGATCACAATGGCGAGGTATACCGTGCGAACGATTGGGGCTGGGCGCTGCAGCGCTTGACAGCCGCTAACGCCATCTTTTCGACGAGCCAAATGTGGTTTCCGGCGAGTTCATTCGGCGACACTGGAAGCGCCGGCGCAGCGGTGGGAATCGCCTGTGCAGTGGCTGCGTGGAAACGTGGTTATGCGCCTTCTACCCGTTGCTGCATCGCCGCCTCAGCAGATAGTGGCAGGCGGGCAGGATTGCGAATGAGTAACCCTCAAGCCCGGCGAGGTTGATCACGATGGCTGAACCAAAGCATAGGAAGCCAAGAGGCAAAGCAATAGATCAGTTCTGCGGTTGTGCGCCCTACGGCGCCGCGTGCGCCTGTGGAAATAAATACCGCGTTACAGGCAAGCCCCAACCCTGGTTTTTCCCGTACCAGGCCCATCATCTCTTGCCCGTGACCTGTATAGGTTCGGAACTCATCAGCAAATCCGAGATCGAGGGCGTCCTGAAAAAGACTGTATGGTGCATCAATGCCAAGCCAAACATGTATGGAATGCCGACGTGGGGATACACGGTCAAGTGGTACTTCTTCGCGGGGATCTTCAACGTTCCGGGCGCTCCGCCATGGAAGAACATTCCGCAGCATCTGAATGACCATGACCTGTACAACACGGAGGTTAAGGGCTATCTGGGCCATCTCGCTGTCAGCTATGCAAACGCAGACCATGACGCCCAGGAAGACGATATCAAAGGGGACCTTGAAGAGCTCTCCAGTGACATGAAATCGGATTTGAAAGATCGGGGATTACGGACCGGCGGCACAGACGCCGCCTGGAAAGCCGCGATGGCGGCGTCAAGCCTGGGAAAAGATCACTCGACCTGGTACGAGCCGTTCTCTATGTCCGATACTCCTCGTGAACGGGCTTTCCCGGCAGCCGTGTCGAGCTGGATTGATCGTATCTTTGAAGCACTCACAAAATAGACTATGCCCGTGTCTGACTATCTGCTTTGGCCGAAATCGAATTCAACACCATACGCCTGCGTGTTAGGGAATCTGCAAGGCTTCCAGGACCTATATCCGATGTGGGGAGGCCAATCTGTTCAGGAGAGTTTCCCGCCGGATGCGGAGTATCCCATGGACCCGGAATTCCCCGACAACACCGTGTTGGCCGACACGCTAATGAACAGTCAATATCTGATCGTTGGCAGTGAACGCCTAAAGGATTTCCTCGCAAAGAAGCAGCTATCGCCCGTCGAGTATCTAAAGGTGAGAATCCGAGACCACAGGGGTAAAAGTGCGGCCTCCTATTGGATAATCAACCCGCTCGATAACGTAGATTGCCTCGACCATATGGCCTCGGGCGCACTGGTGAGCCGCGTCGATAAAACGCAAGTGATCAAGGTCAAACGAACGATTCTGAGGGAAGACGCTCTCGATCCTTCGCGGCAGTTGTTTCGGATCACCGGCTATCCGCAGGGAATACTCATCCGTCGGGATTTGGCAGACGATATCTATGCCGCCGGCTTTTCGGGGATCAAGTTTCGCGAATTGGAAACGAAGGACAAATGATTAACGAAGAGCTCGTGAACAGCCATGCGTACGAAACCGCTTTCTGGATGGCGGGTGTCTACAGTCCGGATTATCCTGCCCGCCTGCTGGGTGAGTTGGCGACCGATGTTTCCAATAAAATTCGCGCCATAGCTATTTTTCGGCTGCTTAGCGACGGCAAAAGCAATAGCTTCTATCACAACCTGATCCGCAGCGGGCTGGTGCGGCAGCGCTATCTGCAGCGTTGCCGCGATGAAAACCTTCTGTCAGATCATTTCCGTGCTTCCGGGCGGTATCTACCCCTTTTCGACGCGATCGCGGCGGCTGATTTTATGCTTGCCGCGAGTATCATCGATCTGTCCCCTACGGAGTATATGCCAGGCCACGAATACGAAGACGACCACTGCTATGCTCAAATTTCGCACGGCCTCGTAACGGGCCGAACGGAAAGGGCGCAAGAGCTACTTGGGCGGTTCGAACGCTATTTGGAAGGTGGTCGAAACGGCCGTTTTTTGGTGGTCGCAGCCCTTCTTGAAAAGGATCAGCAGGCATTCGATTTGGCGTTCGAGCAACTGCTTTCCGATCGGGAACGGGAGATCGCTGCTGACAAAAAGCGCCGTCAGATTGAATCGCCGCCCATTCTTGCCTTCCGCCGTATCTTTGTCGAAGGGCTCGCTATTCTCCGGCTAGCGGAGAAGGTCCGTCTAAGGACCGAAGGCGAGTATCTCTTCTGCCCTTCCATAGCTCGAATACCTATGACCGAGCCGTTTCCCGGAGAGTAGTGCTTGGGCCAGACAGAAATTACGAATCAACTTCCGTTTCATTTTGGTGTGCAACATCTTCTCGACCGTGACGGTACGCCGGTGGCGGTTGGCATCACCAAAGCGACTTTCACCATTGCGGGGGATGATCTTCGGATTGCCGACGAACAGATGCCTTTGCTGCCTGCAGGCAAGTCTTGGGGCGAACCTGGCAAGTCAAGTTACCAATACGAACCGGAGTGCAGCTACTTCAAATCCGGCACCGACGTGGCCCTCGTCGGCGCGGCTGTTCCACCTTCCGGCGCTGCGACCCATGTGGAGGTCAGCTTTTCGGTCGGTCCGTTGCGAAAACGTGCCGTGGTTTTTGGTGACAGATTCTGGACGCGTAGTTTTGCGCGCCCCTACCTCTCATCACCCGAGCCGTTCGAGTCGATGCCCCTGGTCTACGAACGCGCTTTTGGAGGCTGGGACCGCAGCGATCCTGACCCAGACCGCCACACTTATGAATCCCGTAATCCAGTGGGCACTGGTTTTGCCAAGAAGTTCGCTGCTGACCAGGAGCGAATTGCGCTCCCCAATATCGAAAACCCCTCTGATCTGGTCACCAGCATGAATGATAGGCCCAGTCCGGTGGGGTTCGGCTTTATCAATCCCGATTGGCAGCCTCGCGCATCATTGGCGGGCACTTATGATTCGTCGTGGTCTGAAAATAGAGCACCGCTACTGCCAGAAGACTTCGATCTACGGTTTTTCAATGCTGCGTCTGAGGGATTGAGGTCCAATGGGTATCTTGTGGGGAATGAGCAGGTCACAGTGCAAAACTGCGCTGAGCATCCCGTCCTGCATTTCTGTTTGCCGGGAGTTCCGCCTCCTACCTGCCGATTCCGGTTCGCCGATCGGGTCGATCGCAGTGAGAGGAGCAACCTCGATACAGTCGTAGTTAATACTCTAAGTCATGTAGTGATTTTGACTTGGCGTTGCCATGTGCCTCTTCCTCGGGGACCTGAGTTTCTCTTGGAATTACACGTCACAGGGGGACAATAGTGGTGTCTGTTTCGTACCGCAGCTTCTTGGTCGATCTCTATGAAGAATACCTGCAGGATGCTTCCTTTCTGTACGCCCAACGCTTGGAGTTGTTTGATAACCCCGAACTCACTTGGAAGAAAATCGGCGAATTTGAAGAGCGTCTCGAAGCGCATATCGACGGTCTCGTAGTCGGAGACAAACTCGCCCTCGAAGTCTGTAAGCGCCATGCCGCCGAAGGCGATTTCGGAGAGGTTTTCGCCGCTATATGTGTGTTTTGTCGCCAAAGTCAGCGCGACCTCGTGCTCTCCATCTTCGATCAACTCGACCCGACCGATGCCGAAAAGGCAAGCGCGGTCGCCGACGCGCTGAAATACGAACTCCCAGATGCGTGGTTCCCGGATTTCCTGACGTTGCTTGCCTCCGGCGATCCCAAACTCGCTCCCATATTGGCCCGCGCGTTCGGATACCGGCGGCTGCCATGCGGCCCCCAGTTGCTGAGCGCCATGAAACGATGTGCCGCGCTGGCTCTGCCGGAAATTGTCTGGGCCCTCGGGCGCATCGCTCACAAGCCCGCCAGCGGTCCGCTGCTCGACTATCTGAGGAGCGAGGACGAACCGGTCCGCTTCGCCGCCGCAATGGCGCTGGCACGCTTGGGCGAGCCAAGGGCCTTTGATTCCTGTCTGGACCAGGCTCAATCCAATACCTGGCCGATTCTGCCCTTAGGTCTGGCAGGCGGGCGCACTGCATTGCGCCTGCTCACCGAACTTGCCGAAAAGAACGGCGGCGTAGATTGCCTCACCGCGCTGGGATTGCTCGGTGATCCCGTAAGCATCCCTCTGTTACTCTCCCGGCTGGCAGAGCCCCCAACAGCCGCTTCAGTCGCAACCGCGCTGCAATGCCTCACAGGTGCAAGCATTTACGAAACTGTCTTCGTTCCCGACGAGATCGATGAAGACGAATTGTTCGAGTCCGAGCGCGAACAACTCAAGCAAGGCAAACCGCTAGATCGCGGCGACGGCAGGCCCTTCGGATCGACAGTCACCCGACTATCCCAAAACTCCGAGGACTGGAATCGTTGGTGGCAGCAAAACGCAAACCGATTCAGACCGGGCGTGCGCTACCGCAATGGCGGGCTTTTTTCCCCTGGCCGACTCATCGAGATGCTAACGGCCGAGCGCACTCCCCACCAGCTCCGGCAGTACTGTTCCGAAGAGCTCGCCACTCGATATCAAAACGATTTCGGCATTGAGACTGATATGCCCGTGAGCCGTCAGGTCACCAAGCTGTCAGAAGCCTTTGACTGGAGCCAAACTGGCAGCACCCACTTTCAAGAGGGTGAGTGGTATTTCGCCGGGCACCGATGTGCGTGACCGGTCCGATTCAGGCCCGTATCCTATACCCGGCCCAGGGCACCATCGTTGTTCACTCCCTTCGCAAACAACGTCACCGCTTAGTTTCAACAAGTTGCACCATCCCACGCCTGTGCGACAGCTCGCCTGCGGCTACACTTGTGGTGGACCAAGCTATGAACGCCAATTCATCCCACTCGGAAGCCGATTCACCCGGTTTGGCTTCGTTCCGTCACTTCCCCCGCAGGCCACCTCACCAGAGAATTGGCTCGATTTCGTCAATCTTGCAGCCTCGACCCGCAGGACTCGCCACACCCACAACTGGCTTCGTTCGGGCGCACAATCAACGCGAGTTCAGCCCACCTTAACCCGGCCATCTCCGCTCACCCTCATGTGTTTAGCGAATCAGCTACAATATCAACCCAGGATGTTTTTTTTGAAACCAGGAGCCGCCCATGGATAACCCGGCCGCACCCGCCGAAAGCCTCAACGTCGAGCAGTTGCTGCACCTGCATACGCTGACCAAGGAAGTCGCCAAGATCTGCCAGAAGCAGCTCCGTGGCTACCTCGACACCATGGCGCTCCTCTTCCGTCCCCGTCGCATCCTCGGCGATGCCATGGAAGGCGCGGAGCGGGAGGCCGGCGGCGGCTCCGAGCGCACCGTCGCCGAACTCCGCGATCTCTATCGCAAGGTCGCCCTGCGGCCCTTCGATCTCCGGCCGGAGCTAAGCGTGCCTCTCGAGTCCGTGTCCACCCAGATGCAGCTCTACGAATGGGAATATCTGCATCAGTCGAAATCCGATCGCGGCTGGCGCAGTATCAAGGTCACTTCGCCGCTCACCTGGGTCGTGGCTTACTCCTCCACTTACTCGCTCCCCATGCTCCGCCAGGTCCTCGCGGGACAAGAGGAGCGCGATTCCGAGGCAGTCCGCGCTTTCGTCCTGCGCGCCTGCCTGATGCACCTCCACTTCCAGAAGTTTCCGGCGATAGCCGAGCTGCTCGGGGCCTTGCGCTACGCCGTCGAAGTCCGCTATGCGACGGAAACGGGCGACCTCCCGCTCGTGACCATCTCCGCCCCGTTCTCCACCATGCGTCCGCCCGATAGCCTGGTCACGGTTGCCAGCGGCCTGGCAGGCGGCGCCAGCTTCGCCGAGGTGCTGGACCTTGGCACCGTGCAGAACCTCAAGGACCCCCTGCGCGAGCAGATCGCCGCCGTCTTTCGCAGCCACGGGCAGGAGATCTAACCAGCCATGAGGAACCGGCACCGCGTCGTCTGGACCAAGGGGATGTTTCTCACCCCCCAGCAATTCCAGACGCAGGATCAGTTTCTTGAGGATGCGCTCCAGTTCCGGTTCACGGCGTCGCATTTTGCCAACTGGGGTGTCACGGACCTCGATATCGATTCCGATGCCCTTGGAAACGGCCTGTTTCGCCTCGCCAAGTGCATCGGTGTCATGCCCGATGGTGAACCCTTCGACATGCCGGACACCGACGAACTGCCCGCGTCGCGCGCGGTTGTGGAGCATTTTCCGCCGACTCGTGATTCGCTCGATGTCTTTCTCGGAATTCCAGAGAGTCGTCCGCGCGCGCGCAATGTCAGCATTCCGGCGACTGACGGGTCGGAGTCATCCGGAATTCTCCCTACCACGCGCTACCTGGCGGAAACGCGCATGTTCACCGATGAGAACACCGGCAACGAAGAGAAGCCCGTGCAGGTAGCGCGAAGGACCTTTCGCATTCTCTTCGAGGACGAATACCGCGACGGCTTCTCGGCCTTCCGGATCGCCCAGGTGACGCGCAATGCGGCGGGCATTCCGATCCTGAATCCACGATTCGTCGCGCCGTGCCTGAATATAGGATTTAGCAATTACCTGAACATGCTGTTGCGCCGTCAAATCGAGATTCTCGCCACCAAGAGCGCCACGCTGTCGGGTCCCCGCCGGCAGCGCGGCAAAATTACGGCCGAATTCTCTCCATCCGAAACGGCCAATTTCTGGCTGCTGCACACCGTGAATTCTTATCTGCCGGAGCTGAAGCATATCTGGAAGGTGCGGAAGGGTCACCCGGAGCCGGCGTATGTGTCGATGTTACGGCTCGCCGGCGCGCTATCGACCTTTTCACTCGAAGCGCACCCGGAGAATCTTCCCGACTACGACCATAACGACCTGGGCCGCTGCTTCACGCTGCTCGATGAGAAGGTCCGGGATCTGATGGAGACCGTAATTCCCTCCAAGTTTGTGTCCGTACCGCTGGAGGTGAAGGACCGGTTCATCTGGGGCGGCAGTGTGACGGAAGATCAGTATTTTCGCGACTCGCAGTTCTTCCTGGCGGTGAGCGCGAAGATGGGGGTTGACGACATCATCCGGAAAGTGCCGCAGCTCATCAAAATCTCCGCGCAGGACGATATCCAGCGCATCATACGCAATGCGCTTCCCGGGCTGACGCTGCGTCACACACCGGTGCCGCCCCCGGCGATTCCCATGAAACTGGACAACCAGTATTTCGCACTAAACCAAGGCGGAGAGTTGTGGAATGCCATCATGCTCTCCCGCCAGATCGCCGTGCACGCGCCGGGCGAGATTATGGAACCCAAGATGGAACTGCTGATCGTGCTGGAATGACGAACCCGGTGAGTTAATCGTCGGTAAACTGCGGGACGCCGACCGCATCCTCAAGATACTGCTGATTTCTCAATACCCACTGGTCCATATCAGCGACGGGATCCGGGCCTGGCTTGAAGGCAGTCCCAGGGGGTTTCGATTTCAAATGCTGCGTCCATGTGCGTAGATCTCGTTTTTGCCAGAAATATGTAAGAACTTTAGGCTCTTTGCGTATTGACGGAAAACCGGCATTCCGAGCGAGACGGGAAGCTGCATTCATCGCGGCTGCCATGTATGTGATCGCGCCTGCAGATGTTTTTTGCAATTCTTTCCGCTCGGAGTACGAGCGTTTGGGCAGGCGTTCATCGGGCGGTAGCCAGTCTGCGTCTTCGACCTGCTTGATCAGAGTGTCGCTCGTTCCAAAGTCCCAGAGGTGTGCTTTGCCCGGTCCAACGGCCCGCGCGCCCCTTCCGTAAGGGTTTACGATAGCTTCCCAGGCAATTGCGCCTGCAATCGCCCGGCGGTCGACCCTGTACTTCTGCTCAGCCGCGATAATCTCTGACCGATGTAGTCGCAACCACGCCAACACCCGCAACCTCACCAGCGATATCTCGGTCAAGCTGGTTTCCACACACATTCGGGGCGCATCGCCAAGTTCAAACGATACTTCGTCCGGTGCTGACACGGACCTCAGTCTCGGTTCCTCATCGACATAGCGAATCGAATGCGGACGTATTTTTATCGGCGGATCAAGTTCGGGAGCTGGGGAAGGAGTGTCAATTAGCGCTGAAGTTCCTGTATCGAGCCACAGTGGCCTTCCTTCCTGACAATATGGACCGGGCTGTCGTTTGCTTGCCGGCACTTATCTGTCCTCAACGCGCCTCACCGCCAGCGCCACATCACCCTTGAATCCGAACTTTCCTAAGGGCTCTCCACGGTTGGGCCGTTCATACTGATCCAGCTCCTTGCCCTGCGCGTCTCGAATTACGATCTGGTCTGGCCCGATTTCGATTTGCAGCGTATAGCTCTCGCCCGCCCCCTGCACCGATTGCTTTGCCGGCTTGCCGGCTTTACCATCCACAGTTGCCCGGCGTTCCAGGCTCGTGAAGTCGAAACTGTAGTCGATGTGGTTCCCTGAGCCGCTTTGATCGATCGTCCACTCGACACGTTTGGTTTTCTTGATTAGTCCGGAGGATTGCTTAAGAAACTCGATTACAAACGTGCCCTGATTGTTGCGCAACCAACTCGTGCCCCCTCCTTTGTGAGCCCACCACATGCCATTCTGCGTCCAGGATGCTGGATCCTGGAAGTAGTCCCTGGAGGTAATCGTTTGTTTGGGCGGCACTGGCTGCGTCGGCGGAGTCGGCCCTTTCTTGGGCTCATCGGGCGCCGCAAGTGGCCAGTCGACGATCGTCGGCTTGCCAGGTTCAACAGTAATTTCCGATTGGCGATTCGCTCTCGCGCCGGCATTGGCAGTGATCATATAGCGTCCTGCCCGTACGCGGACTTGTTTGCCATTCTCGACCGTTTGAGTCGGCGCTTCGTCCGTGCGCCGGTACAGTATGGTCGCGCTTTGCGGGGAGATGCGAAAATCGAGAATTCCAAATTGTGTCAACTGAACTTCCACCCCGGATAGACTCGTCGTCTGGCCAGCCGTTAAACTCCGCGTGATCTGCTTGTCTTCAAAGTCAGCTTTCCTCAGTGTGATGGAATGATTCCCAGGAGACAGGTCACTGTTCCGGAAGGAACCATCGTCCCCAACCGCGCCGGCCGCAACGCCATCGATGAGGACCTCAGCACCTCTGGTGGCGCCTTCGAGCACCAGCGAGGCCAGCCGCGCAACCGGCTTGAGTTCGAAGGCTAATTGTCGAATTTCGCCCTTTTTCAATTCCACCTTTTGCTCTGCCTGCTCGTAACCATCCTTACTCACGCGGATGACATGCGTGCCGGCTTCCAGGCCGAGATAGGGTTGCCGGAGAGGCCGCGCCATCCGTCCATCAATACCCACATCCACGCCGGTCACATTGGTCTGGATTTGAATCGTTCCCTGGTTCGGATCGCTGGCCAACCAGACAGTAAGTGTGGGCGTATTGCTCACCTCCAGAGGCAGTGACCTCGGAGATTTTCCGTTATCGAGGATGAATTCAGCGTTGCCGGCCAATTCATCGAGCTGCAAGCCTTCCGTGGGAATGGGTTGAGAGATCTGATCCTTCAGTCCTCCTTTCAGCGAGCTATCGTTGCCGTATACCCGCGCGTGCGCAGCCAGATTCGCGATGACAATCGCACTCACATCCTTGGCCCGGAGCGGAGAGGAAAGCGCCACAATTCCCCCCGGTTCGGCCCGAAACGAAAACACTAACGATTCCTTCCCTGACTGTAATAAGGAGAGCGTATGGTCGGCGGACAACGCGACGCCATCGGTGCCGAAGCCGCCGTCTTGAAGATTGACCGGCGGTTGTCCGTCCAGCGATACCTGACCGGACTTTAGATCCGACGACAATCGGAGGCGTATCAATTCGGGCTCCAGTTGGATCGAAACTATATAAGGCTTGGGCGTGCTCGCAGAAAGCGTGAAGGATTGAGCCCCGGGTTTGTACCCGGCCGAGAACGCTTCCACTTTGTGCGTACCTTCCCGCAATCGCACTGGAACCGAGGCGGGAATGCCATCCACTAGGTATCTCGCGGTCACCACATTGCTTTGTAGGTCCACCAGATATTCGCTGGCGATTGGTGCCGGTAGTGGGTCGACATGCCTGCGGGACAACGTAACCACAAAGGCCAATACGAGAATCAGCGAACCGATTCCGAGGATGCCCCACTGCAATCTCGACAAACGCCCTTTCGGCCCAGCTAGATCCTGCAGCATTCCCCAAAACCGGTTCAGTTCCTTGCCTGCGAGCCCTGTCAAATCCTTGGAGCGTGCCCAAAAATCGTTCCAGATGTCGACCGACCGGCGTACCTGTGGTTGGACTCTCGTAGGGAGCGTTGGAGGAATATTGGCCGCGCTTCTTTCGAAGAGGGTATAATCTGCGACGCTCGGTCGGGCCTCCGCCGGCAGCTGGGTTTCTGTAACAATCGGGCCTCGAATGGCGGGCGGTACCACCTGCCGTTCGCCTTGCGGTGGAGGCATCTCAGCCACAACAGGAGTCGGTTGCGATACAGCCCCCAAATTCCGTAGAGTCGAGCGAAGCTGCACCAGCCGGACCTCATTCGGATAAGCCGCTAGCGCCTCTTCGACTCTGGCCAGCGCCCTCTGAAGGTCGCCGGCCGCCTGCATTTCGCGCGCCTGCGAAACACACTCGTTCACAATCTCCTGCCTCTTGTAATCGAGGACGAGACCCTGGAGGCTCTTGGCCAATGGATGGCCCCCATCGATGCTCAGCGCCTGCTCGACCAGCGGTTCGGCCGCGCGCCAATCCTGCCCGAGAACGGAGCGTGCCTGCTCTACGAGGGCGTTCAATAATGCCGCCCGGATCACGGGGTTCCGATTATCGAGCGAAGCAGCCTTACGTAGGGCCTCAAGTCCTTCCCCGAACTGGCGGTCGAAGCACTTTTTCTGGCCGAGTTGCAACCACTCCTCGGCCTCGGCAGAGCGCTTAAGATTCGCTTCAGCCAACCGCTCCAGTCCAGCCAGTTCCCGGTCATCGGGAAACTCAGCGAGGGCGGTCCGCACCAGATCGCCTGCACGCGCGTAGTCGCCCAACGCAATCTGGCGGTCGATCTGCTCCACCCAACGTCCCTTCGCCTCTTCGTGGACTTGGTCATCCCGTCGCCGTTTCAGCCTCTCTGTTTCGAAATCGAGTCCGGAATATTGGGAGTAGATGTTGCGCAGAATGTCGAATTGGCTGAGGGCTTCGTTGAACTGGCCACGCTCCTCGTACTGGCGGGCCCTTCCTACTATCGAATTCACCAAATCCCGGCGCTCCCGAACCAGCCGGAGGGATTGTTGGAGGTGTTGCTCCTCCGGATACCGTTCCACTGCCTCCTTCAGGATGTTCACCCGCCGGTCGAGATCGGGTTCCGTCTCGACCCGGCGCGACACTTCGGCAATGAAGGCAGACTGTTCCTGGCGAAGTTGCTCTTCACCCTCCAGCTTGAGAGCGTGGAACATCGGATCTCCCGGAGACCGCTTAAGGAACTCATCGCAGATCTCCAGCGCCTTGCCGAAATTTCTGTCGGCAAGGTACCGCCGCCCCTCGGCATACGCATTTCTCGCGGTCTCCCGCTCAGTGCGGATCTGATTGTACAGGCTCTGGTATTGGGCATCGCGTTCTGGAATCGCAGAATCCGGAGACCGCCGCGTCAAGTCCAAGATCCGTTCCAGTTTGGTGAGCGCCGAGCTGACCTCGCCACGATGGTAGCAGCTCATCGCCGATTGATAGAGCTGCTCCTTCTCTCCGCGCAACCGGCCGACCTCCTGCTCCTTGCGTTCCACTTCCACCAGCAGCTCCCGTGCCCGATTGTCATTCGGATTGAGTTTCAGGATTTCCTGTAGTCCCTGGCGTGCTTGACCAAAGGACTGGTTGTGAATATGTTGGTCGACTAGGCGGAACCAGTTATCGGTTTGGTTCTGGCTCCTTTCCTTCTCGATTTCGCTCATTAAGCTGACCGCGTCGGGATTGCCCGGATCAATCTCGAGCACTTCTTGGATCTTCTGCAGCGCTAGCGGGAATTCATCCTCTTCCAACCGGGTCCGGGCGCTGTCCATGAGCTGCCGGATGGATTTCTGCCTTAACGCATGATCTATTTTGACCCGCAACAGGCTCATTTCCGGATCGATGTTACCCTCAGCCTCCAGTTCGGTTAGAATCTCCGACGCAAACTGATGGTCTCCTTCACCGACCGCCTTCTTTGCCCGATCGATGCGCGGCTGAATTTTCGTGCGGTCGAACCGATCCAGGGATTCACCATTTAAGGCTTTTTGGAGTGAGTCCGCGTATTCGCGGGCAGTTGAAAAGCGGTTCCAGGAATCCTTCGCCATGGCTTTGTGAATCACGCGGCTGACCATCTGGCTGACGAGCGGATTCAAATCGCAGATGGGAGGCGGGGTATGGCGGCGGATGGCTTCCGCAGTCTCTAACTCAGTTTTTCGCGCGAACGGTTTGCGGCCGGTTAGAGCTTCATAGCAGACCACCGCCAGTGAAAAGATATCCGACGCCGCGGAGCTAGGTTTCATCTCGATCTGCTCCGGAGCCATGTATTGGAGAGTGCCCTTCAAACCCTTGATGGATTCGGCGCCGGCGAGATGAACAATCCCAAAGTCGATGATCTTCACCGAATCGTCATCCAGGACGAAAATGTTGCTGGGCTTCAGATCGCGGTGGATCAACCCGTGTTCGTGCGCCGCCTGTAGACCCCGGCACGTCTGGGACACAATTCCGATTACGCGCTCGACCGTGAGCCGTGGACTCGCGTTCTGCATGAGCTGGTCGAGAGTCGCCCCGGGCAGAAACGGCATGACGAAGAAGGGCCTCGACTCGCCGTCCTGTTCGAATTCGCCTGTATCGAGCACATCCACGATGTTCGGATGGCTCAATTGCGCCAAAACGGTCCATTCCTTCGAGAAGAGATCCAAGGCCGCGGGGTTCAACGAGCCGCGCATTGTTTTTAGCGCGACGTGGCGTTTGGTAACGATATCATAAGCCTTGTAGACCAAGCCCATCCCGCCCTGTCCAACAGGTTTTCGGTCCAGCTGATAACGGCCACCGATGGTTAGTGCCGGGCTTGCCATATTCGGACCATTAGCATATCAATATTTCGACGAAATGCAAGGCCGAGTCGAGTGGAAGACCGGTCCGCAGCGGGTGGCCGCTGCCGAGCTTGCGTTCCGTCCTGAGACCAAACCGGCGCGATAGCCTGCTCACGATTTCCGCTGGTGATTCGGGTTCGGGCGCCGGTAGTCACATCGGCACTTTCGCCGTCCACGCTATCATGGCGATTGCATGATTTTGCTAACGGGGATTTCGAAGCTCTACGATGGCAGACGCCAAGTTGTCGCGCTGGATCAGGTCAACCTTCACATAGAACACGGCGAAATGGTATCCATCGTCGGACCATCTGGCTCGGGAAAGTTGCCCGCGAATGGTTACGCTGCGCGACGCGCGTACCACTGCAGATGTGCGGCGGGAAGATGCGCCGCAATGAGACGCGCGGCGATAAGCTCGAAGGCAGTCCGCAGCTTTACCCGCAGCCTTTGGCTACCGAAGGTTCTGGTACACCAGCTCCTCGAACTCGCGCAGCGTCCGAATGGCGCCGTCGTCGTAGAACGGCAGCACCTGCATCATCTGGACGCCCCCTATGTGCTTCACTGGATCGATCCAGAACTCGGTGTTGTAGATGCCGGCCCAGCTCATGCTGCCCGCGCTACGGAACCTTGCGTTCTGCGGGTCGTTTGACGCGATCTGAAAACCGAGGCCGAATTTATCTTGGCCGGCGCCGAGCGGAAACGGTTTGGTACGCAGTTTGTCGGCGTCGGGCTGCAGTTCCACGAAGATCGGCCCGATGTTGTTCTCGCCCATCATCGTCACCGAGCTCTCACTCAGGATTTTCGCGCGCCCCAGGTGGCCGCCGTTGAGCAGCATCTGGACGAACTTGGCGTAATCTTGCACAGTCGAGTAAAGTCCGCCATCGCCGCGGAACGGGGCCGTCGGCGTCGACGGGACGGGCACCCGCGGCTGTTCCTGCAAGAGGCCGTTTACGCGGCTGTGCTGCGTCGGCACGCGCGACTGTTTGGCGGCTGGCACGGCGTACGACGTATCCACCATACCCAGCGGTTTAAAGATGCGTTGCTGGTAGTAGGCTTCGAGCGGCGTGCCGGTGATTTTCTCGACGATCATGCCGAGTACGCGCGTGCTGGCGCTGTAGTTCCATTTATCGCCAGGATCGCTCAGGAGTGGCAGTTCCCACTCGCCCTTTTTCGTCGCCTCCGTGAGCCGGTGCTCGATCGGGTTCGTAAAGCCGTACCCGATGCCGGAGGTGTGCGTCAGCAAATGCCGGATCGTCATCGGCCGTTTCGCCGGCCGCGTTTCGTAGGTTGCGTCCTTCTCGTTGAACTTCGTAATGACCCGCAGGTTGTCGAAGCCTGTCAGGTATTTCGACACCGGATCGTCGAGCTTGAGCTTGCCCTCTTCGAACAACATCATGATGACCACCGACGTCACCGGCTTCGTCATCGACGCGATCGAAAATATGGCATTCACGGGCATCGGTATACTGTGCGCAACGTCGAGCTTCCCCGCTGCCTCTTCATAGAACACGCCGTCGCGGCCCACGACGAGGGCGACGACGCCCGGCGTGTCGCCGCGACTCACTGCGCTGCTAAGCTGGCGCGACAGCGCGGCCTTGCCCGCGTCTGAAAACCCCCGTGCCTGTCTGTGTTCGGCCGCGCGAACGGGCGGTGCGTTTGTCTGGGCACTACCTGTAGAAAGGAGAAATTGGGCGAGGGCTACGAACGCGGCGAAAGTAACAGCGGTCTTGTGCAGTCTCATAATTTCGTACGACCCGGCTTTGTCGCCTGGCTGGAGCGTCATGATTGAATAAGCTAAGTTTAACCTATCAAAATGGTGGACCGGTATCTGGTAAAATCATTTCGATCGCTCCCGCCAACCCCATCTGATTCGTAAGGAGAATCGAGAATGAGCAACATCGCATTGAAAGTGAATGGCAGAATGCACGTGTTGGATGTCGATCCTGCGACTCCATTGCTCTATATCCTGCGCAATGACCTTGGCTTGCAAGGTCCGCGGTTTGGTTGCGGACTTGGCCAGTGCGGGGCGTGCACCGTGATCATAAATGGCGTGGCGACCCGCTCCTGTATTACGCCGACTTCGACCGTCAAGGGTGAGATCACCACGCTCGAAGGAATCGCCAAGGGAGGTAAACTCCACCCTCTGCAGCAGGCATGGATTGACGAGCAGGTCCCGCAGTGCGGCTTTTGCCAGAACGGACAGATCATGACGGCCAAGGCGCTATTGGATAAGAACCCGCATCCGACTGATGCGCAGATCCGCGAGGGAATGAACCGCACGTTATGCCGCTGCATGACGTATTACCGCGTTCAGGCCGCCATAAAGCGCGGCGCCAAGATGATCGCAGAGGCGCAGGCGGCCTCGGAGAAGGAGGTGGTCGCGTGACAACCTTCACGAATGTTCCAAAGCACGTCGAAGACGAACTGGAAAAGTCGACCCTGACGCCGTCGCGCAGGAATTTTCTCAAGAGGGCCGGTCTGCTGGTTGTGAGCTTCAGCGCGGTGGGCACGGACCCTTTGATCACGGGAGCAAGTGCCCAAACTCCAGCAGGTTCCCAAGGTACGGGTCCGTATCACGACCCCGATTTTCATCAACTCGATTCCTGGATCGTGATTCATGAGGACAACACCGCCACCTTCTACGTGGGAAAAACAGACTGCGGGCAAGGGACTGGAAC